>Ga0209624_10000807_pt1 | contig 26665 bp, 22 predicted proteins | sample JacPinW_OM2H0_O1_FD_188565 | JGI IMG/M metagenome (GOLD analysis project Ga0209624, IMG submission 188565) | Forest soil microbial communities from Algoma, Ontario, Canada - Jack Pine, Ontario site 1_JW_OM2H0_O1 (SPAdes) (version 2) | ecosystem: Environmental > Terrestrial > Soil > Boreal...
CTGGCTGGAGACGGCGAAGTGCGACGCGTGGACGACAACCGAACTGAATGCCGAGGAAGAGATTTACGGCGCGTCTCATAAGTTCGCAAGTTATGTCGATGTGGTGTTGTCGGGTATAGACGCCCGCCAATCTCTATCGGCTCACCAGGAATTCTCCACAAACTTGGTCAAGCTCTTGCATCGTGCGCCAGAAACGCCCTCAACCGTCGAGATTTGCGTGCGTCGGTGCTATTTTGCGGCACCCGCCGGCGTCCAGGATGGTTTTTACTGCACTCTTTACGTAATCGGGTACGGGAGCGATGAGGTCGGCGCGCGTCAGAATTGGGGTGTCGGATTAAAACTGACGGCCAATGCGATTTTGCAGATCTCCGCGACGCGGGAATAAGTCGTGAAGCGCCTCTGAATTCCTCGACAAATGTGCAGTCTGTTCGATATCGAACACTACCCACCCTCCAGTCTCTCGGCCGAGGTCGTCCCTCTGAACGCAAGACACGACGGTAACTTGGAGCGATCTAGCCTCCCAGCGGACAATGATTACTGACGCCTGCAAAACCCTCATTGCGCGCGCGACCGCAAGAGAGACGGATGTAAGAATCTCTCATTTTGAGGAACCCATGGCTAATGAAAAAACGGAAAGAGCGGGTGTCGGTTTTGCCGTCGGCCGTCAGGCCGGTCCGGCGGCCATCGAGATTCGGCTTCATCATGACACCATCCCTGTGCTAAAGGGCGTTCAGATTGCCTTTGAGCTGCTCAACGGACTCAGCCCGGATCAAGCGAGAAAAATCGCCGACATGCTGAGCGAGAACGTAGTCGGCATTCGCGTCATCACCACGGCCGATGCCAAGGCCGAGGCGGCCTCGAACTGACCAGGTGAAAACGAGTTTCACAAACTTTGAGGCTACCGGACCGCCGAAGACACCTATGGATGATCGCGGACGCGAACGTTTTGGGCGATATGAGATCCTCACCGAACTCGGCCGCGGAGCCATGGGTGTCGTCTACAAAGCGCGTGATCCCAAAATAAACCGCGTCGTCGCGGTCAAGACGGTCTCGCTCGCCGGCCAGCCTCTCGAAGACGAAATCGAGTATCGCGAGCGCTTCATCCGCGAAGCCGAAGCTGCAGGGCGCCTGTCGCATCCCGGAATCGTAACCATCTTCGACGTCGGCGAAGAGCCCGAAACGCGCTCTCCCTACATCGTAATGGAATTCGTCGGAGGCCACTCGCTGGATGCTTTTCTGTCGCAGCACGACCATAAGCTGCCGGTGGAAGTAGCGCTCCAACTGACTCTGGAATTGGCGGAAGCGCTCGATTGCGCGCACGGTCAGGGAGTAGTTCACCGCGATCTTAAGCCGGCAAATATCCTGCTGACCGAGGACGGCCACGCCAAGATAGCCGATTTTGGCATAGCGAAACTCAACCTTGCCAACCAAACCCTGGCCGGACGCGCGCTCGGCACACCGGCTTATATGTCGCCCGAACAGTTGAACGGCGACCAAGTGGACGGGCGCTCAGATTTGTTTTCCTTGGGTGTTGTCTTATACACCATGCTGACCGGACATCGGCCCTTTCAGGGCAACAGCGCGGTTACCGTCTCATTCAAAGTGGTGAACCACGATCCCATGCCGGCGAGCCTTCTCGATGCTGAGTTGCCCTCGGGGCTCGATTACATTATTAGCCGCGCCATCGCGAAAGATCCGGCCCTGCGCTACCAGCGCGGATTGGAAATGGTGCTCGACATCCAGCATTTGCAGCAAGGCCGCGAGCCTTGGAGCAAAGCGAAACAGCCCTCGCCGACCTCTAACGGAGAAGCTGACCAGCCTGAGCAAGAACTGGCTCGCGCCTCAGCCCTGGGTTACAAGGCCATTCGAGCCAACACGCGCGCAGTGGCCGCAAACAACGATCAGCCTGCGCACTGGCGCGAACACATTCGCAAGGCATCGTTACTCGGTGCGGTAATGTTGGCCGGACTCTTCATCCTAGGATTTTGGGTCATCTCATTTAATCCCGCTCCTTTTGGCCGAAGGATGCCGCCGAGGGCCGTCACACCACCACCAATTTCGGCCGCGGCTGCACCGGCGACGCCGCCACCGCCAGTCGCGACCTCGGCGACAACGGCCGCCGCTGCGGATGCCAAAGTCCCGGAACCAATTGTCGACAAGCCCGCGAAGCCGGCTTTATCGAGCAGCCCGTCCGCGCGCCAGCCGAAAATCGCCCGCGCCGGCTCCCCCGCATTCACTCCCACTACAATTGCGGCGTCTAAGCGCCCGCCGGCCACATTGGACATCGAGGTCGACCATAAGTTCGCGGAAGCGCGTTTGTCGATCTGGTCGGATGACCAGCTGGCATATACGCATCTTTTAGAAGGATCCGACAAAAAGCACCTCGGCGTGTTTCATCACGTCGAAGGGCATGAAGTTCATGCCGCGCAGATACCGCCCGGCAGACACAACCTGCGAGTGGAGGTCGTCTCGGAAGCCGCCAATTACGACCAATCCGCCACCGTTGGCGGTGATTTTCAAAGCGGACAGGAAAGTCTCCTGCGTATCACCATCGGCAAGCACGGCGAAATGAACCTGAATCTGCGATAGTTCCACGCCTACGCCGTCTCAATATTTCCGCCTATCTTTTTCCAATTCATCCACTTTTTCCATTCAATTTGTTTCCAGTCAATTCCGGTGCGTAATAACGAAAAAATCAGCATGAACACGCAGATTTCCAGCAAGCCTCGCGAAGCGGCGAAAATGTTTTGGGCTCGTTTGGGGAGCAGTGAGAAGCGCCCGTACACGAATTCGATATGCACCCAGTAAACCAAAAGCGACGTCTGCCCCAGCTGAATCAGCGGGCTGAATCCTCGACTTCCCAGGCCCCAACGACACCAGGCATAACTCACGAAAGCAATCGTTAACAAAAGGCCTACGCGCATCATCAAGAAGTTAGGGCTCGTATGCCAATAATCATAAGTGGAATAGAGATGAAACGAAGAGTGGTCGAATTCACGCGCGACCAAGATTGCCGCCGCTCCAACCACGGCGAACCAGGCCAGCGTCTTCGTGGTTTGATTGCGTGCCTGATCGCTAAACAAAACGAATCCAGCGGCCAGCCCGGCAAAGGCGAACGCCGCCCAGGGGAATAACGGGAATAGCCAGGGCTGAGGAGCTCCGAGGTTGTGGCATCCGTCAATATAAGACTCGAGCGGCCACGGCAGCCAGGTTGGCCGCCACGTCGTATACAGCGGAGGAGTTAGCAGCGCGATCAGAGACGCCATGGCGAGCGCGATAACTACGAATCGCGCGCGAACGCGGTCAGTAACTAGAACCGGCAGCGGCGTAGGCGTACGTATAGCGGTGCCGAAGCCGCTTTCTTTCAAAACAGCTTCGCCCGATCGTCCCCACACTGCGAGCGTGAAACCGCAGGTCAACGCCATCCAGATCATAGATAGCCCGATGATGTTCAACACATCCACCCTGAGTAAGTCGGACCATGGCGCCCATCCCCAAGCGATGAGGAATTCCTGAAGCCGAAAAAGTAGCCCGAACGCCAGAATTTCGGCGCCGCGGCGGGCCATGGCGCGCGTAATTTCGGCAGCGCTCAGATTCTTGCGAATGAGTTTATCGGCAACCAGGGCAAACGAAATTCCGGCGAGAAATAGAAAGAGCGGTGCGGGCAGCGTCCCGAGAAGCTGCGAGCCTTTAAGAAAGTTGGTGTTGCGCGCGTTGCCGCCGAGCCACGCGTCGTAACAGTGCGTCTGGAACATCAGTATGCAGGCGAGGCCGCGCATCCAGTCAATCCACGCAAGACGGGAAGATGGAGCCAGAGTCACGGACGAGAGTGTAACGTGCCAACCGGGGCGGGGCCAAGACGAAAGGCATCGAAACGCCAGGTACTGCCGGTCTAAGTAAAAGGGAGGCGTTTAGTTTCGCACTTACTCGCGTTGTTTCGTCCAGTGAGGCCGCCATGCTAGCATTTCGGAGAAGCTTCCAGGCCCGTCATGCCACACAACCGGTTCTCTCCGATCCAGAAACGCGCGGCCCGGGCTGCCGTGCTGCTCTGTCTCCTTGCCCCGTTTGTGTGGGCAGCGCCTCCCGCCTTCCATAAGGACGAGCCCAGATGGCTTGAAGTGCATTCCGCCCATTTCTCTGTAATCACTGATGCCGGCGACAAGCGCGGCCGCGAAGTTGCATTGCGGCTGGAACAGATGCGCGCGGTTTTTGGCCAGCTGATTCTCAAGAACAAGCTGAAAATGTCGGTGCCGATCACCATCATCGCGCTCAAGAGCGACAAGCAGTATGGCGACCTCGCTCCGATCAAACAGAGCATGGCGGGTGGTTTCTATGTTCCAGCGCAGGATCGCATCTATATCGTCCTCAATCTTTTCGAAATCGATCCCTGGCGCGCCGTGGCCCATCCGCTGGCGCATTATCTTTTGAATTACAACTATCCTCCCACCCAAGGCTGGTTCGACGAAGGCCTAGCCGAATATTTCGGCTCGATCAACATCGGCAAGAAAGTAGAGCTGGGAGGCGATCCTGAGTTATTGCCAGAATGGCATGAAGATGTCTTCGATGATATGGCGGGCATGAAGCGCGACCCAAATATTCCGCAGTCGCTTACGCAGTTAGTAAGTTCTCCAGTGTGGCTGTCGATGGTTGATCTCTTCACCATGAAACATGATGTCTCGGGAAGGCGCGAAGGCACGCATAACACGCTGTATTACGCTCAGGCCTGGATGGTCGTTCACTATCTGGTGAACAAAAATAAGATGCCCGAGGCTGGAACTTATTTCGACTTAGTCGTCAATCAGAAGGTTCCTGTAGACAAAGCCATGGTGCAGGCATTTGATATGACTCCCGCGCAGATGGAAGACGCGGTCAAGACATATTTCAATTCGCTCAGTATGTTGGGCGTTGCGCTCGATCAGGCGAAGAAGCCGGTTGCAAATCCCATCGATATGGAACAGCCGGATCAGATCCCACTTCCTTTTGGCGCCGACGATATTGGAATGACGGTTACTCCCGTTAAAGATGAAGACGCACGAGCAGTGATCGGCGACGTGATGGCGCGCATCCCCGAGCATCGCGATCAAGCGCTGCGCGATTTGCAGCAATTGGCGGCCGATCCGGAGAATGATGAAGCGGCCCACCGCGGGCTTGCCTCTGACGACCTGCGGCAGAAGAAATTCGACGCGGCCGCCGACGAACTCGATAAGGCCACGGAAGCAAATCCGCAAGACCCGTGGATTTGGTATTACCGCTCGGTGCTGAAATATCAGAAAGCGCAGGCCACGGGGCAGCGGATGCAAGGCCTCGCCAACATGATGCAGGACTTACGGTCAGTAACAGATTGGTATCCCGACTTAGCCGACGCCTATAACATGCTCGCAATGGCGCGCGTCGAGGGAGGCGGAACTAACTCGGCGCTCGAAGCGCAGAAAGAGGCGATCGCACTGGCGCCCCGCAATGCGGAATACCAGTTCAACCTCGGCCAGATTTATGTTTCCGCGAAGAAGTGGGAGCTTGCGCGCGAGGTCTTCACGCGGCTGAGAGCGGGACCGGATCGAATCGCCGCCGCCGCCGCAAAAGAGCAATTGGAGGATTTAGACACGCTGCAAAAGTATGGAGTGCGCCCGCAGCGGGCCGGGGAGCCCGAGACACCAGCAGGCGCAGCGAGCGCTCCAACCACCCCAACTGCCCCGCCCGCCCCAACCGCGAAGACCAGCGTGGCCTCAAACGCTGCGCCCGCAACTCAAAATCAAAGTGAAGAGGACGCCGACGCGCCGCCAAAGCCCGCGCCACCCAAGCCAGAATCAGCCGGCCCCGTGCAATTTCTCAAGGGTAAGATAGTAAGTAGCGATTGCTCTAATACGCCCCAGGCAACAGTTACGATCTTGAGCGGCATGACGACTTATAAGTTCCATACCGCCGATTACAAGTCATTAGTGGTCATGGGAGAAGATCAGTTTTCCTGCGATTGGAGAAATCGCCTCGTCTCCGTGAATTATCGCGCCGCAGGCAAGCATGAGGGAGAACTGGTTTCGATCGAAGTGCGCTGAGATTAGCGACGTCCTCGGGCGAAAACATTGCCGCGCTAGTCTCACTGGCCGACCGGCCGAGCGTAAGTTGGCGCATGGTTCTTGATTAAGTACGAGAAGTGATTCTTGAAGCGGGCGATAGTTCCCTTTGGACCGACCGCCCAGCCTGCTTGGCCTTTACAGCTGACAGCGTTGAGATCGAGTTTGTCGGTCGGTTGCCAGTGCATGGCCTGGCCGCGTTCGTCGTGGCTGAAGTCCGTGCCATTCGGGCCGACGGCAGCGAAGTCGCCGTTTCCACATTCGCCGGCTGCCGAGCGATAACCTCCAGGCTGCTGTTCAGCAAGATGCCACGTCACGCCGAAATCATTTGAATATGCCGCCACGCGTTTTGCGCTGTCTGAATCCTTGTAGTCACCTCCCATCGCCACGACTACGAACCCTCCGCAAGCGACGCTAAAAATCCCGCTCGAAGCGTTGCCGCTCGCGATTGGAGTTTCGACCGCCGCCCATGAGCGCCCATGGTCCGCGGAGTGAAAGACGCGGGCCGCCGCCGCCCCTCCGGTGCCAAAGTAAATATGGTCGCCTCGATCGCAAATAGCAATCGACGTTCCGCTCGCGGCAAATGCTCCTTCTTTAGGAAGCGCGGCCGGCATCTTGTCACGCGGCAGTTCTCTCCAGCGCTCGCCGTCATCGGTGCTCAGCACCAGAAATTTTCCCTCCACCGGATCGCTCAGTGCAAGGCAATGTGTTTTCGAGTCGCACACCAACGCATCAAGAAAAAATCCAGGCCGCTTGTCGGCGTACTGCAACTTCCAGGACTTTCCCCCGTCGTCAGTTTTATATATCCGTGATTTATCGCCATCCCCGCTCGACATGACATAAGCGGTGTCCGCATCGAATGCCTTGATACCGCGAAAATCGAGATCGCCTCCCCCCTTCACGCTCAATTGCGTCCAACTCGCTCCCTCATCAATCGAGCGCAGAATTACGCCGTTCGAGCCGGATGCCCACACCGCATCATTGCGTTTGGCCGAAGGCGCTGAGCCGACGCTGACGCCGCGCAGATTGCTGTCGAGACCGCTGCTCTGAGCCTCCCACCACGGGCCGGGATCGATGAATGCTAATGCGAGAAGAAAGAAAGTCAGCATGCGCGCAGCTGGATTGTAAAACAGATTCGAGGAGTCAAGCAGGCCCCCGTCATCATTCGCAATTTCCGTGACTTGCCCTCAAGGCATTCCCGGATACGGATGGCGCTCAAAAATATGCGAAGATGGAACCTGCGGGAGCAGGTGAATGGAGAATCCTCTCAAACTCAAACGTATTCATCATGTCGAATTCTGGGTGGGCAACGCCCGCCAGGCGGCGTATTTCTATGGCAAGGGATTTGGCTTCTCGCAAGTTGCCTATAGCGGACTGGAAACCGGCCAGCGTCAGCGAACCTCTTACGCGCTAAGTCAGGGCAAAGCAAACTTCCTGCTGACGACGCCGCTGACGCCTGACGATCCGGCTGCCGATCACATCCGCAAGCATGGCGATGGCGTGCGCGATATCGCGCTCGAAGTTGCTGACGCGGATCAAGCCTTTGAAGAAGCCGTGCGTCGCGGGGCGCAGCCCGCCGAAGAGCCTCACGATGTAAAAGATGAACACGGCGCAATTCGCCGCGCCGCCGTCCACACCTACGGCGACACCATCCATTCGCTCATTTCGTATAAGGACTATAACGGCCCATTTCTGCCCGGGTTCATGGCCGCTCCGATCGCGGCCGATGACTGTGGCATCTTGCGCATCGACCACATCGTCGGCAACGTTGAACTCGGCAAGATGCAGTACTGGGCGGATTACTACACGCGCGTCTTCGGCTTCCATCGTTACATCACCTTCGATGATAAAGACATTTCGACCGAATACAGCGCGCTCATGAGCATCGTGATGTCCGACGATTCGCACTCGGTGAAATTTCCCATCAACGAACCTGCTGCCGCCCGCAACAAGAGTCAAATTCAGGAATACATCGAAGCCTACGGCGGAGCTGGCGCGCAACACATCGCGCTCCAGTGCAAAGACGTCATGTACTCGGTAGCGAAACTGCAGCGCAATGGCCTCGATTTTCTGCGTGTTCCCGACACGTATTACGATCTGCTGCCGTCGCGCGTCGGCCCCGTCGAGGAACCTATCGACGAGCTGAAATCTCTAGGTATACTTGTGGACCGCGACGACGAGGGTTATCTGTTACAGATCTTCTCGAAGCCGGTGGAGGATCGCCCGACTGTGTTCTTCGAAGTCATCCAGCGCAAAGGCAGTCGCGGTTTCGGCAAAGGAAATTTCAAAGCGCTCTTTGAATCGATCGAAATGGAACAGGCGCGGCGAGGAAATCTCTAAGCATGCCTAAGGCGATAGCCACCAATGCAGCCGCAGCGAATGCGAGACCGAAGACGAAAACGCCGAACTCATCGTTGCGTTACCAGTCGGGGTTCGGGAACGAATTTTCGAGCGAGGCAGTCGACGGCGTGCTGCCGCGCGGCCAGAATTCTCCGCAGAAAGTCGCGCACGGCCTTTATACCGAACAACTGAGCGGCACGGCATTCACCGCGCCGCGCGGCGTCAACCGGCGTACATGGCTTTATCGAATTCGTCCGTCGGTGGCGCACAAGCCATTCGAACCAATCGGCCCAAACGGGCTGCGCAGCGCTCCGTTTGACGAAGTCCCGACACCCCCAAACCAGTTGCGCTGGATGCCCATCCCCATTCCTTCCGAGCCGACCGACTTCATTGACGGCTTGATCACGATGGCGGGCAATGGCAACACCCGCACCCATTCGGGCGTCGGAATTCACATCTACGTCGCCAACGCTTCGATGACCGATCGCTTTTTCTACAACGCCGACGGAGAGATGTTGATCGTGCCGCAACTCGGCCGACTGCTGCTGCACACCGAGATGGGCCTTCTCGAAGTCGCTCCCGGCGAGGTAGCGGTCATTCAGCGCGGAATCCGTTTTCGTGTTGAACTGCTACAAAAAGAAGCCCGTGGATACATCTGCGAAAACTATGGCGCACTCTTTCGCCTGCCCGACCTCGGCCCAATCGGCGCAAACGGACTGGCGAATCCGCGTGACTTTCTTGCTCCAGTGGCGGCCTTCGAAGACCGCGAAGGCGATTACCGGATTGTCACCAAGTTTCAAGGCCGGCTCTGGGCGGCGCAAATCGATCACTCGCCGCTCAACGTCGTCGCCTGGCACGGAAACTATGTGCCCTACAAATACGATCTCGCAAATTTCAATTGCATCAATACCGTGACCTTCGACCATCCAGACCCGTCGATCTACACGGTGCTGACATCGCCCTCCGAAATTCCCGGAACCGCCAATGTCGACTTCGCAATCTTCCCGCCGCGCTGGATAGTCTCAGAGCACACCTTTCGTCCCCCGTGGTTCCATCGAAATTTTATGAACGAGTTCATGGGGCTGATCCGCGGCGAGTATGACGCCAAGGCCGAAGGCTTCGTGCCCGGCGGCGCCAGCCTGCACAATTGCATGGCCGGTCACGGTCCCGACGCGCAGACCTTTGAGAAGGCAAGCCAGGCCGAGCTAAAACCCGTCTATCTCGCCGACACCATGGCATTCATGTTCGAGACGCGCTTCGTATGCCAACCGACAAAGTTCGCACTCGAAACGTCGCAGCTCGATCATCAGTATTTCGAGTGCTGGCAGGGCTTGCGAAAGAAGTTCAAGCAGTCCGGCAGCTAAGCCGGCGAGCTAAAACAGCGATGAATTCGCAGACTCCCCACACAATGCGAAACACGGCCGATGCAGCCGACGCCGCCAGCACGTTACTGCGCGATCTAGTCGATTACGCTGGATTATTTCCTCCCGCGTCATTGTCGATGGCTCGCTCGGTCGCTAACTACGACGAATATTCGCGTTCGCAATGGAAGTGGATCCTCGGCCGCTTCATCGTCCCGGTCGCGCGCTTGGCAGAATTTGAAGAAGCATTCGCCGGACTAGCGAATGCAGTACCCGGCGCAGGCGTTGCCAAGTGGCGCCTGTCCGCCCTTCTCGGCTCCGACCCTCTAGCCGATGTCGCTTGCATTCGCGAATTTAATATGCGGATGGCGAATTCAAACGCCCCCGGGACAGCAGTTATCGAGTCGGTGGAGGTGAAGGTCACGAGCGCCAGAGAAGTCGAGCGGCTCTCCGCCCTACCTCTAGAACTCTCGGCCTATTTCGAAATTCCGATCTCAAGTTGGGGAGAGTGCATTCCCGCGCTGGCCAGGTCCCGCCGCAGGGCCAAGATTCGCACCGGCGGCGAGACTGCCGATCGGTTTCCCGCTTCCGAAGATGTCGTCGAATTCGTTCGTCTGTGTGCAGCCAACAACGTGCCTTTCAAGGCGACGGCTGGATTGCACCATCCGCTGCGCTCCGTCCATCGGCTTACCTATCAACCCGCAAGCCCTTTGGGAATGATGCACGGTTTTATCAATCTTTTTCTGGCAGCCGTTTTCTTGCGGACGGGTATGGACGCGAAGGTTGCCGTTCCATTGCTCGAGGAACGATCGCCGCAAGCATTCCACTTCGACGAAGATAGTGTGAGCTGGCGCGAAGATCGGCTGAGCGTGCGAGAAATCGCCGCGGCTCGCCAGGATTTTGCAATCTCGTTCGGCTCCTGCTCCTTCACCGAGCCCATTGACGATCTGCGATATCTCCGTCTCCTATGAAACCCATCCTGGACGAGACTCACGATCCGACGGTGCAGAGTTGGGTTGAGTCCGCGAACGTCGCCGGCGCGGATTTTCCTCTTCAGAATTTACCCCTCGGAGTTTTTCGGCGGCGCGGTCCGGGCGGCGAAGCGAGCATAGGAGTGGCAATCGGCGACCGCGTTCTCGATCTCCGCGGAATGCAAAGTGAGGGTCTCGTTGCCGCCGAGAGTATCGGACTCGCGGCCGGCCCATCCGCTGCGGGCTCGCTCCACCCGCTGATGGCGCTCGGAACCGGTCCGCGGCGTGCCTTGCGAAGGCGAATTCATGCCATCTTGCGCGAGGACGCGCCGGACGCCGATAGGCGAGTAGCTTCCCGTCATCTCGTCGGTCAGGCTGAGGTTGATATGCTTTTGCCTGCGATCGTCGGCGACTACACCGACTTCTACGCCTCGATCTTCCACGCCACCAATGTAGGAAAGTTGTTTCGCCCCGACAATCCGCTGCTGCCGAATTACAAATACATTCCCATTGGTTATCACGGGCGTGCGTCGTCGCTGATTCCGTCGGCAACAGAAATCCGCCGCCCTTGCGGCCAGACCCGCGATGGCAATGCGCCTCCAGCATTTGCGCCGACGAAGTCGCTCGATTACGAACTGGAAGTCGGTTTCTTCGTGAGCACTGGAAATATGTTGGGAGAAACCGTCCCCATCGCCGAAGCGGAAGATCATATTTTCGGAATCTGCCTGCTCAATGACTGGTCCGCCCGCGACATTCAGGCCTGGGAATATCAGCCTCTCGGTCCTTTCCTGGGTAAGAGCTTTGCCACTTCACTTTCACCCTGGGTAGTCACCCTGGAAGCGCTCGCTCCCTTCCGCACTACCGCCTTCGCCCGCGCAGAGGGCGATCCGGCGCCGTTGCCTTACCTCCTCGACCCGGATGACCTGGAGCATGGCGGCCTCGACCTGCACCTGGAAGTTGCATTGCGCTCCCCGCGTATGCGCGAGAGCAACATGCCCCCCATAGTCTTGGGCCGAAGCAATTTCAAGGACATGTACTGGACCATGACGCAGATGCTTACCCATCACGCGAGCAATGGCTGCAACCTGCGCGCCGGCGATTTGCTGGCGAGCGGAACCGTCTCGGGCGCCGGCAAGACCGCCTGCGGAAGCCTGCTCGAACTAACCTCGCGCGGCAAGGATCCGGTGACGCTTCCGACCGGGGAGCAGAGAAAATTTCTCGAAGACGGAGACGAAGTCATCTTCCGCGGATTCTGCGAACGCGACGGCTTCCGCCGCATCGGGCTCGGCACTTGCAGCGGCCTGATCCGGCCTGCGAGCGTGATCCGATAACTCTTTTGCTCGGCACCTTCGAAGGAAGCGTCGCGCCCCCCATCTCAACGCTCCTTCGTTGTATAGTAATCGCCGTCGCGAAGGAGGAAATCTGAGCTCACTGCCGGATTCAACCATTCCGAACAATTCGTCTATAACGAAATCAGATGGCCACGGCGCCGCCGTCTTCGCCGGCTTTCTCGGCTGGACGCTCGACGCCTTCGACTACTTCTTGGTCGTTTTCGCGCTGACGGCGATCGCGAAAGAATTTCAGCGGCCCGACAAAGACATTGCTATCTCCATCTGGCTGACCCTGGGCTTTCGTCCCGTGGGCGCATTCCTATTTGGGTTGATGGCCGATCGTTACGGACGTCGTATTCCCTTGATGATCGACCTCGTCTTCTACTCCGTGGTCGAGGTGGCAACCGGATTCGCCCACAGCTTCACGACCTTCCTCGTGCTGCGTGCCCTGTTCGGCATTGGCATGGGTGGAGAGTGGGGTGTCGGTGCCTCGCTCGCCATGGAGAAAGTTCCACCGCGATTGCGCGGATTTCTCTCCGGGCTGCTCCAGCAGGGCTACGCTCTCGGCAACTTGTTGGCAGCGGGCTGTTACTTTCTTGTTTTTCCGCGCTGGGGCTGGCGCCCGATGTTTTTCATCGGAGGACTCCCCGCGCTGCTCGGTCTCTTCGTTCGCTTCAAAGTGAAAGAGTCGGAAGTCTGGCGCAAGACTCGTAAGCCGGATTGGAGCAGCCTGGGCCGCGAAATACTCTCCCATTGGAAACTGTTCCTCTATCTGACACTGTTGATGATGGCGATGAACTTTTCCTCGCACGGCACACAAGATATGTTCCCAACCTTCCTCAAGCGCTTTTGGGGTAGGAGTCCGACCCAAGTCGCCGTGATCGCGGCGATCTCAATGGTGGGGGCGATCATGGGAGGCACGCTTATCGGCTTCCTATCCGACCGCTTCGGACGCCGCCGCACGATGGTCACCGCGTTTATCCTCGCGATCGCCTGCATTCCGCTGTGGGCCTACGCTCCATCTGTGGCTTTGCTGGCGGTCGGAGCTTTCCTACTCCAGTTCATGGTGCAAGGAGCGTGGGGAATCATCCCCGCGCATCTCTCCGAATTGTCGCCCGACTCGGTGCGCGGATTCCTTCCCGGATTCGCCTACCAGTGCGGCGTGCTTCTGGCCGGCTCGGTCGCTTACATCGAGGCGATCCTGGCCGAGCATACAAGCTATGCCAACGCGATGGCCCTGACCGCGTTTGTCGTATTCACGCTGGCGGCCGTCGTGGTCGCGCTGGGGCGCGAGCGCAAGGGCATTCAATTCGGCGCGTGACCGCGTAACTGGATTTACTATTTAAGAACGCATGAGCTCACCCGCAATCGCGAAAGAAAATGTAGAACTGACCGTCGCCGACGGCACCCGTATGTCAGCCTACGTAGCGCGTCCGGAGCACGCCGGCGCGCATCCCGGACTCATTCTGCTGCAAGAAGCCTTTGGCGTGAACCACCACATCCGCAGCGTAGCCGAACGTTTTGCCGCCGAAGGATACGTCGTGATCGCTCCCGAGCTGTTTCATCGCACTGCGCCGCCGGGCTTTGAGGGCAGCTACACAAACTTTCCTGCCGTCCTGCCGCATGTTCAAGCCGTGACCTCAGAGACGTCTGAGTTGGATATACGCGCTGCGTATGACTGGTTGCATTTGAATGCTCAGGCAAGATCCAACGAGATTTCGAGCGTAGGATTTTGCATGGGTGGCCGCGCTTCCTTTGTTGCCAATAGCATTCTTCCGCTGCGCGCCGCCGTTTCGTTCTATGGAGGCGGCATCGCTCCCGCACTGCTCGATCGCGCGTCCAAGCAACAGGCGCCGTTGTTGCTCATCTGGGGTGGACTGGACAAGCACATCACGCCCGACCATCGCAAATCCGTCACCGATGCCCTTACCGCGCACCAGAAGAATTACGTCAACGTCGAGTTTGCGCGTGCCGACCACGGATTCTTCTGCGACGAACGCGCCTCCTATGAGCCCCACGCGGCGCGTCAGGCATGGGCGTTGACTTTGGAATTGTTGCGCACGTGAAAAAATCTTGCGGCCGCTATGACCTTCGATATTTTGCCTTTTGACGTCCTGCGCTCTCCGATGCAATTTCTGCTGCAGATCGGAATCCGTTCCAACCACGACTGGCTGCGCGACTACGAGGCCTGGTTCGAAAGCGAAGGGCAGGGAATCTCCGACGCAGTTGATCGCGCCGGCACTCCGTGGCTGCGCATGTTCGACCAATGGGGCACGCGCGTCGACGAAATTCTTTATCCACCTGAATACTGGCGCATGTTGAAACGCGGATATCGCGCCGGGGTGCTCTGGCGAGTCTTTGAGAATTCCGAACAAAATTCGCTGATCTCCGCGTACCTCCTCCTCTACGCCACCGGTTTCTACGACGCCGGCTTAGCCTGTCCCTACACGGTCTCTCTCTCCACCATTTGCCCGCTCTCAAAATACGGAGACGCAGAACTCAAGGCACGATTCCTGCCCCATATGTTGCAGCGTGACGACAGCGTCTGGCAGGGGGCAACCTGGATGACCGAAATCAAGGGCGGCTCCGATCTAGGCGCAGCTGTCGAAACGATAGAGCGGCGGGACGGGACTAAGTGGCGCCTAACCGGCGACAAATACTTCGCCAGTAACGCCGGAGCCGAGTTAGCCGTAGTTGCGGCCCGGCAAGAAGGCGCACCGCAAAACGTACGCGGCCTGAGTCTTTACCTGGTGCCGCGGCGCCGAGAAGACGGTCAGCTCAACTATCAAATTCGCCGTCTCAAAGACAAGATCGCCACCCGCTCGGTTCCGACTGGAGAGATCGAGCTCCGCAACAGCGAAGCTTGGCTGCTCGGACAGCCGGAGCAGGGAATCTATCTGATTCTCGAGGTGCTCAACCTCTCGCGTGTGGCGAACTGCGTGGGCAGCGTAGCGCTCGCTCAGCGCGCGCTCGCCGACGCCTATTCCTATGCCCAGCGGCGCACCGCGTTCGGCAAACCAATCATCGAACATCCGTTGCTGAGGCGTCAGTTTGAGGATCGTGTCGGCGGCCTGCGTGCCGCTTCAAAACTGGCGTGGGAGGCCGTCCATATGCTCGACAAGGTTTGGCAGGAGAGGCCGCCATACCCCGAGAGCTATCATCTCTTTCGCTTGGTTGCGCACCTGGCCAAGTACTGGACCGCGGAATTTGCCGTGCAGACCGCCAAATGGGCCATGGAAGTCTACGGTGGAGTGGGAACGCTACAGGAAAATCGCGTGGAGCGCTGGCTCCGCGAGGCGATGATTCTCGCCATCTGGGAAGGAACCTCGCATCGCCAAATGCTCGATGGCCTCGAAGTCATGCAGCGCAAAGGCGCACACCGCCTGCTCTTCCAGCATCTCGCCGGAAAAGCGCCAGAGCAGCGGTTACGCGAGATGGAGGCGCGAGTGGAGCGGCAACTCGGATTGCCCGACGCCGAAAGGGAAGCGACCTTGGAGAAGCTTTTTAGCGATCTGGCGGCGTTTACGGCAAACGCCTTGTCGGCTGAATGACCGCGGCAGGAAGATTCAGTTCTTGCCGCGACCTTATTTAGCGAACTTTTGTCGAACGTGTGCGTATCTAACTCCGATATGTTGATTTTGTTTTGCTCGCCAAAGTCCGCTAGCCGCGTCGGATAAGACATCGGATAATAACCATGCGCAAAATCTTCATTAATCAAGAAGGCCAAATACGCTCCGGTTGGAGACTGCTGATCTGGTTTGCCATTGTGGTCGCAGCGCATCTCGCGATCAGTTACATCGGCACCCATCTGGGTGCTGGCAGCCCGCACGCCTTCCTTGATCCACGTTGGCTCGTCGCCACCGACCTACTCCTCATATTGATTCCGACCGCGCTCGCCACATTCGTCATGATGCGCATCGAACGCCGCCACTTGAGCGATTACTATGTGCACCTTCGCCGGCTTTTCGGCGGTCTTTTCTGGAAGGGCTTAGCCTGGGGTGCAGCCTCGGTCTCGTTTTTGATCGGGCTGATCGCCGCGTTCGGCGGCTATCGCATCACCGGCCTCGCCAGCCACGGAAGCGCGCTAGTTTATGGCCTGTTGTTGTGGACCGCCGCTTCACTGGTAATCGGAATCGTCGAGGAATTCGCCTTCCGTGCCTATATGCTGCGAACCTTGGCGGACGGCATCGGCTTTTGGCCCGCGGCGGCCGTGCTCGCGGTTGGCTTTGGCGCGCTCCACTATTTCACCAAGCCCAATGAGCGCTGGGAAGATTTTGCCTGCACCGGCATATTGGCGTTTCTCCTGTCGATAACAATTCGCCGCACCCGCGATCTCGCTTTTGCCATCGGCTGGCACGCCGCCTTCGACTTCGGCAACATTTATTTCTGGGCGGGACGCAACGCCGGAGAGTTTGCCGAAGGCCGGTTGTTCGCCACCTCCTGGCCGGGTCCCGATTGGCTAACAGGCGGTCTGCTCGGTCCCGAGGCGAGCTGGATGATCTTCGTCGTGATTGCCGGGCTGTTTCTGGTGTTTACGAGACTTGGCCCAAAAGTTTCTTCACCGAAAGTGCAATGATTTGCGACATTAGTGCAGCTCTCTGCGTTCCTACACCATCAATTCTTTAATTTCCTTCATGGGGAGAAATTTTTTTCTGACCGATGACCTATTTCGCGCCCCGTTCCCGCATTAATAGGTAGAGCGCGGGATTTGCAGAAACAACGTTCCGCGAAGTCCTCGGTGGCGGATAGTTTGGGGAAGCTATCCGCCGCTGATTGGCTCAAAGGCAAGGTTCATCACCGCCCCGCACAATCCTCCCGCCCCTACTTCAGCAAATACTGTTCAACGAACATCACCGTGGCATAAAACTGGTAGTCAACATTCTGTTTTTTGCGGAAGCCGTGCCCTTCATTCTTGCCCAGCAGCCACCACACAGGCGTCCCATCCTGCCGGACGATCTGCACCATCTGCTCCGACTCACTGGCGGGCACCCGCGGGTCATTCTTCCCCGCAATTACAAATAAAGGCTTCGTAATATTCTTGGCGTTGTTGTAAGGCGCAATCCGTTCCAGAAACTCCCGCATCTTCGGATCGCGCTCATCCCCATACTCCACCCGCCGCAGATCCTGCCTATACCCAGATGTGTGTTCCAGAAAAGTAACCAAATTCGATGGCCCCACCACATCCACCGAGCAGCAGATGCGGTCGTTGTAATTCGTTGCCACCGCGAGCGTCATAAATCCGCCATAACTCCCGCCCGTGATCAGCACCCGGCCCGAGTCCAGATCAGGTTGCTGCTGCAGCCAATCCAGCAGAGTGCCGATATCCTTATACGATCCTTCGCGCAAAAAGCCGTTGTCGAGCGAAAGAAACGTCTTGCCGTATCCCGTCGATCCCCGCACATTCGGGAAAATAATCGCGATGCCCAGTTCGTTGAGCCAATAATTATTACGCCCCAGAAATCCCGGCCGGAACTGCCCCTCAGGACCGCCATGAATATTAACGATCACCGGCCGTTTCCCGGTAAACTTCGCCGGCGGTCGATAAAGAAAGCCGCTGATCATGCGCCCATCCCAACTCTTCCAATGGATCAACTCCGGTTCCGGCAGATTAGCTGTATTGATTCCGCCGGTTTCGCTGAATGTCCATCGATCAACCTTGCCCGTCTCCACGTCGAGCGAGTAAACATCGGAACTCGCCCGCGCCGAAGTCAGATTGAATCCCAGATCGCGATTGTTCTTATTCCACGCGACGCCCGAAATGACCCCAGCGGGCAGCTTCGGCAAAGATTTGTCTTTTCTAGTCGCAGTGTCGATCAGGTGCAGCACGCCAAAGCCGTCTTCATTGGTCGCGAACGCGATCATCTGGCCGTTATCGGAAAGGTCAAACTCCGCCACGTCCCAGTGGATATCACTGGTCAGGTAACTGGCCTGCTGCGTCGCCAGGTCAATATAAGCCAGCCGATGAAATTCGGAATCCTTGTCGGTCGTAACATAGATTCCCTTGCCATCTCTGCTGAACTTCCCGCCCGAGTAGCTCACCTTTACGTCGCCCTTCGCCGTAAGCAGCGTCTTCTCTCCCGAGTTGGCATCCATCAGCCAGAGCGAACTCTCCTCCGCGGAAACCTCGTCGATGGCCAATATTTTCCGTCCATCCGGGGACCAATCGAGCGGCTGCCAACCTCCGCCATCGAGCTTGGCCAGCATGTGATCGCTCTTCGGATCAACAGGATCCATCACCCATATGTCCACGTCGTTGCCGTCGCGCCGCGTCGAGGCATAAGCGATGCGCTTGCCACCGTGCGCCCATACCATCCCGAGGTTGCGCGATTTTCCATCGGTGAGCAGCGTGACCTCGCCGCTGCCCAGGTCATATCGATAGAGTTGATAAAACTCTCCGCCGCCAACGTCCTTGCTGAAAACGAAGTATCCGCCCTTTTGCGGATTGAAATGCGCTTCCGTCACCGGGTCCGCATAAAACGTCAACTGATTGCGATCTCCGCCAGGCATCTTCACCAAATGAATCTCCGGCACATCGGCGAAACGCGTCGAAATCAGCATCTCGCGTCGCTCCGGATTCCAACTCACCAAGCTTGCGCCCCGATAATTGCTATAACGCTCCACGCTCGCCGCCAGCGAACCAGGAACCGGCGGCACGCCTTCCACGGCCAGATTTTCGTTAGGCGCGATCTGAGCAGGAACGTTCTGATCACTCTGCGCTGAAGTAAGAGCAACGAAGACGGTAAAGAACAAAGTGCTGCACAGAAGAATGGCCAGCAACCGCGGAACAGACTTAATCACAGTGTTTCTCCTCTATGGCTTTGACAGGTTCGGACACAACAGCCTAGCTCACTATTAATTCTCTTGCACCGCCGAATTGCGCATGAACCGGCCGGTCACTGCGCCGTGCCTTAATATGTTTGAATGTCCTCGACACCGCACCGCCGCATATCCCACCGGCGAGCTGCTTTCATGATCAAAATGAAAACGCTGAGCTTTCTTGCCGCCGTGTGTGCGTTCTGCATTCTAGCGAATCCCGCCCCGTCGCGAGCGCAGCAACCTCCCGACCGTCAGGTTGCCATCACGATCGACGATTTGCCAGCCGCTGCCAACTCGATGTCCGCCGCGGAGATCATCGACATGACGTCAAAGCTGCTCGGTACGCTGCGCGATCGGAAGGTTCCCGTGGTTGGATTCGTGAATGAAAAAAAGCTCTACCGCTTCGGAGAAGTCGATGACCGAATCAAAGCTCTCCGCCTGTGGCTCGACTACGGTTTCGAACTCGGCAATCACACCTTCTCTCACTTGTCGTTAAATCAGGCCGTCCTGCAAGCATGGGAAGATGACGTGATCCAGGGCGAGAGCGTGATCCGCTTGCTCCTGGCCGAGCACAAAATGCCGCTCCGATATTTCCGGCATCCGTTCCTCGATACCGGCCGCGACCTTCAAACCCGCCGCCAGGCCGAAGCCTTTCTCACCGCGCGCGGCTATCGCATCGCTCCCATAACTCTCGACGCCTGGGACTGGATGTACGCTCTCCTCTATGACGACGCCAGGCAGCGCGGCGACACCGCGCTCCAGCAGCAACTGGTCACCAGCTATCTCTCCCACAGCGACGAGGTCTTCACCTACTTCGAGCAGCTTGCGAAACAAACCATCGGCTATGAGCCAAAGCAGATTCTTCTGCTGCACGCGAATCAACTCGAGGCCGACCACATCGGCGAACTCCTCGATCTCTTGCGCAAACGAGGTTATCGCTTCATCACTCTAGGCGACGCTCTCAGCGATCAGGCCTACAGCCTGCCCGACACCTTCGTCGGCGAAGAAGGCGCGGGATGGATTGAGCACTGGGCAATCACTCTCGGCCACCCTCCCCAAGGAGCTCCCGTGTTTCCACAATGGGTGATCGACCGTTCGAACGCATTGCATAAAACACAGCCCTGACAACCGCGCTCTAAAGCTCAGCCTCAGTTAAAACATTTTGAGTTACGCTGCCAGGACGACTTCTCTACAGTGTCGAAACTCAGCACCGCGGAGAGGCAGCTTCCGAAAAAGCCCGCCCCGCGCCGGTTTTGCACAAGTAGTTCGGACGTTTTGCTGATTAATAAGCTTGACATCGCATTCCAAAGTGCTAACATCTCGCTCCAAGCTGGCAAAGCATTACTGGTCGCGCCATTTGCTCCAGAAGCGAAGGCACAACTCGCAGCCAGACCGTTGACAGTTTCGACTGCCAGGCAATGCGGGACCTCAACCCCAACTCGACACGCGGGTCTCTGACCATTCGTCAGGACTGCGCGCAGTACGCTTCCTCTTCGACCTTTTGAGCTCAAGAGGAAGCTAGCCTCTGACACTATTGTCTGAAAAAAAACCTTGGGGGAAGTTCTGTCCCTGATGTGCGCATGACACGCGTCTGCGTGACAAGTGTCCGCATGACAGCGGTCTGCGTAATTCGGGCAGAGCGACGTTGGCATTTCCCCGCAAATGCCACGCCGCAAGCGCTTCCGACAAGGAATCCTGCAAGTAGGGCTTCGGATAATCAGAAAGAAATCGCATTAAGAAGGAGGAGTCGTGATCAAGAGAGAGAAACTCACATCAGCTTTAACTATAGCGGTGCTGTTCTTCGCAGGAATCGCATTCGCTCAAACCGACCCCGGGGTGCAGAGTGCCAGTCGAGGCACTGGCGTCACCATCATTAATCCGTCGAACGACCCGAAGGGCTTCACCGCCTTTTTCAATGACGGTCTCGTTCGCTTTCAGGAAGTAGAGACGGTTTCCGGCTCCGCCAACGTCGGCCTGGGGCCGCGCTTCAACTCAAATCAGTGCAGTTCATGTCACGCGCAACCTGCCGTTGGCGGGACAGGCCTTGCCGTCAATCCCCAGTTCCTTTTCACCAGCAATGGGGTCGCCCCCGGCAACACCATGCCGTCCTTCATCACCGCCAATGGTCCAACTCGTGAAGCCCGCTTTCCGTTCGGATTTAACCCCAACGGCTCGGTCAACACCAACGTGATCATCGGTGGAGTGGAAGATCTGTTCACCGTCACTGGACGCTCCGACGCCGGCACCTGCAACAGCGCCACCGCGCTGCCGCAGCCCAGTTTCGCCCTGGCGGTCGAGGAGAACAACGTAATTTTTCGCATTCCCACGCCGGTCTTTGGCGCTGGCTTGATCGAGAACCTTGACGACTCAACCCTGCTGAAGAATCAAGTGACGAATCTCAAGAACAATTTTGGCATCACCGGCACTTTCAACCACAACGGCAACGACGGCACTATTGCCCGCTTCGGCTGGAAGGCGCAGAACAAATCGCTGCACCTGTTTACCGGTGAGGCCTACAACGTGGAGATGGGTATCACCAATGAAGTGTTCCAGAACGAACGCCCGCTGCCGGGTGAAGACGGCAACGGCGGCAGCGGTGACACCGGCCTAGTCGCAAGCTGCCTGAACCTTGCCGGAATTGGCTACCCGGAAGATGCGTCAAACCCAAACTCTACGCCGAACGCAGCCGTCCTCGATGACGTCTCCGCGTTTGCCAACTTCATGCGCTTCCTGGCTCCGCCGCTACCGGGTGGAGTTGTGCTCAACGGACAGCAGGTCTCCGCCCAATCGATCTCTACTGGCAGTGCCTTGTTTAGTTCGATCGGCTGCGCGACCTGCCACAATCCAACCCCCGGCACTACGCAGCAGTCGAACTTTGCTCCGGCGTTAAGCAATGCCCCGGTGAATGCGTTCTCGGATATTGAGATCCACACCATGGGTACTACCCTGGCGGATAACGTCTCTCAAGGTGGCGCCGGCGGCGACCAGTTCCGCACCGCTCCCTTGTGGGGCTTGGGACAACGTATCTTCTTGCTCCACGACGGCCGGACCACCAACCTGATCACGGCCATCCAGGACCATGCCAGCAAGGGCAGCGAAGCTAACACTGTGATCGAGAATTTCAACAGCCTCTCCACCGCGCAACAGCAGGAAGTGCTCAATTTCTTGCGTTCGCTGTAGGTATCGTAAGGCAAGTTTGCGGGCGAGGCACGAGTGTCTCGCCTGCAAGCTGCTCCTTCGAAGGAGAAATATGCATACCGGATTTGTGCGTGTCTCACTCGCGCTTGCGTGGTCCGCGTCGCTGCTGGCCTGGGGACAAGGCGCTCCCAGGAACAGCATGGACTTCCCCTCCAACACGCCAGGTCAATTAACGAAAGTCCCCCAGGGAGTAGTCCTGGTGAAAGGCGCTCGCCCGAGTGCAAGTGATTCTGTAACTCCCGTACCCGAAGGCGGGAGCATAACTGACAAGGTTTTCACTAACAAATATTTTGCTATGACTTACTCTCTGCCTCCGGATTGGACGCAGAAATACGAAGGTCCGCCTCCATCTGACGGCGGCCGTTATGTACTCGCGCAATTCAGCCCCGCCGATACTTACAAAGGACCAATTCGCGGAAACATCCTGATCACCGCCGAAGACCTGTTCTTCACGCCGCTGCCAACGGCCAACGCGGTAGATCTGATCAACTACGAGAAAGACAATTTGCAGGCCGATTACAAAGTGGAACTGCCACCTACTCAAACCAAGATCGCTGATCGCTTCTTTACCTTCTTTGCTTATTGGTCTCCCGTAGCCCAGTTGCATTGGTATGTTCTCGCCACCGAGATGCGCTGCCACGCCTTGCAGATCGTGCTGAGTAGCCGCGACACAAAACTGCTGGAGAACTCGATTCGCGACCTTAACAAGATGAAATTGCCGCCGGAGGCCAACGCCTCGACAGACGTGGTTGGAGGAGCGGTCCCGGTGTGCCTCAGGGATTACGCGAGCAACGAAAATGTGATTGCGAGAGTCAATCCCGTCTTCACCGAGCATAGGTCTAATCCCGTTCCCGTTCGAATCATCATTGACAAAGAAGGCAAGATAAAACACATTCACTTTCTCAGTGCGTTTCCTGATCAGGCAAAAGCCATCACCGACGCCCTGGCGCAATGGAGGTTCAAGCGCTTCCTCCGGGACGGGCAGCCAGTGGAAGTGGAAACCGGCATCATGTTCGGACGAGTATCCCAGCCGCCAGGACACCTGGTGGAAAACGCTGTGACTCAATGATGCCCTGTAAGTAAACGCGGAGCCTTCACGACTAATTCGGTGAATCTGATCGTTGCAACTTGAGGCGTGATCCGCCCGCGGGAGAAGGCCGATGATAATCATTTGCGCTAAGAACTGGTGGCGCCGCCAGATCGTCCTGGGCGTTAGCTTCATTGCTGGTTGTTCTGTGGCCCTGGCCGCGGACTCCATCACCGGCGTAGTCCGCAATCAGACTCGCGGCCAGGCCGCCGCCGGCGCCGAAGTCCTTCTTCTTCGATTGAGTCAGCCCAGCCTGGACCCACAAAGCCTCCAGCCAAGCATGCAGGAGGAAGCACGCACCCATACCGACCCGCAGGGCTCTTTTACTCTCGGTGTGAAGTATCCGAACCAGCCCCATTTGCTGCGTGTGATCCATCAGGGTGTCAACTACGATCAACGAGTATCGGCCGGTGAGGCTGTCTCCATCGACGTTTTCGATGCCGTCACAACGGTACGCGGTGTGACCGGAACCATTGAAATCATCCGCATCGGAGCCCAGGGTGATCATCTTCATGTCTCCGACATGATCGAGATCAAGAACGATTCCAGCCCGCCACTGACGCAGGCGAGTGAGCGTACGTTCGAAACTCACCTACCTGCCCACGCGAAGATTGATTCCGTTCTGGCCGCCGGTCCAGGAAAAATCGTCGCGCTGATTTCCGCGACGGCAGTGCCGAGCGAGCCGGGACATTATGCGGTCAACTTTCCCTTGCAACCCGGAGCCACAAAGTTCGCGTTCAACTACGACCTGCCCTATGCCGGCCACGCCACCTTTCAAATGACGAACATCTATCCGCTGCAACAACTCGCAGTCATGATTCCACCGACGATGAAATTTACGTCGCGGTCTGCCGCATTCCAGATCCTTCGCACCGGCAACGACCGCTATCAGGTAGAGGCCGCGAATCTCCTGACAGCAGGGGAAGGACCAGCGTTCGAAATCTCAGGAATTGGCCCGTTTCCCCCGCTGCGAGCGCAAGCTTCACCGAAGCCGCCGCTTTCCACGCGACCTGTTTCTGCTCCGACTGCCGCGGACAGGCCGCCTGCCCGGACTCAACCCGCGAACCATTCGGATGCGTCAGCCGTCGCCGCAATTGTCCCCCAATCATCTCGAGTGCAATGGTGGGTGCTGGGCGCCGGCGCAGTGATGCTTGGGGCCTGCGGTGTCTTCTTCTGGCGAGGACGACGCCTATCCGGCAAAGCCATCACTAAGGCTGAAGAAAATATCGCACAGCCCCGGAACACCGCCGCCTCCATGGTGGATGCTTTGAACGGAGAGCTCCGTCAACTCGAAATCGACCGGTCGCTCGGCACCATCACCGGAGAAGAGTACGCGTCAGCCAAACAGGCTCTGGAGGGAACTGTCAAGCGAGCCTTGGCGCGCGCCGGAGCCAACTAACGAACCGTTGAAAGAGTCCCTCGACTAACCCAAAAATGAATGTTACGAGTGGTGATATGTGCGATTCGGAAACGACTGAAAAGAATGGTTCACGGCGAACTCCCTGATCATCGGGGTTTTACAGCGGCACGGAACCGGATCATGGTGGTCGCTATCTGCGCGGAAAGGATTGGCGGGTCAGCAACCCGCCTCGCAGCGGAGTTAAGACGCCCGCAGACTCTTGAGCGAGGCGCGAGCCACTCCTCCTCTGATGTCGGGTACAACGACCAATTCCAGAACGTTGACCCCGGACAGGTCAACTTGATATTCCTCGACCTCGCGCATTGAGTTAGGGGGACTGAAATTCCACTGCTGGCGCACAATCTCTTGAAACGAGCCCCCGTGGTCCCCAGACCATCGCAAAACAAACTCTTGCGTACGCTCTATCTCGGTTTCTTCGAAAACGAGCGCGATGCGTCTAAGGCTTTGCGGCTCGTCGAAGATTAGCCGGATCGTTTGTGCGCCGGAATCGACGGCACGCCAGCCCCGCATTTCTCCTGAGATCAGCGCAGCCTCGACTGGGTATTCCTTGTCTTCCGATGTGACCTCGACCACGGCTGTACCGTCGAGGTTCAGCCAGCCTTCGTCGAGAGGCAAAATATCTTGCGGAATCTGCGTGATTAGGCGCTTGCGCATGAGGTTAGTTTACATTCCGCCCTGCGCTCGTGATCGCATGGGAACGGCTACGCTTTGCCCACTCAAAACGACCTTAAACCAAACCGTTGGTAAATTGCATTGCTTAGCGTTTGTTTCTCCTCAAGATTCAAACTCCAAATGTGGTCTTTTTCAGGTGTGACATGCATTACCCTCACATCGAGTTTGTGCTTAAGGGCTACGACGAGATCATCCTTATTTACCAGCGGATAGGCGGTCACGGTTTTGTTACATGCCAGGCATTGGGCTTGGAGCGTGATGGGCTGATTAGAGTTTGTCATTGACGATCCTTTCGCCTCGAAAGCGGGGCAGGCAATTTCGAGGGTCCTAACCGGGTTGTGAAGGAGATACGGGGAAAGGACTATTTAAGACTAGCCCCCGGCTTCACCAATAGCAAATGAGGCTTAGGAACCGCGAAACTCCTTAGCACGTGTTCAATCCTGCACAGCATTGCAACTCTCCAGGCGTGAGAATCAGCATGGGAACGATATCTGGGATGGCACAACTGCCAATACCAGAAGAAATCTGGCCAATCTGACAAATCAAGAGCAATGGATGGGACTCTGCGAACTAGCCTCCAATGAACAGGACCAAGACAAGCTGGGGGCGCTCTTTGAAGGAATTCTCTGTCTTATGGAAGACCAACAGGCGGGGCTTCCTAAGCGGCCATTCGCGGGAACACCTCAGGACGAAATTGGTGGTTAGCGAAATCGCCTAAACGCCGGGCGAACTTGTTGTGCTATTTGATGGCTCAGCAGGAGCGAGAGGGTCGGACGGTTGGCTGGGCTTCAGGTTGCTATCAGACTTGTCCTCGTCTAGCCGACGATGAACCCAATCGACGAAGCCTTCGCTCTTGTCTTGTTCCATTCCCACAATCCTACAGGTGCGCAAATTGGGAAGTCTGGTCCATTTTGACCATGGTGTCTTCTGGCTGAACGGCAATCCCTACGAACTCACCCCTGCTGGACGAAAACTGATGCAGAACGCTCACCAAAATCACGTTGCTAACCCTCGCAGCCGGCAGCGACCAATTTACGCTGCGGCGTCCCTGCGCTGGAGCCGTTCGTTAGAAGATTGTGCGAGTTTGTGGGCCAGTGCTGGCTGTTCGTGCTGTCAGCCAAAGCTGGGTGTGCGTGCCAAAAATGCCGCTGACGTTTCGAGTGAGCTTCGGTGTGAGCGCTCTCCCAAGATTCTGCTTACAATCAAAGTATGCAGGCAGTAGCGGAACTCGACCCCGAATCAACCGAAGGTCTTGGAAAACAGGGGGTTTTCATCGTCGGACTGGCCGGAGCATCCGGCAGCGGTAAATCGACGGTGGGCAAGCGCGTGGCCTCTCGTCTCAATGGGCATGTTATCTCGATGGAGGTTTACTCGCTTGAGATGAACCATCTTCCACTGGAG
>Ga0209624_10000808_pt1 | contig 26647 bp, 23 predicted proteins | sample JacPinW_OM2H0_O1_FD_188565 | JGI IMG/M metagenome (GOLD analysis project Ga0209624, IMG submission 188565) | Forest soil microbial communities from Algoma, Ontario, Canada - Jack Pine, Ontario site 1_JW_OM2H0_O1 (SPAdes) (version 2) | ecosystem: Environmental > Terrestrial > Soil > Boreal...
CCCGCCTGGTCCGCGCTCGCCGCCACGCGGAGGTCCCACGCGGTAGCCGGGCCCCCAGCCGCCGTACTCATAGCCGCCGGGCTCGTACACTCCGCCGACATAGCCTTCGCCGCCGTAACCACCCCCATAGCCCCCGACAACGCAGGCCGCAAGCGTCAGTGCGAGCAGGGCTGTGGCACCGAACCTCCAACTTCGAGGCATGCGTTTCATTGCGGCTCCTGCTTAGTGTCGGTGTCAGACCATTCCATGACGCCAAACGGCGCTCCGCTCGGATCGGCCAGCACGGCCAGGTAGCCGCCGTGGCGATCGATGCGCGGTGCAACCAACACGCGGCCGCCCAGCTCGACGGCCTTCTTGGCCGTATCGGCCGCACTCGTGACGCGCACGAAATTGAGCCAGTGTGGACGACGGCGCATGGAATCGTGGGGCAGGGCATTGAGTCCCGAGCGAGCGTAATTGTCACTGGAAAGGACGTAGTGCTGGGCATCGTCGCTGCCGCCGCCCTCGCTCGCCAGGTCGTAGACGTCGTAGCCGAACAGACTCTTGTAGAAGGCGGTCTCCTGCTTCGGATCCGCGACGAGCAAGGAGCTCCAAATCCACTCACCGGGTGCGGCCAGGTAATCCGGCGGATCGCCGCCCTCGGCGGCGAGCACTGCAAACACCGCGCCATCTGGATCGGCCAGCACTGCCTGGCGGCCGCGGTGCGGATAATTGTGCGAGTTCGACAGCACCTTGCCGCCGTGCTGAACGGCTTCCTGCTGCGCGGCATCGACGTCGCGCACAGCGATAAAGGTCAGCCAGGCCGGCTGCTTGGATTGCCCCGCGGGCAGCGCCTTCTGGAACATCCCGGCAATCGGCTCGTCATCGAGCAGCGCGAGCGCGTAATTCGAAGCGCCCGGCACCGCGCGGAAGGTCCAGCCGAACAGTGCGCCGTAGAATCGCTTCGCGCCGGCGAGGTCCGGGGTCACCAGATCGGCCCAGACGACCTTGCCTTCGTGGTGCTCGCCACTGGCCGGCTGCGTGAGCGGCGGCAGGACTATGGCTGAGTCCGGCGCTGCGTGCACCGTGGTGGCGGCAGCGTACGACAGCGCTGCACAAAGCCCTCGCCCTATGAGATTGTGGGCAAAACGCCTCGAGTGCTTCACTCTTGTCTCTCCATGTGCATTGTCCGTCGCTGCGACAGACCGAGGCAGCAGTATGGCTGAGGGTTTCCGAGGGTCGGTTCGTTACCGCACCAAGTCTTGACTCAAGGGGTGGTTTCGGAACTGAGAAGCGACGTGCGCCCTTTTTTGCAAAGCTGTGTGAATACCTCGCGGGTATCGCCTCATACAGGTTCACGAGCCCGCTGATCCAGCCGGCGAGTGCTATGCGCTCTGCCGCACAGAAGGAGCGCTGGCGCCGGTGCAGCTTATGGTTGGACGTGCACTTCGGGAAAACTGCCCCCCATTCGTTACCGTTCGGCTCCGCGGGGAAAACCCCCGAAGAGACCAAGCAGGAGCGCAGGTACTTGACAGGAAAAGCGATGGAAGAGCTTGCAGCCGTTTACGGGGTGTTACCGACGGCGCCCGATGAATTTCCAGACAAAGTCGTCAATGGTTTGGACACGCTGACGCAACCTCGGGCGGCCTGGGATCCGTTCGAGGTGTGGCGAACCCGCGTCAGGGGACCCTCCGGTGATGCAGAGGCATGAACGCGGCCCGCGAGTCGTCAGTGCGCTCCTGGTCTATCCTGCACGGCCCAACGGGAGGATTCTTCCATGGACATCGAAGTAATCCGGCTCAAGAGCGAACTTGTGGCTTTGGAAACGCTTGTCGTCGCCTTGACTCGCTCGCTGGCGAGCTGGCAACCGACTTTGGCCAAGTCACTGCAAGCCACGGCCGAGGAATTGCGGGAGCGCTACCGACATCTACCGATACGGGGCTCATCTCCTGAGACCGCCGATCTCGTGGCGGCTGAGTTTCAGGGGGCCTGGGATCGGCTGATGCAACTCGTTCTGCGCCCGGCTGAGCACGGCACGGATTTGCCGCGAGCCTAACTCAGGCTCAACTGAGCACTCACTCGCTCCACTGCAACGGAATAGACGACAGGCTCGCCTCGAGCCAGTGCCGACCGGCGCCGGTGCTTGGCGAACCATACGTGGGCATCAAGCGATGACGCGTTGAAGTCAGGTATCGCCGCTTCCGCAAAATCGCGCACTGTGCCGCCCTTTGACCACAGCCGATCGGTGGGGGTGCAATACAGCCGTGTCGCGCCGTTGCGGGAGAGATCACTTCTCTTCTTCACTGCCTGTTACGGCCACGAAGCGAGGCGCTCCGTCACGAACGACACGCAGCAGCAGGGGCATCTGTGTCGATGGCTGACTCACAGAGGCGAGGTCGGCAACGTCCATCAAGCGTTTTGTTCCCGCGTGCGTGATGAGATCGCCGATCTTCAACCCCGCGAGTGCTCCGGCGCCGGCGGGACGCAACTGCGTCACGATCAGACCTCCGGCCTCGTCCTCCGCCTTAAGTGCATTACGAATCTCCGCGGTCGTATTGGCGACACCCACTTTGAGATTCGTCACCCAGGTATCTCGATCGCCCATGGGCAGCGAACTATTTGGTGGCTCAGGGAGCTGACTGATCGTCAACGGAATTGACAGCTGCATCCCATCCCGGCGGACCATCGCTTCCACGGTAGTACCGGGTCGCAGCCTTGCCGTGATTTTCCCCAGATCATCGAAAGTTACCGGAGCGGAACCAATGCTCAGCAGCACGTCTCCCACGCGCAGGGCTTCGGTCACCGGTCCGTGCGGCTCTAGTGCGGTGACGAGTGCACCACCCGTGGACTTCACGCCCAGAGCCCGGGCCAGCGCGGGCGTCATGGCCTGCGCTGAGATGCCTAGATAGCCGCGCGCGACCCGCCCGTGTGCTTCAAGTTCTTCGATAACGGACGCCACGGTTTCGGCAGGGATAGCGAATCCAAGGCCTATTGAGCCGCCATTCGGCGAGAACAGTACCGACGTGACGCCGATTACCGCTCCATCCGTTGACAGCAGCGGGCCGCCGGAGTTTCCCATATTGATCGCCGCGTCGGTTTGCAGGAAATCAATGTACGGATCTGCCTGGAGCGTGCGTCCGCGCGCCGAGACGATGCCGGCGGTAACCGATTGTCCTAAACCGAACGGATTGCCGATTGCGATGACCGCATCGCCGACTGAGATATCCGCCGAGGATCCGAGCCGCAGAGCGTGCAGAGGGCCAGCACTCACCCGGAGCAGTGCAATGTCGGTCGGTGCATCGGCCCCGACGATCTGCGCTGGAACTTCGCGGCCATCAGCGAACTTAACCTGTACCGTGCGTGCGCCGACAATGACGTGACGGTTGGTCACAATGAGTCCGTCGGCACGAATGATGAACCCGGAGCCCAGCACGGATCCGCTGGTGGCAGGATCCGGATTGCTGCCCGGGCCGTAGAGGAGGCGGCGCATGATCGCGCGCATCCCGTCGGAGTCGTTGGCGGCGGCCGCTCGTTCGACGGCCAGTTGCCCAGCGCTTTCGCGCTGTTCCTCAACGAGAACCGTGACGACGCTCGGCCCGACCTGCCGGACCAGTTCCGCGTAGCCGCCGTCTGCGGAAAAAGCCGTGCTGTAGGTCAAAAGAAAGACCACTAACGCGAGCGCACCGCGTCGCCTCATGACCGGGCTGTGCGAACCCGAGAGGGGTATCGGGCACGCAGTTTCCGTCTGCATAAAATTGCCTGGTGCTGAATTGAAAATCTGGCGACGGCGCGGTGCCGACATCTGGCACTCGAACTCCGAGCCTGTCGCGTTATGCGTTTCTTCCAAGCCGCTTTCCGTCGAGCGCCGCTGAGGTAGTAATGGCAACTTTCTGCCCCTCAGCTGCGGCGCATAGCATGTTGCCTAATCATCTAGGCTAACCTTATGAAGCCGAACCGGAGGGACCGCGTTTGTCCGTGCCTCTGAACGTCTTCTCGCGATACATGGCCGTGTCGGCCCGTTCGATCAACTCGGTGCAGTCTTGCACGTCGGCGCGGTAGATTGCCGTGCCGATGCTTGCGGTGATTGAAACCATTCCTTTTTCGAGGCAGTAGGGGGCCAGCAGCCGCATTCGGATTTTCTCAACCACTGAGTCCACGCCTGCGGGAGCGTCGATCTCTGGAAGCATGATCACGAACTCGTCACCGCCGTAGCGGGACGCGGTGTCACATGAGCGGATACAGCCCAACAGACGCTGGGCCACCTGCCGCAGTAGCTGGTCCCCGGCTGTGTGTCCAAATCGGTCGTTTACGCACTTAAATCCGTCCAGATCAATCAGAAGCAGCGCTACCTGGCGATGACTTCGCGCAGCTTGCGCCATCGCCTGCCTCAGGCGATCCCGCAACAGCGTCCGGTTGGCCAGTCCCGTGAGTTGATCGTGATATGCGAAGTGGCGCGCCTGCGCGAGTTCTTGTGATTGGCGCAGGAGCTTCGTCGCGAGCCGCGCGTTGGTTCGACGTAGAGTGTCGACCAAACCGTTCGCTCTGTTTGTCACCGCACAACGTCTCGCCGCACGAGGTTCACGGCAGTTGCGAGATGCCCCAGCAGTGGCAGAGCAGATGTCCGACCCGAGAGCGAATGTCCATGTCTGCCGAAATCGTCCATGAGCTGACTCAAATGCGCCTTATTGGCCTTAACTTCCGTACGACAGCGCGCACAAGCTCGATGCGCATCGCGGAAGCGGGGGGTCCCACCTCAGAAGACGACCGTGGTCTGGGCCCGCCCACATCGTGGCCAGTACGACAGGGCCTCTTCACAGCTGGTCGGCTCGGCTCGAGTGGCCGGGAAACTCGCTCACGAGAACTGCGGGTTGTTCGTCCGCGGCGCCGCGAACTGGATGATGGCTGCCCGCATGCTTTATGCCTACTCCCTCGCCGCGTCGGTCACGCGCACGTTGCAGCAGCAGCTCCGCCATCGCCTCACGGGCGACGGTTTTGGTGGTCTCGGCCGGAAACTCGAACACCTCCGTCGCATCGAACGGGTTTCTCACTTGCACAAGCGGTCCCTGCGGCTCCGCGGGCGCACCCAGCCCAGGGACGACCGGGGCAGTGCTTATGACAGCGGGCGCGGGCGGGCTGCGATTCTGCGCGTTCCACACCGTCGCCGCCGTGATCCCCACAGCTGCCAAAGCGAACGTGAGCCCACAGATGAAATCGATTCGCGCTGTGCGCCTGTAAATGAGGCGTTCGAAGCTGGGCGATAACGACTTTGACGTCGATACCACGATTGGCGTGTTCATTGACTCACTCCCGCAAGCTGGCTTGCGGTATCGATGCCGCCCACCGCTCAGGGAATTAGTTTTCTATAAGAGGCGGCAATGGTCTGTGCGATAGCGAACACCGGAGACACCTTGATGGTTACGCTGCCGCTGCTAGCCGCGCGCCGCACGCCCGCCGTGCCGGATGGATCGCTAACGCCTGTTTGGCGAGCTCATCGATCAGCGTCAGCATCTCGATCGGCCGCCCGCCGGCGGCGCGGCCGTCTGGCAATCTCAATCCTCGGACGGATGCCCAGGTGTGGCGGCGGCCGGCTCCGCCGTTTTCCGCGCTCTATGACGAAGCCAGCGCGCGTGCGAATCCTCCTGCACGGAGCCCGCGCTGACGAGGCGCAGTTCGCGTGGGTACCCCGCTCGCCCAAGGGCTCCCGGTTGGAGGAATCGGTGCGCGAACGTACAGACTAGAGCTCCAAGGAGGCAGTTACTGTCTTCAAGAGTTGCTATGACCGAACACGTGGGTTGAGCAACCAATCACTGAATCCGACCCGAGAGGTATCGACCGTGAAATGGATTGTCTTCGGTTGCCTGACTCTCGTCGCCGCATGCGCCAACTCTCCGCCCACCGATAATCGATCTTTTCCCGGCGCGGGTCAGACCGCCGTGGACGAGAGGCGCGAAGCTCGCGCTCTGGAACTTGCCGAAACTGACTGCGCGAGTCAGGGCAAACACGCTGAGACCGGGCGTGTCGAGGGCACGACGGTTTACAACTGCGTCGGTCAGTAGCCTCGGCATTGCGGAGCCATGAATGAAACCATCCGCGAATACGTTAATCCCCGTCTCGGATGGTTCTACCTGTGTTGGGCCATCGGCCTTGGGCTCTTGTTTGTAGCCCACGTACTCAGGGAACACGAGACCCCGCTCAGCTGCTGAGGAGCGACCCGGATCCGTGCTGGGCGCGGGAGAAAGTTGTGCATTTGCTGCGGCGCTTAGTCGACTCACCGTCACTAAGCCCTATCGCAGAGTCCCAGTCTGCAGGTTCCGGTGGAATCGCTTCGCTCGGCGCGCATGTACGCGCATCGGCACTGGATCTAGATGGCCTTGAGGCTGCCGAGCCATTGGGCGGCGTGAATCGTCTCCCACACGGCGAGCGACATAGCGCTCAACATGATGACGGCGACGAGCAATCCGATCGAGAGTAGCAGGCCATCCTCTTCAAGATAAGCCAGCGAGATCAGGGCGATCACCACGGCGGGAACGACGTTGGTCAGGGGAATTGGAGTGAATACCAGGGTGGCGCTCAGGAGGAAGACGATGGCGCCGACAACGCGCTTGGTTGCTTGAAGCGGATACGACCAGCGCGGATGGATCACTTTCTCGAGGTATCTCAGAATGGGCACAGCTCGCTCCACCAAGCCGGCGAGGCGGCGCGTGCGCAGAGGGCGCTCTGCAATGAGGCGTGGGAAGATCGGGGTTGGATGCCCGGCGATCATCTGGAACGCGGGAATCATAAGCAGCAGACCGGCTACGATTGAGACGCCGGGCGCGATCGCCGCTAAGGCGAGCAGGAGCATGACCATACCAAAGGAACGATTGCGCAGGGTGATCACCAACCAGCCCAACGTAAAGTGATCCTTCGGCGCCTCATCATGAACCTGCTGCAGGGCCGCGGAAGCATGGAACGCAGTCGGCCCGGAAAGCCGCCTGGACTCGAGCTCGGACGGTGCGGCGATCGTAGGGTGAACCATGGTCGGTTGAGTGGGTGAACGAGCAAAACTTTTCACGGCTTTAGGCGCGCGAGCCAGAAGCAGCCAGAATTCCCGCAGTTGGGCGCGCGCCGCCACGCCGAACGGCGATCTCAATCCACCGGCTGCTGCCGGCGAAGTTTGGCGCAGCCGCTTCACAGCTTCGCGTTTTTTAAATCACGTCCGTTCTCACCCTCGCGAAAAGTGCGAGAAATTGAGTGGCTGCGGAAAGACGATCCTTATCTTTATCTCCCGCAGCCACTCCCAAGAGGAAGAGGCGGGGGAGACCGTCCTTCCTGCCGCGCAGATTAATGGCTGCCGCCGTTGTACGTCTGTGCGTTGGGATACATTTGCTATCTTCTGTCGACGAGTACACAAGCCCAAGCTTAGGTGTGTCTGGCACGAGCGCTATCGCTCGACAGAGAATTTCAACAGACACCGTCTACAAGAGCGGGACCCGATCCGCATCATCAAATGTCTCGAAGAAGGATCAGCGAAAGCGTTTGCTCGCGCGTGCAGGCACGTGCAAGGCGCCGCCCGGAGTGACGGCTTGCCGGCACGCTGCTTCGTAGGGGAGCGTTCAGATCTGAACACACCGGCGAGGGCGACGCTCGCCGAAGTAAGCCATGCAGGAAATCCGCGCTGGCTTTCGCAGCGTTACGGATCGAGCCTGCCGCAGCCTGTGCGGTATCCAGGTTGAGAGCCAGATGCGCGCCGGCGCGGGCGTGCCGGCAGAAACGCTTCAGTCGCGCCGACCGGGGGTTTCGGACGCCGAGGATGGGGCGGGGGCTTGCGGCGAACTTGCGATCGCCGCTGGAGAGGCCACATTCGGGGGAGGAATCGCCGGCGTAGGGGGCCCCAACAGCCAGGTGACGCCCAGATACAGCGCCATCCCAATCAGATAATAGGTGAGCATGGCGTGGACATTGTTTCTAGTTTCCGCGGCGCGTGCTCGATCAGGCGAGCGCTCGCCTGCCGCAACGCCTGCGGGCAGCAGTGCGGTCAGACGCGCCACAATTGCTTGGGCATTCGGGCCTGCCGCCGGGCCATTGGGCAGTGCCGCAATCACGGCAGACAATGCCAGCGCTGCTGCTTCACGAGGCAATTTTGCCAACCGCTGCGCCTCATCCCAGGGATCGATGTTGAGACGTGCCAGCGCGGAGAGCACCGTCAACGGCATCCCATTGGCTTCCTGGAGAACCGGTGCGTACAGGAACTCGTCGAACTGCGGACGGGGCATGGGTACGCGAGATGGCTGTGTCATTGCGATGCCGTATTTGAGCCGCTCAACTAAACAGGCGCGGCTCTGCACGTCCGCAACAACACTGCTTGCGCTCGCTTTGCGTTCTCCTCACGGCTTGATTTGGGGGCGTCAGCACGCAAATCTGAAGTGCGCTGGCTGGCGTGCGGAGTTGTCCCGCAACGCGCCCTCAGCTTGGCCCGCCGGTGCGCCGCCCTCATCCTCCCAGGCATTCATCGGTGCTGCTCGCTTCGCGCGCCGCGCAGCTAGCAGGGCGGCCGAAGCGTTGTCGGGCGCCTTGAGCGGTTCAAGGGTCGCCGGAGAACCGGCGGATCGACTGCCGCGGCGTTCCTCGTCAGCACGCTTTCCCCACAGCTCCTTGAGCCGGTCTAGAAAGCGCTGCCAGCCATCCTTCGTTGCACTGTTATCCATGAATCCGTCTCCTAGGTTCCTCTGTGAGTGTGCACTCATTCCCCTGGCCCATCGGTACGACAGCGAACATTCGGGCAGTAACGGGGTTGCAGGGCGATTAGCAGTGTCCATGAAAAGGACGGCCTCGCTTCGCGGGGCCCGTCCCGGTGCACCAGAGAGCCTGCAAAGAAACGCACATCAGGCGGCGACCGCCAGCAGCTGCCAGTTTTTCGGCAGGATGACGCTATCGATGATGTGGACGATGCCATTCGTCGCGACGAGGTCCGCATCCGTGACGCGCGCACCATTGACGTGTATTTCCGAGGGGGATACCGCGGCCGTGAACGTGTTGCCCTGCAACGTCATGACTTCACCGGATTTCAGGTCGCCGGCGTAGAAGTGACCTGCAACCACGTGATAATTCAGCACGGCCTTGAACTTTCCGGAATCCTTGAGCAATGCATCGTGGGAACCGGACGGAAGCTTCTTGAACGCTTCGTCGGTGGGTGCAAAGACGGTAAAGGGGCCCTTCGCGGCCAGTGCGTCGATCAGACCCGTTGACTTGAGCGCCGCGACAAAGGCCGTGAGATTCCCGGCAGTGATTGCGGTATCGACGAGATTCTTCGTGGGTGTGATATTTAGGTTCCTGGCGGCTTTGCCGGCGGTAACGCCGTTCGAATGATCCATAAAATTAATCCTTAAGGATGTGGTCGAGGAGAATTCGCCGACCAGCTCAGCGCGATTAGCTGAGGCCGCGGAGTATGCGCTCTTTGTTGAATGCGTGCCGCCGACGAGGGATATCAGGTACTTGAGTCCCCCCGTTGTTTTTACGCTGCAGGTCCGATTCCACTCCCTGGAGACTTCGCTCCCAGGATCAGGCGCACGCTGTGGGTGTTGCCGTCGTCCACTAGTGGGATACGCATTTGGAAATCCGACGCAAGTATCTTGCCATCCAACTCTGCGTGCGCAATTCCGCGGCTGAAGCTGTGCGGGTTGTCGACAACGATTTCGTAGCGCGCAGAGCGATGCTTGAACACAATCTCGAAGCGCGGCCATTTTTCGGGGATGCAGGGAGTCAGGAGCAGGCTCGTTCCGTGCACGCTAAAGCCGAGGATGCTCTCAAGACCTGCCCGATACATCCAGCCGGCAGAGCCGGTGTACCACGTCCAACCGCCACGCCCGACGTGCGGAGCCACCGAGTACACGTCTGCGGCAATTACGTAGGGTTCGACCTTGTAGCGATGCACATCGGTGCGTGTGCTGGTGCGATTGATGGGATTGAGGAGCGAGAACAGCTCCCAAGCGTTGTTGCCCTGGCCGAGCAGAGCGTACGCAATCACTGACCAGGTGGCAGCGTGTGTGTACTGGCCACCGTTTTCGCGAATGCCGGGCGGGTATCCCTTGATATAGCCTGGGTCGAGCGCGGTGCGATCGAAGGGCGGAGTGAAGAGCAGCGCCAGGCCGGTGTCGCGTCGAATCAGCTGATTGCCTACCGCGGCCATCGCCAGCGCGGCGCGGGCTGGGTCGGCGGCTCCGGAGATGACGCCCCAGGATTGGGCGATGGAGTCGATCCGGCACTCGGTGCTTGCGGCAGATCCGAGCGCAGTTCCGTCGTCAAAATAGCCACGGCGATACCATCCGCCATCCCAGGATTCCCGCTCCAGTGCGTTGCGTAGTGCTGTCGCGTGGGTTGACCACTGCGTCGCGCGCCCAAGCTCATCGCGTGTTCTCGCCAGAGCCGCGAAGGCGAGGAGCGTGGCGTGCAGGAACCATCCGAGCCACACGCTTTCACCGCGTCCTAGCTCGCCGACGCGGTTCATGCCGTCGTTCCAGTCGCCAGTACCGAACAAGGGCAGACCGTGTTCTCCAACAGACAGGCTCTGCTCCAGCGCTCGCGCACAGTGCTCGAAGAGCGGCGCAGTGTCGTCCGAGATCGCCGGCTGAAAATACGCGTCCTGCTCACCTTGACGCAGTGCGTGGCCTTCCAGAAATGGCACCCTTTCATCCAGAACAGCGCTATCCCCGGTTGCCTCGACGTACTGAGCGGTGGCGTACGGCAGCCATACCCGATCGTCGGCAATGTGCGTTCGCACGCCCGCGCCGGCCGATCCTTCCGCACGCGACGGTAGCCACCAGTGCTGAACGTCGCCCTCGATAAACTGTTGGCGTGCCGCGCGCAGCAGGTGCTCGCGCGTCAGGGCCGGTCTGGACAAAGCGAGCGCCATGCCATCCTGAAGCTGGTCGCGGAATCCGTACGCGCCGCTGGCCTGGTAAAATGCCGATCGCGCCCACACGCGGCAGACCAGCGTCTGATAGAGCATCCAGCGATTGAGGATGATGTCCAGGGAGCGGTCCGGCGTTGTCACCTGCACCTTGCCGAGCACGTCATCCCAGTATTGAACCACCGTGCGCAACAGCGCATCGAGATCGAGCGCGCGGTAACGGACCAGCAGCGATTGTGCGTCGGTGAAAGTTGCGGCTTGACCGAGGAAAAAGACCACCTCGACGGTCTCGTTCAGCGCAAGTTCGACGAGAGTCTGCAGGGCGCAGCAGGGGTCGAGTCCAGCCCCCACCCGCCGGGACAGGGGTGCCCGGCCGTCAAGCGCTGCCGGCCTATCGAGCGCGCCATATCGTCCGAGAAACTCGCGACGGTCGGCGGTCCAGCGGGTTTGGTTTCCGGCCAGATCCGCGAACGCCACCTGCCCGAACATGGTGTTCCAGGGGTTGCGGGCGAACATCGCACCCGTGGCGGGGTCCATTGTCGTCACGATGTATGGTGCTGTGGCTGCCCGTGAAGTCCCAAGTACCCATTCGACGTACGCTGTGACGGAGAGTTTGCGCGCCTTTTGAGAGACGTTGCGGATCTTCAGCCGCGAGATCTTTATTGGATCGTCCATCGGAACATACATGGTGAGCTCGAGCTCGATGCCATGTGAGGTGTGCTCGAAGCGGCTGTAGCCTTGTCCGTGCCGGGCAACGAAGTGCGCTACGGGATCCCGGACCGGGGAGGCCGTTGGTCCCCAGATCTCGCCGCTGTCCTCGTCGCGCAGATAAAGCACTTCGCCCGGGCGATCCGTGATGGGATCGTTCGACCAGGGCGTCAACTGGTTCTCGTGACTGTTCTGCGCCCAGGTGAATCCGCTTCCCTCGGACGCGACTTGAAAGCCAAATCCGGGATTGGCGATAACATTGATCCACGGAGCGGGGGTGGCCTGCCCCGGACCCAGACGCGTCACGTATTCGCGCCCGTCGGCTGCGAATCCTCCAAGTCCGTTGAAGAATTCCAGATCATCTGGCACGGGCGCGCGCGTGGTCGTTTCGATCTGTGAGCTGCTGCTGGCTCGCCGTGTGACGGCCGCGGCGGGGGCCCGCAAACGATCGAGTTGATCGGCCAGACTGCCGCGCTGGGCGACCAGGACGACATGCGCAACCGCTGAAAGTCGCGCACGCGTGTGTTCCGAGATCAGATCGGTGCGCAGCAGGTATACGGAGCCACGCGCGTTGTCTGCGCCAAGCTGGGGGCGCGACTGACTCATTCGGAGCTGTGTCTCGAGTGCGATCTGCAGGTCCTGATGATAGGAGGTTGTTCGTTCATTCAGGATGACAAGGTCGACGGGGAGCTGCTTCATCCGCCAGTATTCGTGGGCGCGAAGCAGCTGCCGCGCGATGGCGATGTCGTCGACATCATCAATCCGCAACAGCAGGATCGGCAGATCGCCGGAGATGCTATGGGTCCAAAGTGCATCCGGTCCGCCAGCGCCGCGGCGTATGGCATCGGATGATGGCCGCATCGATGAGTCGGCGTAGAGAAGATAGCCCGCCAGGCGCTGAAAGAGTCCGGCCTCCGCGGCGTCGATGCCGAGGTGACGAAGTTGTATCTGCGCGCGCGTCCAGGCCAATGTGGCCGCGCGCACGAAGGCGTTGGCCTCCTGGTGCTTGTCGACGAGGTCCAGCGCGCCTTCGCGCGAACTGGCAATGCTGGTCCAGAACGCCAGGCGCACGGTAGCGCCCGCCGCTATGCGCACGCGATGGCGAAGCGCGAACACCGGATCAAGGACCGTGCCCACAGTATTGGACAAACGCCGTCCGTCGATCATGGCGAGGGGCGCCTGAATGTCGCGCCCACGGCCGAGGAAACGCGCCCGATCGGTTTCGAGCTCTGGTTTTCCGAGCGTCTCGCCTTCAATGACCGCGTGATGAGCCACCCAGACTTCCGGCTCGCTGTCCGAGCGGCGGCGTCGCGTCGCCAGGATCGCGCCCACCTTTGCCACGTACTCGGTCTGCACGAAGAGCTTTGAGAATGCCGGATGCGCCGCATCGGCCGCAGGCGGAGCAAGTACGATCTCGCAGTAGGATGTCACTTCCAAATCGCGCATGCGGTTGCCGGCATTCACAATCGATATGCGGCGGACCTCGGCGTCGTCTTCCGGGGAAACCAGCACTTCCAGCATCGTGGTAATCGTGCCGTCGGTACGATTGAATTCCGCCCGGTCCTCGGAGAGATTGACCTCGTAGCTGTCCGGCTCGACGCCGCTTGGCTGATAGGCAGCGGACCACAGTGCACCGTTTTCGAGGTCACGCAGAAAGAAGTAGCTGCCGGTGTCGTCGCGTGTCGGATCCGCGCGCCAGCGCGTTACGGCAAGATCGCGCCAGCGACTGAAGCCTGAGCCGGCGCCCGTCAGCATGACCGAATAGCGGCCGTTCGAGAGCAGATGGGTCTGCGGCGTTAAGTCGTGTGGGGTTCTGAGACGTCGCCCTTCCGGAAGTTGCACGTCGCGGATGCGCGCCGCCGTGCCGACCTCCTCGGCGCGCGGATGCGCGACCGAGACGTCACGTGGGGCGCGCTCCTGAAGCAGCAGCTCGGTCGCCTGGATGCTTCGTTGCGCGTGAAACCGTTCGCGCATCCTCCCGTCAAAAAGGACGTTGGCGATGGCAACCACGGTCATGCCCTGATGATGGGCCATGAATGCCCGGACGATGGCAAACGCGCATCCCTCGGGCAGACGGCTGCGAGTGTAATCGAACGCCTCGTACAAGCCGTACCGACCGCGCGCGCCGAGTGCAACGAGGCCGGCAAAATTGAGCGCGGCCTGCTTCGGATCGATCATGGCGGCAAGCGCCGTCGCATACGGGGCGATTACTGCGTTCTGCCTCAGGCCCCGTTTGAGCCCGAGGCCCGGTACGCCGAAGTTCGAATACTGGTAGGTGAGCTCCAGGTCCCGCGCGTTGTAAGCGGATTCCGAGACGCCCCAGGGAACCCCGAGCTCAATGCCGTATTGGATCTGTCGCTTGACGATCAGCCGATTGCTCTGCTCCAGAAGACTGCCCGAGGGTGCACGCATGACCAGCGAGGGCATCAGGTACTCGAACATCGACCCCGACCAAGAGATCAGCGCCGCTCCGTGTCCCACTGCGGTAACCGCGCGCCCGAGCCGAAACCAGTGGCGGGCCGGGACGTCGTTCTTGGCGATGGCGACGAAGCTCGCGAGACGCGCTTCCGAGGCGAGCAGGTCGTAGCAGCTGGGGTCCAGTGCGCCCTCGGTCGCGCTGTAGCCGATCGAGAGGAGCCGCCGCTCGGGATCGAGCAGAAAGCCGAACTGCATCGCTTCGGCCATCTCCTGCGCCGTGGATTCTATGCGAGCCAGCCGTTGTCGCAGTTCCCGGGTGGCCTCATCCGGCATACTCAGATCGCGTTGCCAGCTCGCCAGCGAATGTCCGGCCGCTTCCGCCCAAAAGCGTATCTCGCCGCCCACCACATCGCCCAGCTCACTGGCCAGCGCCCGTGCAATGTCGGCAAGCGTCGCGGCCAGGGGCGCTATCTGCCCCAGTCGCGCCGCCAGTCTGTCGGGCGGCGTCGTTCCATCCGCATCCAGTGCCGCTGCGAGCGTATCGAGAGCGTGTTCCAGCTGCGCAGAAAGTATGGTGTGGGCACGCAGTTCGTCGGGGAGTTCCCGCAGGGCTTCGCGTGCGAGCTCCACAGCATCTGCGATGCCGCAATATGGCACATGAGGAGCCGTGGGCAGAGCGCTCCATTCGCGACACGCGTTGGCCAAGGCAATGAGATGGCCGGCAAGGTTGCCACTGTCCACCGTAGAGACGTAGCGCGGATCAAGAGGACGCAGATCGAGTGTGTCGTACCAGTTGTAGAAGTGACCGCGATACTGCTGCAGGCGGCCCATCGTTGCCAACGTCGCTTCCAGGCGATCGACGCTGTCAAGGGTTCCCAGCCAGCCGAAGTCGCGGGCACTGACGAGGGACAGCAGGTAGAGGCCAATATTGGTCGGAGAAGTACGGTGCGCCAGGACTGGTTGCGGATCCTCCTGGAAGTTGTCAGGCGGAAGCATATGGTCATGCGCCGTGACGAAGGTCTCGAAGTAGCGCCAGGTGCGGCGGGCGATCAGTCTCAAGGTACCGGCGTCGACATCCGTCACTGCCAGTCGACCTGCCGCGAGCGGGGAGAGGCTGATCCATACGGCGATCGCCGGAGAGGCAATCCAGAGGACCAGGAATGGTGTTGCCACCGGCCAGCCACCGGATCGCAGGTAGCCGAGGACCACCCCCGCCGCCAGCGCTATGGTTACGGCTCCGCCCATGCGCCGATATGCGCTTGCAAGATCGAGCTCGGAGCTGAGGTGCATTTGCGCCGCCGTAACCCACTGCAGCAGGTTGCGCCGACTGACGAACAGACGAAACAGCGTTCGACTGATCGCGTCGGTCATCAGCCAAGCCTGGTGCGCAAGAAAGATGATCAGGAAGGCAGTCAGGGAGGCAGCGAGCCAGATATCCTTTTGCAGAGCGTGCAAGTGGCTGCGTGCATTGACACCAGCGCGGCGCGGCACGATCGCTGCGAAAATCGGCAGCAGCGCCGGCAAGGCAATCGTCAACACCACAAAGGCCGTCCAGACGAGCGCGCAGTTGCGGGGCAACAGCCAGCCGGCCAGCAGCGCCGCGATACTCGCAGGCGCCGACAGCGAGCGCCGCAGATTGTCCAGCATTTTCCACAGGCCGATGAGCGGCAGGCGGCGCCGGCCTCGGGTGTCGGCCGCTGCATCGCGCCTCCCTAGGATCCACGGCAGCAGCTGCCAGTCGCCACGCGCCCAGCGGTGCTGACGTGCGGCAGCCACGTCGTATCGGGACGGGAATTCCTCGACGACCTCGATGTCGGAAGCCAGCCCCGCGCGCGCAAAGATCCCCTCGAACAGATCGTGACTGAGCAGCGTCCCATCGGATACGCGACCGGCGAGAGCCGCTTCGAATGCATCCACATCGTAGATGCCCTTGCCAGCGTAGGAGCCTTCTCCGAACAGATCCTGGTAGACATCCGACACGGCGGCCGTATACGGATCGATCCCGCTCGCACTCGAGAACACGCGCTGAAAGAGCGAGCCCTCGCGACCGACTGGCAACGACGGCGTAACCCGCGGTTGTAGCACGGCGTAGCCCTCAACCACCGCTCCGGTTGCGGCGTCGAACCGGGGGTGATTCAGCGGGTGGGCCATTTTGCCCACCAGGCGGCGTGCCGTCTCCCGCGGGAGCCGGGTATCGGTATCCAGCGTGATGACGTAACGGACGTCCGAGGGCACCCCAGGGGGACGCTCACCAAGGGGGTGGAAATTCGTAGTGGTCGCGCCACGCAGAAGTCCGTTGAGCTCATGAAGCTTGCCGCGCTTGCGTTCCCATCCCATCCACTGCGTCTCCGCTTCGCTCCAGACGCGGCGACGATGGAGCAGGATGAAGCGTGCGCCGGCTGTACCGTTACCGTGAAGTCGGTTCAATCGCGCGATTGCCTCGCCCGCCGTTGCGAGAAGGGCCTGATCTTCGCCGGCGCATTCGGTCGCCGAGTCGGTCCAGTCTGACAGCAGCGCAAAGTACAGCTCGCCTTCGGGCGAGGCGAGGTAGTGCGTTTCGAGGCGGTCGATCTGCTCCTCGAGTGCGGCGCGAGTGGTGAGCAACGCGGGAACGACCACCATCGTCCTCAGATGCGCCGGAACGCCGTCGCGCAGTGCGAGACCGGGCAGGATCCTTGCGCCGAATCCCCTCATGACGGCGCGATTGACGAGCGCGATGGCTGCATCGAGCGCAGGAATCAGGCCGAGCAGGGCGAGCATCGCCAGTTGAGTGGCAGGGATGTCCCAGCTGTTGAGAAGCAGCAACGGGATCGACAGAGTGAGGAGCGCTATCAGGGCGATCCCCGTCACATAGTCGCCAACTCCGGTTGCCAGTCCAAAACGACGGGGCCAGCTGAACAGCCGGTCTCGATAGCCGATGGCCGCTTCGAGGGCGCGCCGACCGTTTGCGATCAGGTAATAGCCGGGATCATGGCGGCGGTAATCGCCCTGCTCGGTGTCCGTTGCCGCCGCCTCACCGGCCGACAGGGCGGCGTGCGCGACGGCAAGTTCCGTCAGGCCCGACCCGCGTGCCAGACGCTCTATTTCGCGGCGATACAGGTCCCGTGTGGGAAAATCGAATGCTGCAAAATTACTGCCGGTGCGCAGCAGCTCGTCAACCAGGCTGACGCTTTCGAAGAAGTCCGGCCAGTCCACATCCGAGAGCAATCGCATGCTCGTGATGATGTTGCGTACCGTCACGTTTGAGGCGCCCTGTCGCTGATGCTCGTCGCGCACCGTCTTATCCGCGGTTGTTCCCTGCGCGCCGAGGCGTTCCTGCAGCCAGCGCAGTGCCGGCGTCACAGTCGGGTCCTGATCCCGCAGTCGCTGCACGAGCTGGACCGCAAACGCCGGTGAGAAGGACGCGCCGCCTACCTCGCGGCGCGCGAGGGCGTCAGGCTCGGTGCTATAGCCGTTGACGCCCAGAATTCGATCCGCGAGGCCGTCCGCTTCCTGGCGCGCGGCACGACTCGTCACAATGCGTGCGGCGGCGCGCCGAAGATTCTCCACGAGTACGATGCGCAGCGTGATCGCGACCGCCCACAGCTCGCCTATAGTCAGTGGTTGAACGCGCTGATAGGCGCGCACGAAAGAGCGCAGTGATTCGGGATCGAAACGACTGTCGGTGTGCGCGATGAATGCCCAGGCCACGCCGAGCACTCGTGGGTAGCCGTCAAATGGCCCACCTCCTAACTTGGGAAGCAGGCGATAGAAGCTCGGCGGGAGGTCCTGTCGGATTTCGCGGATTTGCTCTTCGACCAGGTGGTAATTGTCGAGTAACCATTCGGCGGCCGGCGTGATCGCTCGGCCTTCGCCCGTCGCTGCGGCGATGGCCCGATAGGCTGCGAGCAGCGCTGATTCATTGTCCCGCAGTCGCGCGCCAAGAGACCTGCGGGGCGTCGGCCGCGACGTGACCTGTTGTGCGGTGGCGAGGCTCTGCGCGTGTTGCTCCAGGCGCTCAACGCTAAATAGCTCGGCTCGCAGGATCTCATCACTGTTCCAGGGAGAAACCGCAGGGCGATGGCCAAAGACGCGGCGGATGAGGGAGCTCAAGGGGCCGGCTTTCGCGTTGAAGGGGCGCAGGCGGTGGGGCCCATGTTCCTTGACTGGACATGGGATCGCACCAATGCCGGTGGCTCTCCTAGATCACCGCATCCCTGGGTCAGGGCAGTCTCCTTAAGTGGCAGGGTATTTTGCGCCGCAGCGCCACAGGATCGGTGCGCTGGCGCACATTCGCGTCGGCGCCAATTTCTGCCGGCTAGCGCGAATTCACGGGAGGACCGAATCCTCCCGCGGGAGCGGGTTTCAATTGATGGAGTACATTGACCGCAGGCGATCTGTTTCGGTCTTCACCACGCCATAGCATTCGCAGCAAAGCTCTTCGAGCCGCGGCCGATCCACCACCGCGATATTTCCCCGGCTATAGGTGATCACCCCAATCTTCTGCAGCCTTCCAGCGGCCTCGGTGACACCCTCGCGCCGCACGCCCAGCATGTTCGCAATGAGCTCCTGCGTCATGGTCAGCTTGTTCGAAGACAGCCGGTCGAGAGATAGGAGCAGCCAGCGGCACAACTGCTGATCAACCGAGTGATGCCGGTTGCAGACCGCGGTCTGGGCCATCTGGGTGATTAACGCCTGGGTGTAGCGCAGCAGTATGTGCAGCATCTCAGAGTGACGGCCAAACTCCTCTTTAAGGCGTGCGCCGCTCAGGCGATACGCGGAGCCTGCGCTTTGCACGATGGCACGGTTCGTGGTGGTTTCACCACCCATAAAAAGTGCAACCCCGATTGCGCCGTCGTTTCCGACCACGGCGATCTCCGCCGATGCACCGTCCTTGAGCACGTAGAGGAGGGAGACGATGGAATCGGTGGGAAAGTAGATGTGGCGCAGCACGTCGCCGGACTCATACAGCGCCTTGCCCAGCGGCATCTCGACCAGCGCGAGGTGTGGATATAGCCGCTCCTGTGCCACAGGCGGCAACGCGTTCAAAATCTGGTTTTGTCCTGGGGCCGCTGTCTGGGGCATGGTAGGAGTGCGTCGGGGTACGTGCTGCAATGCGCTAGAGTGTACTCTTTCCCCGGCGCGCGCGTGTGCGCAAGCGCACCGAGCCCCGGCGCGCGCGTGTGCGCAAGCGCACTGGCGTCCGCGGCGCGAGACTTTCCTAAGTCATCCAAGGCCTTGCGCGTTCGGCGCAGCTGGTTTCAAGTCGGTGCGACCGTCAATTGGCGCGGAAGTGACCTGCACCGTGCTCGGGAAAAGAAGCACTCCCGATCGGATCGGTCATTACCATCATGGCAAGGCAACTTGCTGTCGCCGTGAAGCACAGCTGGTGACACCACCAGCTCGCACCAGAGCTAACCCAGCACGTTCTCGTACAGCCGGTTCGCGGCGCCGTAGCATGCGCACGAAGCTGCTTCGAGTCCGCGGCGCTGCAGAATCGTGACATGCCCCCGGTAGTATCGGATCAGCTTGCGTTCGCGCAACGCACCGGCCGCGCGGGTCACGCCAACACGCCGTACACCAAGCATTTGAGAGAGTAATTCATGCGTTATATCAAACTGATCGGCGTGCGCCCGGTCAGCGGTCATCAGCAGCCAGCGCGCAAGGCGCGCCTCGACCCTATGGAACCGAATGCATGCGGCCACCATGGCAAACTGGTTCAGCATTACAAAGACATAGCGATTCAGTGCTCGTGTTAGGTTCGGAGTGCGCCCGAGTTCGCGGCGCAAGTCCGCGGCACTCATCCGCCACGCCGGCCCGGCGCCCTGCACCAGCCCCTGCAGCGGCGAAGTATCGAGCCCCTGTGCGAGGCAAACCCCAAGCATGCCTTCATTGCCGATAAGCCCCACTTCCAGATGCGGGTGCCCATCGATTGGAATCAACAGCGAGACGAAGCTGTCGATGGGGAAGTACACCTGATCCACGCGATCGCCAGGCTCGCTCAGAACGGTGCCCATCACGAGATCCACCGGGTCACAGTTGGCCAACAGTCGTCCCCGCTCCGCGCGCGATAGCGCGGCAAGCAGACGATTCACCATGGGCTTCGCACTGCGCGGACTCAGCTAGTCCGCGCCGCTTTGTCCATCGCACGCAGCATGGCACGAACGTTGGACGTCGTGAGCACATGCAGGAAATCGCGTACTTTGGCGCCTCGTCCCAGCCGTGCGAATTCGCCCGCGAAGAGCCGGCGTACACATTCCACCGGTGCAGGGGCGTGCGCCGTCAAGACGCCGATCGTCCGCTCCTGTCTTGCTGCTTCCTGATCATCGTCGGGAATTGGGATCATCGTGACCTCTTGTTTGAGGCGTCCCTGACACGGTGCCACCATAGTCGATCCCTACCATGCCGGGGCGCCCAAACGCCGTCGGTGCGGCGGCGCGCATAAGGCCCAGTTAGCGGCTCTGGGCAGCCCTGGCGTTCACCTGGCGGAGGCGCTGGCGGTCTTCCCCTGAATGTACGGTGACGCACGGACGTCGGGGGGGCCGCGGCGCATAGTCGCGTCCCTTCGATGGACAGCCGACTCGGGCCGGTACTCCACCTTCACTGTGAGAACTGTCATGAATGATTCACCCCAGAGACGCGCTGACTCGCGACTGCCGATAGCGGTTGCCATCGCCGCCGTCCTGAGCCTTGCCGCCTGCGCATCGACGCCCCCGCCGCCAACCGCCAGCCTCACGGGGGCGCGTACCGCGATTGGAGACGCTGAGAAAGCTGGCGCCGGGCGCTACGCCGCAGCGGAACTTGGCGAGGCCCGCCAGAAACTCACGGACGCCAACAGCGCAGTCGAGGAGAAAGACATGCCGCGCGCGCAGCGCTTAGCCGAGCAAAGTCACGTCGAAGCGGATCTCGCTTCGGCCAACACGGCCGAAGCTAAAGCCGTTGCAGTCAACGCCGAAATGGTCCACAGCAACGATACGTTGAATCAAGAGATCCAGCGCGAGCCGGGAAGTCAGCCAGGAAGCCAGCCATGAACAGAATATTCGTCAATGTCCCGACTCGCAGCAGGACCCTTATCGGCGCGGCCGTCGCGTCATTACTGCTTGCCGCGTGCGCGACGGGCCCGGTCAAGCCGTCTGGCGCGGACGAGGCTCGCGCGAAATTGACGCAGCTTCAGTCCAATCCGGATCTGGCCACGCGTGCACCGGTCGCAATGAAGGAAGCTGAACTCGCCGTGCGCGTCGCCGAGGAGCCGGAGGCGGATCCGGCGCTGGGGCAGTACCGGGTTTACATGGCTGATCGTAAGGTCGACATCGCGACCGCGCGGGCCAAGACCGCTTTTGCCGAAGATCAACGAGCGGGTTTGAGCCAGCAGCGCGACCAGGCGCGTCTTGATGCCCGCACCCGCGAGGCCGACGCCAGCACGAGCAAGCTCGCGACGACTCGCGTTGCACTTGCCGACGCCACGCAACAATCCGCCGACCTGCAGCGGCAGTCCGCCGACCTGCAGCGGCAGCTTGATGAGTTGAACGCAAAGCCCACTGACCGCGGCCTGGTCCTCACGTTGGGCGATGTGCTGTTTGCAACCGGTAGATCCGATCTGAAGGTCGGCGCTACGGCTAAGCTCAACCAGCTCGTTACCTTTCTAAACAACTATCCGACCCGTACCGTTGCCATTGAAGGTTACACGGACAACGTCGGTAGCGATGACTACAACCTCGGGTTGTCGCAGCGCCGTGCGGATTCGGTGAAGTCCTACCTGACGGTTCAGGGCATCGCGTCAACGCGACTTTCCGCGGACGGCAGGGGCGAGAGTTCTCCGGTGGCCGAAAATGACTCGGCAGCCGGACGCCAACAGAACCGGCGCGTCGAGGTGATTATCTCCAGTCCGCCGTCGGCAGCAAGATAGTTCCCCGCAAGGGGTCACTCCCGAAACCCGCTCGGTGCAGACTGGGCGGGTTTTTTCTTTCTGCCTGGCAACCTCGAAGAGCGGCCGCGGGGTTGCAGTCCGTACCTCATGAGGGTGGGCTGACAGTGAAGACGTCGGCGAATCGAGCACTCGCGTGAGGCTGCCGGCGAGTCCCGACGCCGCACTATGTATGACGCCGCACAGACTGCGCGGGCGCTTTGGATCGACACTGCGGTAGGGATTGCAACCGCAGTCCCGCCTCTAAGCGGTGTCGATAGCGCCGCGCCAAAACTGGAGATTCTGATGTCAATTCTTGCTTGGGTCGTCCTCGGACTGATCGCTGGCTTCATTGCCAGCAAGCTCGTCAATCGCAGCGGCGAAGGCGTCATCATGGACATTCTGCTGGGAATCGGCGGAGCACTTGTCGGGGGCTGGCTCTTTCACGTCTTCGGGATGCACGGCGTGACCGGACTCAACCTGTACAGCATGCTCGTTGCCATCGTTGGCGCCGCCGTGGTTCTCATCGTGTATCACGCGCTGGTCGGCCCCTCGGGCTTGCGCAGCGTTTGACGGTCAGCGAGCGCTCTGTTGCAGACGCCGGGCCCGAACGTACCCAAATGAATTCATTGTGCAAGGTCATACTGGGAGAGTGAAATGCTGTGGACCATCGCGGTTATCCTGATTGTGCTGTGGGTGCTCGGACTCGTGTCCTCGTACACCCTGGGCGGCTTCATTCACATACTGTTGGTCGTCGCGATCATCGTGATCATTATCAACCTCGTTCAGGGGCGAAGGGGACTCTAGGCACCGGATCCAGCGCCCGCGTCAGGCAGCGGCGATCGGTGGAGCAAGAGCTGATTGAGTGACGGCAGGAGTATCGAGATGATTCCAATCAAGTTCCTGGCACTGGCGCTGATTGCGGGCGGGATTTTGGCCCTGGCATACGGCGGCTTTACCTATACCAAGAGCACACACGACACCAGGATCGGTCCCATCGAGCTGTCGGTTCAGAATAAGCAGACCGTCAACATCCCGGTATGGGCCGGAGTCGGGGCCATCGTGCTGGGTGGCGTTCTGCTGCTGGCTGGCAAAGGAAAGTAGCTAGACGGAGGCTCGCTTCGAGCCGGGACGGGCGCTGGCCCGGGCGCTCGGAACTGTCGTCCCGGCGCGCGAAGTGGCGTGGATAGCTCTGCCCGGCGTACCGACCGGACCAATGGGGTCACATCCTTGATGCAGTAGGAGCGCGGAATGCGAGACGGACAGATAACGAGCTACCGGCGCCTCTCGGACGCAGCGCACAAGGAGGTAGATGACACCGGCACTGGCCGTCCGTGGCCGGTGAATGAGAATAACATCCGGCGCAGCGGAGTCCGCGCGCGTGGTCGGACCCCGGCTGTCTGTGCGCCCGTATCCATCCTGATCGTCGACAACGACATAGGTTCCGCTAATTCGCTTGAGCTCATGTTACACGCAGCGGGTCAGCTGGAAACGCGCGTCGCCTACTCGGGCCACGCCGCGCTCGCGATCGCAGCCGACTTCCATCCTGTCGTGGTCCTGCTTGAGGTGGATCTGCTGGACATCAATGGGTACGCGCTGGCGCAGATGTTACGCGCACACGCGCAAACACAGAACCTGCGATTGATTGCCCTCACGACGAGCCGCGAGCACGAAGGTCGCGAGCTGGCCCGCGCGGCAGGCTTCGAGCGCTATCTTCTTAAACCCGTCGCCGCCCAGGATCTGGCGGATCTGCTGCAGATGACTTCCCGTGGTCCCAGTTGAGGCCCCCGCATCGCTGAGCCAGAGTCGTCGGGCATGGGTGCAGAATCGAATCTTCTGTCCGAGCGAGCTACGCTGCGGCAAGCGAAGTCGGCAACTGCCAGTGCTGCCAGACGGCGAGCATACGCAGCACGAAGCAGGCCAGCCCGCCCAAGCCCGCCGCGGGTACCCGTGAGATTGCGAGCCGGCGCGCCGTGACGAGCACGAGCGCGCCGAGCAGCGCCGCCGTGGCGTAGACATCCACCCGCAGGATCGCCGGTACCTGGGTGAGCAGGACGTGGCGCAGCGTGCCGCCGCCGACCAGGGTAATCGTGCCGAGCAGAATGGCGCTCAGGGGATGGATGCGCGCGTCGAGCGCCTTTTCGGTACCGGCCACCGCAAACAGCGCAAGTCCTCCGGCATCGAGCGTCACGAGCAGCCCGCGCGGCACCTGTAAATAGGGTTCGAGCGCAAAGACCAGTGCGCCGGCGAGAAAGGCGGTGCAGGGGTAGCTCCAGCCGCGCAGTGCACTCGCGGGCAGATCTCCCATGAGCACATCGCGGATCACCCCGCCCTCCAAGGCGGTTGCAAAAGCGAGCACCATCTCGCCGAAGAGATCGAGGCGCCCGGCAATCGCGGCGAGCGCCCCCTGCAAGGCGAACACGAAGGTGCCGGCAAGATCTGCGCCGCGCACCAGAGGGTGCACGGCCGGCCCACGGTTAGCGGGGCAGGCGGCTCTTTCGGCTTCCTCGTTCTGCACGCGTCGCTCCGCAAGGCTTGAGCGTTTTTCAGCCGCGCCGGCGTGCTGTCCGTACCCGCCAGACTCTTGCACGGCGAAGCTCGAGCGCACGGGAAGCTCGCTCGGGAGTTTTGCCGGAGTAGACTCGTGTACCCCTTCGAAGGAGTGTGACCGGCACCATGAGCCAGAAACTCAGCCCGCTCGCCGGAAAACTGCTGCCGAGGTCGGCCCTGGTCGACGTCGGGGCGCTGCTGAGCGCTTACGCGCAACTCAGGCCGGATCCTGCCGTGCCGGCGCAGCGTGTGGCGTTTGGCACCTCCGGTCATCGCGGTAGCTCGTTCGAGCGCAGCTTCAACGAATGGCACATCCTCGCGACCACTCAGGCGATCTGCGAGTACCGCGCCGGGCAGGATATCGACGGACCACTGTTTCTCGGCATCGACACGCACGCATTGTCACAGCCGGCATTCGAGACGGCGCTCGAAGTCCTCGCGGCGAACTCGGTCGAGACACGCATCGCGGCAGGTGGGGAATTCACGCCCACGCCGGCGATCTCGCAGGCCATTCTGACGTTCAACCGGGGCCGCCGCTCCGGGCTGGCCGATGGCATCGTCGTCACCCCCTCGCACAACCCTCCGGACAACGGCGGCTTCAAGTACAACCCGCCCGACGGTGGCCCCGCCGGCGCCGAGATCACCGGATGGGTGCAGAATCGCGCCAACGCCCTGCTCGAGGCGCACCTGAAGGGTGTTCAGCGCATGCCGTTTTCACGGGCGCGACGGGCCTCTGTGACCCGCGAGCACGACTTCCTCGGCAGCTATGTCGCCGATCTCGGCAACGTGATCGACATGGATGCGATTCGCAGCGCCGGGATCCACATGGCCGCCGATCCGCTCGGCGGCGCCGGTGTGCATTATTGGGCGCGGATCGCCGAGCGCTACTCGCTCGATCTGACGGTGGTGAGCGAGGAGGTCGATCCTCAATTTGCCTTCATGACCGCCGACTGGGACGGCCGGATCCGCATGGACCCGTCCTCGAGCTACGCCATGCAGCGATTGATCGGCCTGCGGGAGGGGTTCGACGTTGCCTTCGGCTGCGACACCGACCACGACCGGCACGGCATCGTCACCCGCTCTGGCGGATTGCTGGCGCCGAACTGCTACCTGGCGGTGCTGGCTGACTATCTGTTCACACATCGGCGCGAATGGAATACGCGAGCCGCCATCGGCAAGACCCTCGTCACCACCGCGCTGATCGACCGTGTGGCGAAGCGGCTCGGGCGGGCGCTCTACGAAGTACCGGTCGGCTTCAAGTGGTTCGTCGGGGGTCTGTGCGATGGCTCCCTCGGCTTTGGCTGCGAAGAGAGCGCGGGAGCGACGCTGCTGCGCCGCGACGGCTCGACATGGACCACCGACAAGGACGGCCTGGCAGCGGCGTTGCTGTCGGCCGAAGTCACCGCCGCGAGCGGCAGGGATCCGGGCGAGCTGTACCGCGCACTCACCGGCGAACTGGGCGAACCCTTCATGGAGCGCCTCGAGGCGGCGGCCACACCGGCGCAGAAGGCGAAGCTGCAGAAGCTGTCGCCCGAGCAATTGCGTGCAAGCGAACTGGCCGGTGAACGGATCGAGCAGATACTCGACCGCGCGCCTGGAAACGACGCACCGATCGGCGGCATCAAGGCCGTGACGGCCAGCGGCTGGTTCGCGGCACGACCGTCCGGGACGGAAGCCATCTACAAGATCTACGCGGAGAGCTTCCGCAGCAGCGCCCACCTGCAGGCGATTCTCACGGAGGCGCAAAGCATCGTCGATGCCACGCTGGCGCAGCCGTGAGCCGGCCGCCCCATGGCGGTCGCACAAGGTGACGCCCCCGGCGGGAGTTGCACACGCCCGCGCAAGTTTTTGAGCCGCCGAAGCTTTCTGCTACCTCTCGCGAGCGAGGTACCAGCCCCCAGCACGCCCGGAGCGGCCGACCTTCACCGTGATCACTCCACGTTCTCAGGTGTTGCGGCCGTTGATTGTAGCGAAGCGCGCGTCTGCGGCCGCAGTCATTGGCGCAGCATCGCACGGTTATCCAAAAACCAGGCGTAGGTGAGGCGGATCCCCTCTTCGACGCCGGTGCGTGGTGCCCAGCCGAGCGCGGCGAGCCGGCTGGTATCGAGCAGTTTGCGGGGCGCGCCGTCGGGTTTAGAAGGGTCGTACCGCAAGCGGCCGCAGAAGCCCACCACCCGGGCCACGATAGCGGCCAGCTCGGCGATGGTCTGGTCGCGCCCCCA
>Ga0209624_10000809_pt1 | contig 26563 bp, 43 predicted proteins | sample JacPinW_OM2H0_O1_FD_188565 | JGI IMG/M metagenome (GOLD analysis project Ga0209624, IMG submission 188565) | Forest soil microbial communities from Algoma, Ontario, Canada - Jack Pine, Ontario site 1_JW_OM2H0_O1 (SPAdes) (version 2) | ecosystem: Environmental > Terrestrial > Soil > Boreal...
TCGGAATGAATTGCCAAGGCTCAGACGAATCGATCAGCCACGCACTGCCCGCCTCGAAAGTTTCCTCGATCAGTACCATGACGACGAGTCCTGAAGTAAACCGCTTATACGCTGCGTGGCGCCGGTTGGGCGTCAATTTCTCGGTCGCGTCTTGCACTGACATGGTGGAAGTTGAACCTTTGATCCTGGCAACAGCGGCAGTTGCTGGCGCCGATGAGCGTCTGACAATTTGCGCCATCTCCTGGCTCGCCCGTTACCACTCTTTTGTGGACGGACGGCGTTTGAGCGAATTGACTCGCGATTCCGCGCCAACGGTGCGTTCTTACCTGGGGATCATGTTGTCGCTGGCAATCGAAGCTCCTGATGGCGCTGGCCGCGCGCCACAGTATGAAGCCGCTTTGGCGCACTGCAAACCGTTACGCCGGCCACGTGCGCTGTACGACAACATCGAGGCACTGCCCGCGTTTAGGGAATGGGCGCGAACGCATGGTCTGCCGGTCTACCGACGTTGGGGCTTTTGGCACGATGATGTAACTCTTAAGCTCGTGTCTGTACATCCATTGGCGAAGATCCTTAAAGTGCCGGAGTTGCGCGCCAGAGCGCTCTGCGGGCCATCAATCGAAGCTGCCTTCTTAGCTCATACCATGGTTCGCATCACGAACGCGCGCTCGTTGTCTCGCGACGTCGGTGTGTCCTATGCCGCTGCACATGCCGCCGTTGAGCGATTGGTCGGCCGCGGGCTCCTGCTGCGGCATCGAAATGGCGTGCGGCAGGAACTTTCACCATCGGCATTCGCCGTGAATGCGCTCAGAGTGGAGAATTGACGCAAGCCTGTAGTGGGGCATTGATGCTGCGTACGCCGATCAGCTCGGAAAAGTGGCCGCAGGGTTGCTCAATGCGGAATATGTCGCTGCGCCTTACTCTCCCAACGACTTCTCCAAGATCAGCCAAACCAATTGGCGGGGCGCCCCCAATTGGTCGTCGATCGAAGCTGCCGTCAAAACTTATTGTGGCACCAACGAATTGGACGTGTTGCTGGTCATCAGCAAAGACAGGGGCAAAATGCCGGGTACAACCATCGAGAGAGTGCCGATGGGAATTCAAGGAGGCGGCTACGCGGGATACTTGAGGCTGTCCGCAGCCGTCAATATCTATGACTGCGCTACAGGACGCATGCACCAAACCGAATTGCTGCGCTCTACCGGTCAGTTGGTCCCGCAAGTCGAGATTTCCCGTGACCTTATGAATCATCCGCTCTCAGAGATGGATGACAAGGCCCGGGATGAGATCAAGTCGAAACTCCTCAGTTTGCCTGGGCCAGACTGGGACCAGACGTTACGACGGATGGTCCGGACTCAGTAAAAAGGGGCGGTCGAGTCTGCTTCTGACTCCGGAGACCCGCCGGACATAGCGATACCAAATTTGTGAATTTCCGGCCGCAGAATCGGCACGGAAAATTAGAGTCCCTGAAATTTCTCGCGTTTACAGAGCTTTACGAGCTCTGCTGACAGACGCGTAGGAAGTGGCGTCCCCACGGGGATTCGAACCCCGGTCGCATCCGTGAAAGGGATGAGACGCAGTTCACGGTTATTTGTCGTCATGTTAGAAACTGCGGTATTTATAGCACTATTGTGCGTTGCTGTATACGCTAGTTTTCTGTAGACTTTTCACGTCGTTTTACGTGAAGAGATTATTCAATGACGGACCTGACCTACAAGAGCGCTCGCAAAGAGCTTGAGGAGCGCAATGACCCCTACTACCAGCGGTTGGCGGAAGGCTGCGCGCTCGGCTTCCGCCGCGGCCCTGAGACATGGCTCGCCCGCTTCCGTGACCGCAACGGCAAGCAGCATTGGAAGCCGCTCGGCGAGGGGCTCGACTTCAATGAGGCCAAGGCAGCCGCCGAGGATTGGTTCGAGCAGATGGGCGCCAGCATCGCGCGCGCCCCGAAACGCGACACGGTCAAAGCGGCCCTCGAAAAATATCTGGCGCACCTAAAGAGCCAGGGGCGCAAGTCCGCCGCGACCGCTGCTCTATCGCTGTTCGGGACCGCGGTCTACAAAGACCGGATCGCCGGCATGTCGTTGGAGTCAGCCACCCGGGAGGATTTCATCGAGTGGCGTGAGCGCCTTGAGGTCGAGGGTCGCACGGCGCGCACGATTAACCGCTACGTGCGCCAGGTCATGGCCGGCCTCAACGTCGCGGTACAGCGCGGCCATGTGGGCAACCCCGACGCCTGGAAGCTTGAGCCGCTGGTTGACGATGTCGAGGACGGGCACGAAACCGCCGAATTCCTCACGCCAGAACAACGCACAGCGATCATAACGGCCGCAACACCCGCCGCCGCCCTCTTCTTCCGTGGTCTGCAACATACCGGCGCACGGCCCTCTGAACTCGCGGCGGCAACCGTCAAGGACTTCGACGGCGAATCGATACGTCTCGCGAGCCGCAAGGGGAAGCCGCCCAAGCTCAGGGCACGCCGCACAGTCCTCGATGCGTCGGGTATTGAATTCTTCCAGCAGCAAACCGCCGGAAAGCCCGCAGGAGCGAAGATATTCACGATGGACGGTGAGACGCCATGGACCCGCGAAGAATGGGCGGCTGCGTGGCGTGAGGCGGTTACAGCGCACAACGTCAAGGATGAGGACCAATTGCCGCTCGGGCTCGGCTGCTATTCGTTTCGGCATTCCCGGATCAGCGAGTTGCTACAGGTCTATGGTGTTGACCCGGTCACGACGGCGCTACAGTGCGGCACGTCAACCGCGATCATCGAGCGCAACTATCATCGCTTCATTCCGTCGGCGATGGCCGCCAAGCTCAAGGCGGTGCGGGCGTGAAACGGCGCAAAATACCGCCCGCACCGCCCTCCTCCGCGTTCGTCTCGACGGCTGATGAATGGGACGACGACGTTGACCAGTCACCCGCGCCGCCGCCAACCAAGCCCGTTTTCAGTAATGAGGGATTGAAACGTGCTGTCACACACTCGATGACCGATGACCAGTTTTCCGGGATGCTCACGGCGGCGCACCGTGGCGCGAAGATGCCGCCCGACAATCGCAAAGGCGATCGCGGTGCGCTGGCGCTGCGCATTACTCAGCTCATGAAGGACAACCCGACCGTTACGAGAACGGCGGACATTCTCGCGCTGTTGGGCCCGATCAAGGGCAAGGACGGCAAACCTATGACCAAGGAAAGATTGCGCAAGGCCGTGAACCGCGCGCGCCCATAGGACACATCGCGGTCTGTCCCAACTATTTCGGGACACATCGCGGTCTGTCCCGTTTTAGTTGCTGAACAACGCAATACGTGCGCACATACTTCGTGACGTTCTCAAACCATATGAGGTCGTCACATGTCCACGAATACCCCACCGCTTCCGCCGCTGGACCTCCAACAGCGCTACTCAGTGCAGGAAGCCCTTGCATACCTGCGCATCTCGCGCGCCCCGTTCTACCAGGCCGTGAAGCGCGGCGATATCCCGCTCATCAAACAAGGCAAGCGCAGCTTCGTCAGCGGCGCGACGATCGCGAAATTATCCGCGCCGCCTAAAAAGTCGCTACCCATGGGCGCTATCCTGCGCGCCGCTCAGGCGGGTACGAAGTCATGAGCAGCAGCGCAGCCCGTCGCACTCGACGATCCGAACAAAAGAGCGTGCGGCAACTGTTTGACGAAATGCCGGACGAAGTGCGCCGAGTGGTTAACCGGTTATCCGCAGAATATGGCATCGACTCGTTCGTGTCGTTCAAAGCCATGCTCGGGATTGTCGGCAAGATCATGCCGGGCAATTTGTGCGCGGGCTGCGGCGAAATGATAGAGGGCGCCAGCCCAGGCATTTACGCCGTAGTAGTGGAACCGGCAGGAGGCGTGGTCGGTTCCATGTGCTGCTCTTGCGTGGAGCGATTCAAAACAGACGATAAATTTGCGGTGCGCATTGACAGCGAAGGCTATCGCGCGGCGCACGGCGCGGGCCCCGACGATGTAGCGGGTACCGCATGAACGCACTACCCGGCAGCTTTGAGGAGCTTCAAAAGGCGTTCCCTAATGCATCGCTGATGCTGCCCGGCGCCGACCTCACCGATTTTTTGTGGCGAATCGCGCACCAGTATTTTCGTAAGGATATCGTCGAGGGTACCGCTGCCGCCTGGACGACGGCCCCGCAATGGCACGTGCCCGGCACTGCGGACGATGACACGCTTGTCAACAAAGCCCGGCGCAGCAAGTCGGACGATAACGACGTTACGTTCGACGATCTATGGACGGCAAATGCTGACAAGCTGGGCAGAAAATGGCCGCCGAACCCCGATTCGAAATCAGGGCTACCCTACGATGCGAGCAGCTCCGACCAGTCCCTTATAAATCGGCTCATGTGGTGGGCTGGCGGCGACTGCGCGCGCGTCGAGCGCCTCATGCAACGCGAGGACTGCGGGCTACGCCGTCCGAAATGGGACGAGCGGCCCGACTATCGACGCGACACGATTCTAAATGCTCTGGCGCTCATCGCGCAGAATCCGCCGAAGGATAAACCCGTGACCGTCCCTAAATTCGGCGGCACGCTGCCGGCCGGCGCAACGCTGACCCGGACCCCATTTGTTGCCGATGACAAAATGGCAGACGCGGAGCCGATACCGCAGGCGCGCCACGTTGCCACCGACCAAAGGAACGTTGACCGAATCATCGCAGCCTACGGCAAGCGGCTCTTGTCGGTCGGCGGCAAGCTGTACGCATGGTCCGGCCGGCACTGGGAACCGGATACCGGGCTTGCTCGACGGTTCGCCGGCAACCTGTCCCGTATCGTTGCGGAAGAACGCGAGCAGGCCGAAGCGCGATACAAGGAGGAGGAGAAATTAGAGGGCAATGGCAAAAAGCTCGGGATGCTCAAGGCCGTCATTGATTCGCTCGAAAAATGGGGCCCTAAGTGCGAGATGGCCGCGACACAGAACGCCGCGCTCAAGATGCTGGTCGAGGCCGTGAAAATCGACGCCGAAAAGCTCGACGCGAACCCGCTGCTCATCAATTTGGAAAACGGTACTTACAACATCGATACCGGCGAGCTGCAACCGCACAACCCCGGCGACTACATCACCAAAGTTGCCCCCGTGAAATTCGATGCGACCGCCGCCTGTCCGCGATTCGATCGGTTCCTCGCCGAGATATTCGACGAGAACGGCGAGCTAATCGGCTTCGTGCTGCGCTGGTTCGGCTACTGCGCGACCGGCGAGACTCGCGAGCAATTTGTCGTGATCCATTGGGGCCAGGGCGCGAACGGCAAGGGCACTCTCATTTGGAAATGCATCGCTCCGATTCTCGGTGACTATGCCGGCGCGGGGGCGCCCGGTTTGCTCACGGCAAAGAACGAGGACCAACGCCACCCCGCCGAGATTGCCGACCTGTTCGGTAAGCGAATGGTCACGTGCGCCGAGTCGGATGAGGGCGCGACGTTGCGCGAGGGGTTCGTTAAGCAGGCGTCGGGCGAGGACAAAATGAAGGGCCGATTCCTGCACGGGCAGTTCTTCGAATTTCGCCCGACACACAAGTTGCAGCTCATGACCAACAAAAAACCCGTGGTCAAAGGTACCGATCATGGAACGTGGCGCCGGCTGCTGATGCTGCCCTACCTGAATATTTTTGGCAGCCCCGAGGAGATTGCCGCGGGCAAAGCCAACAAGCCGCGCGACAACGACCTCGACGCCGTCCTCAAAGCCGAATGGCCGGGCATCCTCAACCGGCTACTTCAAGGGGCGAGGGATTGGCGACGGGCCGGCCTGAAACCTCCTCCTGCGGTTTTGGATGCGTCAGAAGCGTACCGCCAAGAGCAGGATCGAATCGGCGAGTTCGTCCGCGAGGAGCTTACCCTCGATATCAACGCGCGAACCGAATCCTCTAAGTTGCATGCGCACTATCTGACGTGGGATGCCGGCGCGACCGGAGCAAAGCCGTTGGCGTCGAAGGCGTTCCTCGCGGAGCTAGAGAAACACGTGCCCGGATTTCGGCGCCTCAAGTCTCATGGCGTGCGATGGGTATACGGCGTGGCGATCGGACAGCAACCCATGGCACCGCCGCCGCCGGCCAAGCCATAAGGGGTAACCCATGAAATTCGAGCCTGATCAAAATACAGCCATCACTGAGCGGCGGCGGACCTACAAGACTGAACGCCCATGCCCGAAAGGACACACCGAGCGGTACACGAGCACTCAAAAATGCGTCGAGTGTTCACTAGCCAATAACCGCCGCAGTCGGGGCGCGCAGTGAGCCAGCGGGGGACGCAGGGGACGCAGGGCACGGTTTTTGACCAAATGGTTTTTATGTACGAGAGGTATGAGACGTACCCGGTAGGGGTAGAAAAGATTTTTCATCTTGTCCAAAACGCTGCCCTGCGTCCCCTGCGTCCCCCCGTAATTAGTGTGGACAACCGGAACCGCGGCGCGCAGCCAGCCGACAGACGTGCCGAATTTTCTGGCGCGCTGAGGAAAGCTGAGCCATGTACGGCGGGGGCCGTTTGAGGGTATTATGGCGACATACATCCGTACAAAGGATGTATGTATACGTTCATAAACAATGGCTTATATGCGCTACGTGAAACAAACGTGAAACGACGATGACAAACACTCTACCTGTAGCCGTCGCATTGCCGACCGCGGCCGAGGCGTTCGCGCTCGACTTCGCGAGCTGCGGCAATGCTGTCGCCGCGTACCGCCGGACGCACCCGACTGAGGGTCGATCGTCGCATGCCCTTGAGGTTGCCGCCTATGCGCTGCGCCGTCGTGCCGACGTGGCTAAGCGCGTCGAGGAGCTGCGCCTCATCGGTGCCAGGGCCGTCCTCGAACGTGCCCCGCTGATGTACGACGACCTCTACGATATTGGCTATGGCGCCGAGGCATTGGAGCTGAGCGGCGTTCGTTGGGTCAACTGCCGTCGATGCCACGGTATCAACGGACAGCTCACCTGGATCGACGAGCGCGAGTTTAACGACGCTGTCGCCCAAGCCGCAGCCAAGAACGCCGCGCTGCCGGGCTCGGCTGTGTCGCCAACGTTCGGCGGGTTCTTCGAAGTGCTCGGCGAGCCCAACCCCGAGTGCAAGCACTGCGGCGGCGAGGGAGTGCAGCGGCCGTTCTTCGCGGACACGACGAAACTTGAGGGCGCGACGCGCAAGCTGTTCCTGTCGGTGCGCGCCAAGGGCAACGGCGATATCGAGATACAAACCGAGGACCGCAAAGCCGCGCGCGATCAGTTGCACAAGCTGCTCGGCCTCATCGTGGACAAGCGCATTACGGCCAACGTGAACATCGACCCGAATGCCCCCGACCCTTGGAGCGGCGCGAGCCTATCGCCCGAGCAAGTCTTGCAGCGCGTGCTGCGTGCTCGCCGGGTCGAGCCCGCCGTTGATGCGCAGTTCGTTGACGCCGCGCCCGAGACGGACGAGCAGCGCGAGTGCGACAAGGCTGCCGAATCGCCGCCGCCGTTTACAGAACCCAAGGCGCAAAACATAACGCAGCAGCCCGTGCGCCGCCGGCCGCAAATGCTCATGGTTGGGCCGCCGCAATGAACGCCCGCGACTTTTACAAATGGCTCGGGCCCGCGGCGACGCTGCCGCCTGGCACATCTGCCGACGTGAAGCTCGACGCGGTTTGGCAATTCGACCTCGCGCTGCAAGCCTGCCCCGACGATGAGCACGTACGCGCGCTGACGGAACGCAACCCCAAGCTAGCCCGCGACTACGCTGCGCAAGCGGCCGTGCGCGAGGCGTTGGAGCGGCCTAACCCGTTGCACGCCGCAATTGCCGCGGCGCCTGACGAGGCGGCCAAGCTCGCCGCATTGAACGCAGCCCCGGCCGCCGTGCGTGCCGAGTACGCCGACGACCTCGCGATATTGGCCTACGAGCAGGACCAGCTATCCGCCTCTTACCGCACGCTCGTTCTCGGAGAATGACCCATGTTGTTTGACTGGCAGAATCCCAACTACCTCGAAGTGTTCGCCGACCGTCGCCGACGACTCGCGCGCCTGCGCTCCGACCCTACGATGCTTGGCACTTTGAAAAAGCTGTACGCCAACGACCCCGCGTTGTGGTGCGAACACTGGGGCATCACGCTCGACCCCCGCAATATCGAGCGCGGCATACCGGCCTTGACGCCTTTTAAGCTCATGCCGTTTCAGGTCGATTGGTTCGCGTTCACGCTTGAGAATTGGCGGCAGGGCAAGTACGTGCTCACCGAGAAGGGGCGCGAGATGGGCCTCAGTTGGTGCGCCGTGCATTTTGCCGCATGGCTCACGACCATGCACCGCGGCGCGGCCGTTGGTTTCGGCTCGTCCAAGCTTGAGGGCGTGGACGTGATCGGCAACCCGAAATCGCTGCTCGAAAAAGTGCGCATCGTATTTCGGTATCTGCCGCGAGAGTTCCGAGCGGGTTGGACCGAGGCGGACGGCAAGTACCTCGCGATTCGAGTTCCCGACACGCAATCAATCATCGTCGGTGAGGGCGGCACCGATATCGGCCGCGGCGATCGAACGTCGCTTTATTTCGTGGACGAGGCCGAGCACCTTGCCAACGCGCAGAGTGTTGACCTCTCGTTGTCCGGTACGACGAACGCGCGCCACGATATCAGCTCGGTCAAGGGCTTCGCGAATCCAATGGCAATCAAAGTGCAGGAAGGTAAGCACCCGGTTTTTAAATGCCGTTGGCAACAGGATTTGCGTAAGTCGGAGAAATGGCACCAAGAGCAGATCGACAAATACGGCCTCGATGTAGTGTTGGCCGAGTTCGACGGCGACCGTTATGCGGGACGCGCGGGCCAGGTCATCAAGGCTCAGCACGTCAAGGCGAGTCTCGACCTGCATAAAAAACTCGGGCTCACTCCGACCGGGCGCAGCTTTGGCGGTATGGACTTGTCCGGCGGCGGCGTTGACCTCACGGCATTTGCTGCCCGCCGCGGGCCCGTGTTGACACACTTGTCAGCGTGGAAACCTACGCAGATGAAAGACTCGATTCTGCGCGCGCATCGCGTTATGGATTCGCTCGGGATCAAGCAATTCCTGTACGACTCGGTTGGCGTGGGCTACGCGTGCGGCGAAATCTCGGACAACATTTGCATCGCTCATCGTGCCGGCCGCCACATCAAGGCGATACCGTTCGGCGGCGGCGAGGCGGTCGTAAATCCGACCAAGAATTTTCCCGGCTCGCAGATCAAGAACGAGGACATGCTCGCCAACCGCAAAGCGCAAGTGTGGTGGTACGGCGCGCACGCATTCGAGAATTCGTTTCGGCTTGCGAATGGTGACACGTCTGTCAGTCCCGACGATTGCATTTTCATCGACACGGACGGCGTTGACGATATCGAATCGCTTGTATCGGAATTATCGCAAGCGACCTACACCACAAACCTAGCCGGCAAAATCGTGATCGAAAAGCAAGGCGACGGGGCGCGCTCACCGAATCGAGCCGACGCGTTGCTCATCGCGTTCGCGCCGCAAAAATACGCAATGGTCACGGGCGCGCTGCTTAGGGCCGCGCAGGCTGCGCCCCTCGCGCCCGGTTCGTTCACTGCGCAGCTCGGTCATCTGAGGTTTTAAGCATGAAACGCTACATTCAACCCGAGGAAATTAAGAGCAGCGGCGACCCGATCGCTAAGCCCGGTTGGCGCCAACGGCTTGCCGATGCGATCCGGCCGAAGGATGAGCCGCCGCAGTCTGACGTGAGTGTCAGCACGTCGGCAGCCGCCACGCCGCCAGCGAAAAAGAAATCGTCGAGCGTTGCATGGACCAAAGCTGTATTGCGCGCTTACGGCGGCGATAACGATGAGCGGCCACGACGAGTGGAATACGGGACTGATGAGGCGCGCTCCACGGGGGGAATGCTTGAGCGAATGTTCCCGCGAGGGCCGCGCGCATGAGCGACTATAAAACGCTGCCGCTCTACCGTGGAAAACCGTGCCGGCACGGCCATATGAACGGGCTGAGATATTCAAGCTCGCGAGCCTGCCGAGATTGTGTGATCGAGCGAGCGAGAATGGTGCGGCAGAGTTTGACACTCGCGCGACGCCGGGAGCGTGCGAGCGAAATTGATATCGACTGCAATTGCTAAACTCTTGTGGAGTTTTGGCACGATTCGATATCGTGAGTGCGTGCCAAATCCAAGTAGCGGAGAAAGCGGGCGGCGACGCCTCATAACCGCGGCACCGATCTAGCTAACGCCTCAAGCGTAGATCAACCCCCGGGCTCGCCGGGCTGTGCGTTTCAGTTCACGCAGTCCCGGCGGCCCGCCTTTTTACGATGGCAAGGAACGAACATGGCAGATGCAAACATTCACGGGTATAAATTCCCGAAGCCCGTACTCGACGCTGAGGGCCGCCCAGTTCGGCCGAGCGCAGAGCCCCGCAACACGCCGCCGCAGCCGGACAACGTCGCAACGCGCGCCGCTCCGTTGGGCTTCCGTGACCCCCGGTTGGAGAACTAACACATGGCACTCATTTCCCAAATGGACCCGAAGGAAGCGGGCGAATTGCTCTACAAGAAATTTATGGCGGCTCACGAAGCCAACGACGCGAACGGACGGCCCGAGGATCATCCGAGCCGCGACGTACAGAAATGGAATCGCATCGCGGCGAGCGGCGGAATGAATTCCGAGAAGCGGATCGAGAAGGGCGAGGACGACGAGCAGCCCGAGAAAACCGCGGGCGGCAACAACGGCAACGGCAGCGGCCCAATGCCGGCGCAGGATCGGTATAGCGTTGGGACGGACGGCGTTCCGCGTTTTGAAACGGCCGACGGTCGCGTGCTACTCGGCAACGATGCGCTCGTCGCACACAGTCGGCAAAGCAATCCGACACGCGCGTCGAACATGGCCGCGCACATAAAAAATTACACTCGGCTCAAATAGGAGCGACCACCATGCCAGCATTACGAAACAAAGACGGCGTTGTCATTGGCGCCTGCGACGCAGGTATACCGATGTTCGACAATATCGGCAGACGACCGTGGGGCCCGTGGTCCGATGCCGCCGCCGCTGACCGCCGCGCGCGGCAGGCAATTGCCGCTGACATCGAAATCGACACGTCACCGAGCATGCAAGATGCCCTCGGCGACTGGTACAAGCGGCTTCCCTAACACCCCAACAATTTTCTAAACAGGAGTTTCACCGTGGAAGATTTGAACACCATTTGCATTGACCTTACATCGAAAGACGGCCGCGAGGTTGTCGAGAGCTTGATACGTGGCACACCGACGCCCGGCGCCCTAATCGGCCGCGCAAAGAATGGCGCCGCCATCGTGTTCCACAGCACACGACCGCGCGATATCGTGCCTCTCGTCCGGGGCGCGGATCACTATCAGCGGGTTTTCGAGTTAGCCACAAGGGACGGCGCGACCCGCATCAAAATTTCAACCGATATGGCGGCGCCAGTCGATGGCTACAAATGGGATCGCGACATTGCACACCACGAGCTGCCCGTAGTGGCGTACACGGCGGCCGAGGTCGGCAAGTTCATTATCGAGGGGGCGTTCAGTCTTGGCCTCACGTGGGCATCGCAGGTCGATGACGACCTCGCCGTTGAGAAACGAGTCGCGCAGTTCCGCGAGGACGTTAAAGCGGGACGTGTGAAAATCAAGACCGAGGCGGAACTTGCCGACGACGCGGAAGCGCGCCGCGACGCCGAGATAGTGCGAGCCAACGAAGGGCGCGAGGTAAACGAATTCGATGGGCCACACGCTCAGATGCTCCTTGCCGCGCGTGGTCGCCACGCACTGCGACAGCGCAAGCAAACTGTCGCCGCCTAAATGGCCACGTACTCGGAAGCGAAAGCGGCCGGCGCGCGGTTCTATGAGGGTATGCCGTGTAGGCGCTGCAAGCGCACGCAGCGCTACGTTAGTACCAACAAATGCACAACGTGCAGTCGAGCGAGCGCATTGGGCAAGACGGTAGAACCGCTCGACGACGAGCCCATCGTGCCTACGCCGCTCGGCGTGACTCGGCAACACCCGCTCGGCCAATGTCGGCATGGCGTAGGGCTGCGTGCGTTCTGCCGGCAGTGTGAAACCGCATGGTACGGGCGGCAACGATTCGGGCCGGAAATTTACGACGACTTGGTGAGTTATGAACCCGAGGCAGTGCCGCTCAACTTTGAATCGTCGCTCAACGGAGCCCCTGCGCGTCGCACTCGTTCGCACAAAAGACGAGGAGCTAATGCTACGCCGAGCCGTCGCACGCCCCGAGGACGGCCGGCTCATGCCGCCGCGACGCAAGCCGCGTTGACCCTATCCGGTGCGCGGCCCCGACCCTGTGCCCCAGGTTGAATTCGAGTTGGTCGAAATTACCACGGGGCGCATTGCAATTTGCTGCGGGTAGAAGTGTACGGGCTCGTCGTCCAAGTGGGACGCCATAACACCGCAGCACACCGCTACAGTAGCGGTAGTCGCCATGAGAACTCTACGGCAGATCGGACATTGAAATTTCATTGTTCGCGGAACCTCGGATGATAAACGACGGCCCCTATTATCCGCACTTCCGCGCCGAAATTCATTCAACGGTGGGCGGGGCGAGTTTCTGCACCAAATGAAAAGGCCGCCCCGTCGTGCGAGCGGCCCTGAAAGGGTTGACGGTGGCCTGTTATTTACGGGCAACCGGCGACGTGCGCCGCCGGGTAAGTGGTCACTGCGCACGAACCGCCCACGCAACCGACTGTCGTGGGGGTCGTTATCGGTTGCGGACATTGAGGCGGATTACCCGTCGCTGCGCCCGCCAATACGTTGCCGAAACCAGCGCAGCCTGTGGTGCTCAACGAGACCAAGAAAATCAAGAAATGACTGGGTTTCATAGAAGCCTCCCTACTAGTGCCATGCTGCCAGCGCGAGGGCACCAAGCGATATGACGAGCATCACGATTGCAAACCACGCAACGTGCGAACGGTCCGCAGACGGCGCAGGAACCGCGCGCCGCCGGGCACGCACTGTCTGCGTCGCCAGCCGGTCGAGGGCCGCGGCGGCCTCACTGGCGAGCGTGGTATCAGCCACAACCTCGAACGCCAACGGGGCGGGAGTGTGGTCAACGTCGAGCGCGGCCGTTGAGTTCTGCCGTACAACGTGGCTGCCGGTCCGCATGGTGCGGCGAATCTCGACGCCTTCCATGACGATAGACTCGCTGTTGTGATCGGCGACGACGCGCGGCGCCGGCCGCAGCGGTGTGTGGGCGAAGCTGTCCAAAACCTCGCGCACGATCTGCGAGTTGGACCAGTGGCGGCTCGGGCTGAATCGGGGCGCCTTGACGGCTGCCGAGACCGGAAGAACGACGCGCGCGGACGGATCAAAGGGTAAAATATCGGAAGCTTGCACAGGGGTGTCCTCCTTTGTGCGGGTCAGGGCCGGCAGGGCGTTAGCGCGCTCTGTCGGTCCGATTTATCGAACACCCCGAGAGTATCCTTATCGCCGCGACGGCACAGCGACGGCTGTCACGGGTTTTCACGTCAATTTCATGTTTAGTGGCGTCCCCACGGGGATTCGAACCCCGGTCGCATCCGTGAAAGGGATGTGTCCTAGGCCTCTAGACGATGGGGACGCAGGCCAGAAAATCGATCGGTCGCGGCATCAAAACTGGTGGAGCCAGGCGGGATCGAACCGCCGACCTCTTGCATGCCATGCAAGCGCTCTCCCAGCTGAGCTATGGCCCCACATGGAGGCGCGGCACGTTACCAGGGGGGCACCAATTCGTCAAGGAAATGAACGGGCTACGCCCGCCAGATCGCCAGCGCGCGATTCAATCGAGCCAGCGACTCGGTTTTACCCAAAATGGCCAGCGTGGCGTCGATCGGCGGAGACACCGTTCCGCCGCACACGGCGAGGCGAATGGGCTGCGCGAGCTTGCCGAGTGAGACCCCCATCTGCGCCGCAAATCCGCTGATGAATTCGTGAATGGCCGGGGCCGACCAGGCGGTCAGGCGATCGAGCCCGGCGACGACCTCCCCGAGCAGCGGCAAAACGTCGGTGGTGACGTGCTTGCGCACGGCCTTCTCATCGTAGGCAAGCGGGGCGATGAAAAAGAACACGCTATTCAGGGCCATTTCGCGAACCGTCTTCGCGCGCTCGCGCTGCGACACGACGATCTGCTCGAGCTGCGTCTCGTCGGCGGCCTGGATGCCTTCGCGGTCCAAGTGCCAGCGCAGCACCGGCACGATGCGGGATGCCGTACCGCGCATCATGTGCTGCTGATTGAGCCAGGCAAGCTTCTCGACGTTGAAGGCCGACGCCGACTTATTCACGTCGGCGATGTCGAACAAGCGCACCATCTCCTCGATGGTGAAGAATTCCTGATCGCCGTGCGACCAGCCCAGGCGTACCAGGTAGTTGAGCACCGCTTCAGGCAGGTATCCGTCGTCGCGGTACTGCAGCACGCTGACGGCGCCGTGACGCTTCGATAGCTTGGCACCGTCGGAACCCAGGATCATGGGTAGGTGGGCGTACACCGGCGGCCTGGCTCCCAGCGCGAGCAGCATGTTCAGCTGCCGCGGCGTGTTGTTCAAATGGTCGTCGCCCCGGATCACGTGGGTGATCTGCATGTCCATGTCATCCACCACGACACAGAAATTATAGGTGGGTGTACCGTCGGAGCGGGCAATGATCAAATCGTCGAGCTCGCTGTTTTGAAATACGACGCGGCCATGCACGACGTCATCGACGACCACTTCTCCGGTGAGCGGATTCTTGAATCGTACGACCGACGCCGCGCCCGGCGGTGCACCCTTGCGCTCGCGCCAGCGTCCGTCGTAGCGCGGCTTCTCACCGCGTGCAGTCTGCTGCGCCCGCATTTGCTCCAGCTCTTCCTTGCTGCAGTAGCAGCGGTAGGCTTTGCCGGAAGCGAGCAGCTCTTCGATGACGTCCTTGTACCGGTCGAAGCGCTGAGTCTGAAGGAAGGGACCCTCGTCATGATCGAGTCCGGCCCACTCCAGGCCGTCCAGAATCTGCTGGATGGCTTCGGGGGTCGAGCGCTCCAGATCCGTATCTTCAATGCGCAGAATGAATTGTCCGGCGTGACGCCGGGCGTACAGCCAGCAGAAAAGCGCGGTTCGCAATCCGCCGATGTGCAAGAAACCGGTCGGACTGGGAGCGAATCGGGTACGGACTGTCATGGACCTGATCGGGAAAATTGAGGGGCGCAGAGTTTAGCAGAGCCCTTGGAGCCGATCGCAGGTCAGGCTCCGTGGTTTGTCTTCGCGGCGGGCCGATGTCATACTCCGCCGCCAATTATGGGCGGTTAGCTCAGCGGTAGAGCACTGCTTTCACACGGCAGGGGTCACAGGTTCAATCCCTGTACCGCCCACCAATAAAAACAACGACTTACGCCAAATCGGCGGCCCCACACGGAAAACGGCACGGAAAAAGTTTGACGGGCGTCACTGCGCTGCCGCGGGCGGCCGGATAGTCTCAGGGTGGATTGATAAACGGAGTCGGCACGCACTGGTAATGCGGGCCGACTCCTAACCACCCACACTTAGGAGACACCCTAGTGCAAGCAGCTAATTGCGATGATACCTTTTCGCGCCGGCAAATCCTGCCCGCCTCGGCCGCCGTCAAGGGGCCACGGTTCCGCCGTCGAGACTGGGAGCTTTCCGCCCAGGTCCGCGAAATCCTCGACGAGATAAACCTACCGCTCACGCCGCGCGCCGAGCGCAACATCGACCCGGCCGAGTCGATCGTGCTGGCCGGCAATGAGATTTTCAATTCCATGCGTACCGGCGGCCACGTGGTCAAGCAACGCCGCACCGTCGATTTCGCCATGCTGCCCGAGCTTGCGATTGCCGAGCCCGTCCCGGTCCACGTCGAGAGTCTGCGGAACGCCGCGGGCGAGGCGTTGGCCGCCCTCAACCAACGTCGGGCCACGCCGGCACGTCGCGCCCTTCCTGCGCAGTCTGCGGCGCCCTCGACGTGGTATTGGGTAGTCGGCGTCTGCATGCTCGTCGGGTTTGCTGCCGGCGTTCGCGCGGTGCTGATATGAGCCGGCGCAATCTCGGGGCCGAGTACGGCAAGGCCCTCGACGCGCTCGACCACGCCGAACGCAAAATGCTGCGAGCGGTTCGAGCGTGGGAAAAAGCCCGCGCCCGGCTGCGCTCACTCGGCAAGCGACTCGACCAACACCAAGCCGAGCTAGACGCGCTCGACCCGGGCTAACTGACAAAGGCGTCAGCGTCGAGGGCCGCTCGCATGCCGGGGCGGCCTTTTACGTTTCGCGCTGTAGGCTGCGGCAACCCCCTCGGCGCCGTACCAGTGTTCGAGCAACTGAGCTATTTTCCTGCGACGAGGCGCGAGCAACACGACCGCTCGAATTGCGCAGAAGCGAGGCGGGTCAACCATCATCACGTCAGGCGCCGGCCGTACAGCTATGCGGTTCATGCGCTACCCCGCCCCACGTGGGCAGGGGCAAACGTGCTGCCGCGGCTGAAATATGGGGCTCGCAGTGCTCACACGGAATCGGGCGCGGAAATCTGAGCGTTGTCAGCGGGGGCCGTGAGCGAATCGAGCAACGCAAACAACCGCGCCAATCCCTCGGGCGTGCGGCACTCCTCGCGCGTCTGTAGGTAGCTGGCAAACCGCGCTCGCGTCTCGGGCGTTGCCATCTTGAGCCGGCCGTACAACACGCGCTCGTCGAGTGCCAACAGCGCGACCAAGTCGGCGTTCGGGTCGGGCGCCGGCAATTTAAATTCCAGTAGCAACGCGATTACATCGCGCTCGGCGGCCGTGCGAGCCGCGAGCCACGTGCGGGCCTCCTCGTCGCTCATCGTCTCTAGCCGGTCAATCGGCTCGATACCGCCGAGCGATGCGAGCGCTGCGCCCATGCGCTGGAAATACGTCTCGTCGTGAATCATTGCTGACTCACGGGCGGCCGTGTCCTGCGCACCAATTCCATGAGGCCCTCGGGGCTCGTGTCCATGTGGCCGACAGCGACCGCAAGCCGCGCATCGACTTGGCTGCGCTTCACTAGCTCGCCTTTGAGTTCGTGCAACAGCCGGCGCGCTGCGTGGCGTGAGGCTTGGTCAATCTCAATCGTGCCGTCGGCCTTTTGGGTCACGCCCTCGACGCGGCCACGCTGCCCCGCGCTTAAGGTCGTATGGTCTTGATGCACGACGACACGCACGCCAGCGCCGAGGCATTGCTCGCATTCGCTGTTGACGGCCGCGCGAGGATTGAAGCCCACGCCGCCAAACGACGGCCGACGCATAGGCTTTGAGCCGGGCGTCGCAAGCGACCGTTGCCATGCGTCGCAGGCGTCGGTGAACTCGTCCATGTCGCGCCATTGGGTCGCGTTGGGCGGGCTCGCGTTGCACCCGCGGCAATTGAACACTCGAACGACCGACAGCGGGTCGGCGTCGATTTGCTCCTCTAGCTCGGCTATGCGTTCCTCAAGGCTGCGGGTCGAGACGGCAATCGCCAACGTCCGATAGTCGTTGATGCGCGCCCGCACTTCGGGCCGTGCCGCGAGCCCCGAGGCCGCCTCATGCACGCTGGTAGTGATGGCCTTGCCGTACGCTTGGGCATAGGCGTGACTCTGCGAGCCGAGCGCAACCACGAGGGCGGCGAATCGCTCATGCCTCACGTTCTTGAGCGGTTCGCCCGGCGGCGCGCCCCACGCTTCTAAGCCGGCGGTATTCCGTGCCTCGTTCCGTGCGGCGTCGTCGGCCGCCACAATTGCCGAGGTTTTCGAGTCTGTCCCCTGCCGTGCGGAGGCGGGGCTACGTGATTTCTTTGTCATAACACTAATTCCAATTTGCTTGCGAGCCACGAGAAACGGCGGCCCAACGGTTCTAAAAATTCAGCGGTCGGCGGCGTCTGGCGCGGGCCGTGGCTCGCAAATACCTTGAACCGCCTTGATACCTTGAAACAAATCGAGCAACCGAGCGCGCGGCTAGCGAATCTACATTGAACTTCAAATACCTTGAACCGTTTCAGTTCACGCCGCAGCGCTAGACGTGCGTCGCGTAGCTGCCTGTCGCTCATGTCCACGCAGATGGGCCGCAAGCCATGTAGGGATAGGCTAAGAGGTTGGGACTGTAACTGACTAAAATTCAAGGTACTCAAGGTAAATCTCATATTCATTTCAAATTTCAATCACTTAGTCATACCTTGAAAATTCTTAAGTTCAAGGTAGGTTTCAAGGTTTCAAGGTATAGCCGGCGGGGGCGGCGGCGCGTTGCCCGACTGTGCTGCGAGGTAGTACTGCGCGACTCGTACGCCCTGCAATCTTCGCTCGTCGGGATGCCCGCGCTTGATGTACAGGTAGGGCTTGGAGCCGTCGGGCAGTTTGTTCTCGACTTGCCCCGCGTTAGGTTTGCCCTGGCTCAAGCCCGGGTGCCGAACGTAGCCCATCTGCCCGAGCAAGTCGCGGCGCGCGCCCGGCGACATGTACCGGCCCTCAGCGTCGGCGTCGAGTAGCCGCTTGAACGTCGTCCAATTGACCCAACCCCCTTTGAGGCCGTCCGTGTCCTCGGCGTCGATCAACTCTTGCACTCGTTGGCGCGCCGCACCGTGTCCAACCTGCACGGCCTCCTCGGTCGATGTTGTGTCGGGCGCGCGGATGCAATCGCCAGCGAAGTTATAGCGCGGGTCGATTTCAAAATGCTGTAGGTAGTGGGTCACGATCGCGAGCCCGTCCTCGTGGTCGAGCCAATCGAACAGAGCCTTAAAATACGGCTTGGTCAGTCCGTCGCGGTCCAAGTCGCCGGGCTCTTGCTGAGCACAGAACAGCGGGCATATGCGGCGGTCGTCGGCGGTCTTTTTGAGCCCGTCCTTGGGGTTGGCGGTAAATATAAAATTGAAACAGACTTCCCTCGTTACCGCGTTCACTTTCTTGGCCTCAATCTGCATCGTCTCGTCGGTCACCATTGGCTTGAGCGCCTCGAACACATCGCCCTTTACCTTCACGTCGTCCACGAGCACCAACAGCGAGCCGTAGAACGATGCATTGAATTGGCTGTCGAGGGATTTGGAGCGCGCCTTAATCACGTAGTTGTGCCCGAGGGCGTGCTTCATGACTTTCTCGCCGAGTAGGCTTTTGCCGTTGCCGGGCAGCCCTTGAATGAACGGCGCCCATTTCGCCTTGACGCCGCGGTACTGTACGCAGGCAGCCATATAGCAAATCAAAATCAGCGCATCGTCGCCGTTCGGCAGTAGCTTGCGGACATGCTCGACGAATCGCGACGCGTCGCCCGGCACGCTGCGCACGTGTGGGTCTCGCCAAATGTTCACATAGTCGATTTTATCAACGGTGACGATTGCGCCCTCGGGTTGGCGCGGGTCGAATCGTGTGCCGCGTACCTGCGGAAACACTGCGATTTGGCTGTCTATGAAGGCTTCCCACGGTGAATCGGTGCTCTTGCTACCATCAACCGTCAGCGGGTACAGGCGCCCTGCAAATCGCTTGTCGGCGTCGAATTGTTCTCGGGCGAGCATCGTGCCGTCGGGCGTGGCCATCATGTGAACGTCTTGAACATAGACGAAACCCGAGAACAGCCCCGCAAGATTTGACGTGAGCACAATGCCGCGCTCGACAGGCTGCGCGTTCACGAGGGGCACGGCCGGCGGCAACGGCGCGGACCATCTTGCGCGAATGGCTTGTAGCTCGGCTTTGAGATTGGCCTCGCGTTCCGCAAGTGCCGCGATGCGCTCGGCTTCATCCTTGGCGTCGCGTTCGCGACGTGCGGCCCGTTCCGCGTTAGCGGCGGCAACTTCGTCGGCGCTGAATTGCTCGGCCCAACTGTCGTACGCGCAGTCCTCGCACCTACGATTTAAGGCGACCCCGTGGGCGCATTGGTCAGCCGGCGGGGGCGGCGCCTTGGGCTTGCCCCAAGCGAGCGCAAAAGCTAGCTCAGGATCGACACTGTTGTCAGGGTTGCTTGAATTTTGTACACTCACGTTCGTCTGTGTCCTGTCCTGTCCGTCGATGTTCCCAAACGCCCGGCCGCTACCAACGGTTCGGGCGTTCTCATTTGTGGCGCCTACTCGGTACGACTGCGCACCGCGTCCGCTAGACCCTCTATCGCTTCGCCGATATTTTTGGCGATCGACGCGCCCACAAAATCGAGCGATGCCGCCTGAATAAAAGCGCCGGTCAATTCCGGGTGTTCCTTCGCGTAGCCTTTGCCGAAAATCTTGTCGATATTCTCGACGGCTGCAATCAAATAGTCGTGCGCGGTCATGCTGGCCTGACGCATTAGGGTTTCGGGGGTTGCTTTGATATCGGTCACGTGACTTGCTCCTTGGGTAAATTCGACACGGGCGTCAATTGTGCGCCTTGAAGCTTTGCAAGTCGTCGCTCGCGGATCAATTGCCGCTGTTTTCTCATGTACTCAACAGAGCTACGGGCAGCACATTGTTTGCACTTCCAATACAGCACGTAACGCGTCGTTCCGCCGCACTTCGCGCACAGATGACCCTCATAGGTCGGGGCGCCCGCTTCAATCGCCGCCGCTCGGGCTGCGCGAAATTTAGACGACCCTGCCGTACTCACTTACTCGCCCTCGACCGGCCACGGGCGCTTGCACGTTGGGCAACACGCGGGTACGCCTGTGATATCCGATTCCGGGCGCATCCTTACGGCGCTCGCTGGCACATTCAGCAACGCGGCATGCTCTTGCTGCCGAGCGCGATGCGCTTTGACTCGTGTTTCCTGACACTTTTTGCACGCACCGTTGGCCGTGAATCGCTTGCGACCGCCGCAACGCTGACACGGGTGTCGAGCACTGACGTACGTCGCGCGCCCCTCGGCGAGTGCGAGTTGCCGCGGGCTCTTAGTTGATGGCATGGGGCGCCGCCTCGTGCAAAATCGTGTCGTTCAACATTTCCCAAAGGAATTGCTCGGTGAACGGCTCGGTAGCGGTTTCGATACCCTGCACGCCGCGTGCCCATTCCTCGGGCCAATAGGCGTACTCCAAATGCTTGAGGCAAAACGCTCGCATCTCGGGCGTGACGTTCACACACATGCGGGTTATATAACTCGGGAATTTATTTAGACCCATGGCAACGCTCCTCGGTTGTAAAAAGCAGTCTCGACGCTGGAAATAAGCCGCTCGGCACGCTCGCCGTCGATCGCAGGTAACTCGGCCCGTGGTGTGGGCTTTGCGTTGCGACTCAAAATGACCCATGAGCCGCGGCACATAAGCTCGAATCGGTGCGGCCGATACGTGAGAGATTTCCAATCCTCGCCGCTGAAATGCAACGGCGGCAGTTGGCGCGTGCTAAATGGTTGATCGACACGAGCAAGCCGCGTAACAGTATTCCCGTCCACGTAGGTCGGCCCGTCGCCGAGTGCAGCATTGACAAGCGTGTCGATTTCCTTTCGCATGACCGGGTGCTGAATCGTCCAACGAATCGCGGCAATCCACGTAGTCGAGGCATCCGAGAGCGGCGAGAAACCGCCCGCGCCTTTGGTGGCGACGCCCGAGGGAGTCATGGTCTGCAAAGAGCTATTCGGCACGGGACGGGCCGCGCAGATTAGCCCTACGTCGCAATCCGCCGGGAATCTCTCGCTCATACCGCGCGTGTAGCGCCACTGATTCAGAATGCCGCCAACAATCGGCCGGCCGCCGATCGCAGGGAACGCCGCATAGCCGGCCGCGGCGAAACTGTCGAGGGTGTTCACGTGGGCTCACTCCTCAAGGTTGCGTTTGCTGACAGGTATCAGCTTTGTGCGTTCGTCGTTTTCCGGGTTGAGTGGCTCGAACGTTGTCTTTACCGACTCCATGGCGCGAACCATGTCTTTTGCATCTGCCGGTTTCTCGACGATGGCAACTATCCCGGTGCGCACGACCCAATCCTTTGCGTGCTGCCGGAACCATTCGCGCGCCAAATCCTCATCGACGAGTGTTTCCGTTGGGGTAAATTCGGCCGTTGCTGGCATATTGGCCGTTGGCGCGATCTTGCGGAACTCGTGAAGCCGAGCTTTCAGCGCGCCCCTGAGCACCGCGCGTTTGTAGTTCGGACCCTTCACAAATTGCTGTTGCTGATAATCGAGATGGTAGCCGGCCTCAATGACCAAGCCCGCCGGCAACTTGCATAACACTTTCACTTGATTCGTCACGTTCAATCCTCCAAAAGTAAGTTCGGGAATTCGATTCGAATTCGCACCGTACCCGTTTGCGATTGACGATTGCAAACTTTGCATTGTTAAATCGGCGTCGAAATACCCTATAAAACACGGCATTTCCTGACACGCGTGTCAGTTCGCATACCTAAGTTGCTGTTCCGATTTGCCTAATAAATATTCGCAGATGGTTCGTAGATATTGCTTACGCAAATCTCGTAATCTGGTTGCGACAGGCGCGGACTTTTCTGGACAACCTGGCCGCGCCTGTCGCCTCGGCCGGGGGCCCGCGAGGGCTCTCGGTTTTTTGAACTCACGCAGGAAATTGACCCCATGGCTACCCGTGAATCTATGTCGTCCGACGAGTTCGGCGCGAAACTCTGCAAGGCGTATGACGAGTACGAGGAGCACCGCGAGGCCGGCCGCCTCGACGACGACGCCCCGGGCGCCCACGAAATCGTCAACCAATTGATGCGCGCGAACCGCGAGGCGCGCGAGGCACAAGAGGCCGCAGCTACGGGGGGCGTTTCTGGCAAGGAAATTGAGAAAAAGGGCCGGGACGACGAGCAGCCCGCCAAGACTGCCAACGGCAACAGCGGAAGCGGCGGCCCAATGCCGGCGCGGGACTCCAAGCCGCGATGGGGTCGCCCGCACCCCCTAGAACACGTCGTAAAAGGCTACGGGCGTCTCGGTTAAGGCCATGCGCTGCGCGAGGCACCAACGCAATGACGACGAGGCTGCGCGAGCGGAACGGCGACGCCGGCAAGTCGCTGACGCCGTGCGCCGCTATCGCGAACGTCGCAGCGAGGAATTGCGCACTCGATACGCCACGGAGCCCGTGACCACGTGAACGCCGTAGCGCCCTTGCAGACGCAGATTCGGCCCGAGAGTGTGACGGCGGCCAATCGCCTCGCAGAATCGTTTTGCGGCGACGTGGTGAACAGTCAGCGCGGGTTTGAGATTACGGCCACGCAGCGGCAATTGTTGTTTGGTTTGTTCCGTCGAGCTTATCTAGCAGGGCACGGCGACGGCGTGCAGAAACGGAAGGATTAAAAACATGTCACACCCCCTAAGAAATGCAGCCGGCGTTATCGTTGGCGTTTGCGATGAAGGTATACCGTTGTTCGACCGGGAGGGCCGACGCCCCTGGGGGCCGTGGTCCGAAAAGAGGGCTCGGGCTCTCGACGCAGAAGCGCACTCCCCCGCAACTGACGTTGCGCCCAAGATGCAGGATTTTATTCGTGGGTACAAAAGGCTCCCGTGAGCACTCTCACGCATGACGAAATCCGCGCCGCTGTTGCGACGTACGCGCCCGATCGGCTCCCATGTTTTGACGACATGACGAGCAAACCACTATCGACGCCCGGTCAAGCCCCAATCGATTGGAACCCCGAAATGCGCGTGTCGTTGTTTCTGTACCTTTGGACGGATTACGACCCGCAGAGGCCGAACTAAATGGCCGCCCTGCCCTCAGCACCCGCGCGGCCAACGCCGCCACTCAACCCGCCGCTGCCGGCGCCGAACACCAACACGCGCGCCGCAATACCGCCGCTCGCATTCCGCGACAAGCGGCTTGAGAATCCATAGTGGGCCGCCCCAAGCTCAGTAAGGCGCCGGCTGTTGTCGTTGCGCCCGCGCCCGAGGAGTCTGTCGAGGCGACGACGCTTGGCGATTTCGAGGGTGTTAGAGACCCCGGTAACTACATCGCGCCTAAGCGTGTCAGCGATTTTATCGAGTTTGTTTTCAACGGCCGCCCCAATCCGCGAGGCAATCAGCATGCGGCTGATATCACGTGAGCAAGCTCGCAAAAAAGGTTGGCGGCGCTATTTTCCGAATGTGCCTTGTGCTGCCGCCGGCCACGTGGGAGAGCGTTATACCGTTAGCGGTCTTTGCTGTGATTGTGAGCTAGTCAAATCTGCCCGGCGCAACATGCGGCGCTCGACCGGCTGTGATATCGGCACATGGCGAGCCCGCCGCGTTCGGCGTTGAGAAGTGCCCCACTATCGCAGGGGCGCGCGGCGGGAGGAGGTAGACCCGCGACATGTTCAGGGTTTGGTGCGGCCGAGATATTGATCGACCCATGCTTGCACCCGGGGCCAATCCCGAAATACTTTCTGCGCCGCGCGGCTCGTGTTGATCGAAAACACATATCGCGCATTTCGGCCGCCGCGTCCGACAGCGACGCTGCGCAGCGTTACGAACGTCTCTAACTTGCACGAAAGGCATTCGTCGGTTTCGGTGATTCGTGGCGAAAACCATTGGCACTTGGGGCAGCGTGGCGTGTCCGAAGCGTAGTAGTACGCCGCGCCGCGGGCCTCGGCATGGGCCTTCGAAAAATGCTTGATGATTAGTTGCACGATTCGACACTCGTGTCAGGCCCGAGACGTAAGCCGCTCACGCTGACACCGTTTGACCAAGCTCAAAGCCGTACATCCATTCGCAGCGGCGCACGCCGTCGTGCCAGTAGACGACGCGGTATTGCATGCCGTCCTGTTCGAGCATGATGGCCGTAACGGTTCCCTCGGCTTCGGCGCCTCGGATAGCGACGCGGCTGCCTATGGCGATTTCAAATCTTGGAGTGCTGGCGCTCATGGCTTCACGCGCCCTAGCACGTAGTCGGGGCGTCGTTGGTCGGGCTGCGGACATACGGCGACGATGCGCCAGCCCTCTTGCAGCTTGTCGTTGAGGGCATCGCTGCAAAAATCGGTGCATGCCATGATTTCGTCGAGTAGCAACAAGCCGAGGCCGGGCACGGTGACGTTGACCTTTTGATTGAATGCCGGCACGCGCCCTGCCGTGTTCGTATCGAGCCCGAGCGGTTCCGAGCACCACACGACGCGCTCAACCTTGAACGGCACAATGGGCAGTTTGTCGAAATCGACGAGGTACGAGACCCACCAATGCGGTAGCTTGCCGTCTTTGTCAGGCTCGAACTTTTGGCCGTAAACCCACGCCGCATTGAGGGCCGCCAATTCCAACGGCGTCGGGCTGTACGCCTCCTCGAATTTGATTTCAACGAGTCTCACGACGGCGCACCCGCGCGGCGGATCAACTCAGCGCCGCTCACGAGGCGACGGCGTCCACGCTTGAACGAGACGAGCGTGCCGCGTCTGATTGCCTTATAGACCGAGGCGCGGCACTCGCGACGAATCGCGGCGGCCTCGTCAATCGAATAATCTTGGTTTGCGTCCACCGTGAGCGGCGGGGCTACTTTCTGCGTCGTCATGGTCTGCACTCCGTTAATGGGTGCAGCCTATTATTCACACGCGTCTATGGAGTGCGAGGGACTTACATACCTCGCCAGGGACTTACATATTTGTACGGTGGCGGCGCAGCCATTTTATGAATGCGGGCGCGTAGGCCACATGATTCGGCGACACTTCCGCGAGCGCGGCGCGCACCGCGGCGGCTCGAATCGGCGCGGCTATCACGTGGGCTTTGCCGGCGGCCGTGAGCGTGTCAACCACGGCATGCCAGTCGTGCCCCGCTTCGCGGTTCCTATGTCGGCTCTGCCCCGCGTTCCGTGCGTCCATGGCAGCGCGCCACGGCTCGGCAATCGCTGGCGGGATGACGCCCGGGGGTTGCGAAAAAATCGCCCCCACGAGCGGCTGCATGCGCTCGGCGGGCGTCGGCAGTTTGGGCCGTCGCTTCACAGCATCGCAACCTTGGCGAGCCGTTCGCGTGCAGCGTCGGCGACCAAATGCCCGTAGTGCTTTTCAATCATCATCACGCTTGTACCCGTGAGGCGTGCAACGTCGAGCGTCGCGAGGCCGCCGAGGAGCGCCGAGGTTATCCACGAATGCCGGAACGTGTAGAGGCACACGCCGGCCGGCAATTTCGCAGCGGTCGCAGCGTCGCGCACTAGCTCGTCCCAATCCGAGTGCGCCCACGGTTGACCGTCGTCGCGCACGAATAGAAGGTCGTCCGGCTCTTTGCCCCTCGCCAGCCGCGTGAACAATTTTGCAGCGTTGGGCGACAGCGGCACAGTGCGCGAGCCCGTCTTACCCGCGAACGTCATAGACTTGGTGCGCGCGTCGAATTGCCGGCGCTTCGCCTTTACCAGTTCGCCCGCTCGCGCGCCGGTATGGGCAGCGCCCTCGACCAAATCGTGCAGCGCGCCCTTGGCCGCCTTGAGTGCCGCCCGGCGTTGTTTGATATCGAGGTACAAGTCGCGGCGCTTGCCGGCGTTCTTATGCGGCGTGACGGCTTCCAATTCCACGGCGAGGGCAGCGGGTGCATGTTTATTTTTGCGCGCGAGGTTCAGCGCGGCTTTGAGCGCCGTCAGCGTCCGGTTGCTCGCCGACTTCCCGAGGCCCGAACCGTCGCGCCACGCCTTTAGGTCCGTGGCCCGCAGTTTGGCGAGGGATTTGCCAGCGAGGGCATTGGGTGTGATTGCTCGCCTACGCGGGCCTTTGTCACGGCCGTACACGGTTCGCTCGAATCGCCGCTCGGCGTCGTCGGCCGCGCCGTCCCGCTTCGCGCTGCGCAGTTCGGCCACGTAGGCACGGCAGGCGG
>Ga0209624_10000811_pt1 | contig 26558 bp, 25 predicted proteins | sample JacPinW_OM2H0_O1_FD_188565 | JGI IMG/M metagenome (GOLD analysis project Ga0209624, IMG submission 188565) | Forest soil microbial communities from Algoma, Ontario, Canada - Jack Pine, Ontario site 1_JW_OM2H0_O1 (SPAdes) (version 2) | ecosystem: Environmental > Terrestrial > Soil > Boreal...
CAAACTGTTCCGGGAACGAGTTGAGCGTGAATTGCGCCAGGGCGGGCGCATGGCGCTGATTGCGGACATCTCCCTGCCCGACTTGCCGACCGGGCGTGCCACCATTGTCGCAACCCACTTGGAGAATAAATGTCCGCCGGGATGCCGCCGGCGTCAGCTGCAGGCGCTGCTGGCGGAGTTACGATCAGATATAAATCCAGTAGTGATCGCTGGGGATCTAAACACGACCAGCCGTGACAACACACCCACGTCGCTCCGAAACGAAATCATGACCCGCGTCACGGATTACAAATTCTGGGCCGGCCAGGCCGTGTCCCACTTCCATCCGCTCGGAGTGTTCCAGTACATACTCGTCCCGGTTCGTTACTTTCACGGTTACAACGATCCGACTGCATTTCATCTTCCGGTTTTATGGGACAACCGCGAGCAGCCGTTGTTCAAGACTGTGGAGAAGTTCCGATTTGCCGACGGCTATGCTTTCGACTTTCGTGGCCAGCCGGATCGCACGCTTCCGTCAAAGCGCCGCTCCCTCGCAGACAGCAACCAACGAGGCCCAAAAGGCTTCACTCCCACATACGCCTTCGCCCGCAACTACGGTGGCCTTGTAGGCCGGTTCAAGCTCGACTGGATCTTCGTTAAACCGTTCATCGAGGACCCACGGCGCACGGAACAGAGTTACCGATTCGCTCCACATTTCCCGATCACGATGCGCGAACTGAACGACTCCGTTGAAGACCGCATCTCAGACCATCCTCCGATGACCGTAGACCTGCCGCTGACGGAACCGACGAAGTTCGCTGCGTTGAAGTGGTAACCAAAGAATGCGCAGGGTACTTGATCGTCATTCGGCGCGGGCTTCCAAGAGGTCACGCGGGCGCCATGCAGATACATCTCCCCCTCCCCGAAAAAGCCTGTGATCTGTACTCGCGCCAACCCACCGTTGCCTCCGCAAAGGCGGCGGCCTCCACATGTCCACCTGGGAGGGACGATTCTCGAACAAAACGACAATGAACTACCCTACTTCTATGGGAAGTTGTCCGGCTTGGCAAATGAATAGATGGGTGATCCTCGGTCTCTCTGGGGGCGCGGCAATCAAGCACAAGGCACAGCGACCGATATGACTCTGTGTTTGGTTGTTTGAATGACCTGTGATTCTATAGCGACACTGCCGTCAGTCATTCCGAATTACCCGGAGATGCTTGCAATCTAGTTTCCTCGACCGCTGAGTTGCCTCACTGTTTGAGGCGTGTGTATTTGTTTACCCAATTTGTTTCCCAAGTCTTGCCGCCGTCATTGGAAAACGCTTGTTCGGATTGCGCGAAATCCTCACTGATTTTCCCGATGGAAAATCGAATCCAGATGGATCTGCCGTTGATCTCCTCCTGGTCATAAAATTCGCAACGGCCATTCTTACACTGCCCCACTCCCGGCTCGCCTAGCGTGCCAACACTCGGCGTGGCGAAGTCGAGGTTCCATTCGTGAGTATTGGGATTGAACCAGCGGAGAGCAAGCAATTCGACATGGCCAGCGGGACCGTCGCCCTTGTATTCTGCCAGATTGGCGCGTCCGCCCCAGACTCGGTGAACCACCGTCTGCCCCTCCAGATTAGCCCATGTCGTTGATCCCGTCAGTGGATGCAGAAGCCGCGAAGACTGCGTACGCCACGTTCCTAGATCGAAGTCGAACGCGTGCCCATCGGGATCGGCGCTCATTGGATCAGCCCCAGCCGCCATGTCCGACGGCGGCAAATCCTTTTCACGCGTCTTATGAGCATCAAATGACGTAAACCACGTCTTCCCTCCATCATTCGAATACGATTCCGTGTAACGATGCGAATTGGGAGTGATCTCCGACCACACTCCCCGTACGAAGATCGACTTGTCGTGAAAGGTATCGTGTGCGTACAGCTCGCCGCGGCCGTCATGAAACTCGCCCACTAAACCCCCGGACAGAACTGCGTTTTTACTGTTGAGGAACGACTGACTCCACTGATGCGACTGCGGATTGTACAGAAACACCGACAGTCCTTCCCAATGTCCTTTCGGACCGTCGGCCTCAATCTCTTCCAACCTCGCGCGCCCACCCCAAACCGGTCGTATCGTGACCGTGCCGTTGAGTTCGACCACGTCGCTCGAAGCAGAGAACGGGTCGAGCACACGGCGTATGTGCGTATGCCACACTCCGATGTTGAAGTCGAAATCTTGAGCGCCATCTCGGGCCTGAGCCTGCTCCGCGCCCGTGCCTGTGGCCTGGGCAGGGAGGCAGAGCGCAGGCTCCGACTGCCAGCCGAAGGAGCAGAGGAGAAGAGGAATTGCAATGACTCTGAGCAGATTTCGAACGCCGTTTGCTTTGGTCTCTATCATGCCCGCAGTGTAGGCTTATTCTCGGCAAAGGCATTGCACGTATGGCACAGGGATTTTCAAAGAAAAATCAAAGCCCGATTGAGACGGCATATAGGTTTGGCGATTTCGCGCTTTATCCCCGCGATCGGCTGCTTAAGAGAGGTGCGGCCTCGATTGCTCTTCAACCCAAAGGCTTCGACGCTCTTCTTTGCCTGGTTCGCGGGGCAGAGCACATGGTGTCCAAGCAGGAGCTGAGGCAAACGCTCTGGCCCGATGTGCATGTAAGTGAGCGAAATCTCACGAACCTGATCGTGAGCCTTAGGAAAATTCTGGGCCCCGATGCGATAAAGACTGTTTCCAAGCATGGATATCGACTTGAATTGCCCGTCTCCGGAGAACCGGGCGTCAGGCGGGAGACTTATGAGAAATTCATCCGCGCTCGGGAGCTGACCACGCAGCGGTCTCTCGAGTCGATGTTGCTCGCACGAGATTTGTACTGGACCTGTCTGGCCCAGAATCCGAACTTTGCGCCCGCCTGGGCATGGCTAGGCCGGTGTTGCTGGTTCCTCGATAAATTCACCCACAGCAGCTCCGTTATAGCGGAGTTGGCAGAAGGCGCATTTCAACGTGCATTCGTGCTCGATCCCGATCTGGCATCCGCTCACCAGTTCTATACTCTCTTGCAGGTTGACCTTGGCCGGGCAGATGTGGCAATGCGTCGGCTCTTCGAACGTCTTGAGCGCCATCCGACAGAACCGGAATCTTTCTCGAGTTTGGTTCAAGTGCTCCGGTTCCGCGGACTGCTCCGAGAATCGGTTGCAGCGCACAGGCGGGCTGTCGAACTGGACCCGGCCGTCGCCACCAGCGTGGCGCACACCTTCTTCTTGGCTGGACAGTACAAAACAGCAATCGAAGCCTACAGTGGACGATCGGGATATTATTTGGATGCGGCCGCATGGGCTGCGCTGGACGACCGAAAGCAAGCGGTCGCCCTCCTGCGCGAACGACTGAACAACGCTTCATTTTCTACGCTCATAACAGCTCTCATGGCTTCGCTCTTGGCTATCCTAGAAGGTAAGACGGACAAAGCGGAGGGCATTATGGATGGGGCCGACACTAGCCTCGAACCCGAAATCCTGGTTTATTTCGCTCGGCATTACGGCCATATGCGTTTGCTCGATTCCTCCATCAAAGCTCTCCAACGAGCGGCACGTTCCGGCTTTATTTGCGCATCAGATACGTTGAAGTCGGACCCTTGGCTGCTCCCGCTACGAAAACACCGGGAGCTAGGGCTACTGCTAAGGAATGCAGACGCTCTTGCTGGAAAAGCCAGATCGAGTTTCGCGGAATATGGAGCAAGTTCAAAATGTTTTTGTTAAATCAACTTTTTATTGCGGCCGATCTGCGAGGGTTTGGCTGGGCAAGGGCACCTAGTGTTAAGACCAAGTTTTCGCGGTGGACTTGAACCCAGGATTTCAACCCATGATTCGCGTGTCTCTCATGTCTTCCGAGGACTTAGGCGGCCACCTGGAGTCACTGAAGCGAGGGCTTGGGCTAATTGCGTTCATGGTGAGCGGCATCATTGCCGTAACGGTCTCAGGATAGGAAACAGGCCACAGTTTCACCGTAACGATGAGGTCCAGCGGGTCAACCAACGAGAAAGACCGCCTTTCCAGAGCCATCCACGCAGCAAGCATTGCTGCTGGATATCCAGAGGACGACCTTTTCCAACGTTTCCTTTTCTTGGGACCAAGTGGCCTCAGGGTTGATCTGTACTATCCGCACTGCCCAAGCCGCGCACCGACCAGATGTTGATGATTGAAGTGCTGGTATCTTCAGGGACTGACACCAATAGGAAAAAAGGTCTTGTTGTGGCCCAGGTCCAAAAGCTTGGCGAAGCAGGCATCGACCCAAACGACATAATGGTGTTCTTTTTGGAGACCGATCGCTCCAGCGGATCATTCGGTGGCGGCCGGCTCGCAGCGCCTTGCCTGCGCCTGATCACCGCGCATGGCATCCTTGCGGAATGGTCATGAGGACTACCGCCAAGCCAACTGGGCGCTCATCCCCGGGAGACGACACCTCTATTATGTGCAGACTGTGCCGTGCAACGGATGTAGGCGACTCTACCGAGGTGCTGAGAAGGGTACGGGGGCGCCTAATTCCCAACGCCCTTAGATTCTCTGAAGCGGTACCCAATGTAGGGGTCGGTGAGGATATATTCCGGGTCTGAAGGGTCATCCTCCAGTTTCTTCCGCAACTGGCGCACGAATGTGCGGAGGTACTCGAACTCGTTTCCGTATTCCGTGCCCCACACGGAAGTGAGCAAACGTTCGTGTGTTAGGGGCTTGCCAGGCTGTAACATCAGGCAGCGCAGAAGGTCGAATTCCTTTGGTGTTAGATGAATGAGGTTGCCTGATTTTCGCACTAGCCGACGCTCGGAATCGAGCTCAATATCGCCGATGTTGATCACTGCATTCTGATTCTCCTGTGTCGCCTGGGAACGGCGAACTGCGGAGCGCACGCGCGCCATCAACTCGCCCACGTGAAAAGGTTTGGTTACATAGTCGTCCGCTCCGGCGTCCAGTGCGTCAATCTTGTCATCAGGGTTGTCGCGGACCGTCAGCATCAAGATCGGAAGCCGCGGGGCCAGCCTGCGGATTGCCCGACAAGTTTCGATGCCGTCTATTCCCGGCATGTTGATATCCAAAAGAGCTGCATCGTAGCGGTCCGAGCGAACCCTAGGTCTGCCACTATCGCTGGTAGTAGCGCGCGCGTCCCGATACGCTCGATGAGCCAGTCTGCTTCGCCATTCGTCCTTTTTCCCTGGCAAGTTTAATAGCGGCAATCCCTTCGTCCATCGGATGGTTTTTCCATGCTCGTCAGGTTTTCAATCTCCGAAATACGCAAATCGAGTTCGCCGATCTACGCTCTTACCCTCCCGGTTTTTCTTTTGATGTTCGTGTTTGTTCCTCTGCTGTCGCGCGCCCAGAATCAGAACGGCTCGCTTCGGGGAGAGGTTCAGGACGCAATCGCCGCGCGAGTGGCGGGGGCTCGGGTGGTGGTGCGCTCAAACGGATCTTCCATGACCCGCGAGGCGACAGCGAATGAGCGCGGAGAATTCCGCATGGAAGGCTTGCTGCCCGGTTCGTATCGCGTCACCGTGACCGCCAAAGGTTTTGCTGAAGCCACTGCCAATGTTGACGTTGCAGTTAGCCTGGTGCGAGATATCGCCGTCACGCTCAAGGCGGAAAGCGCGCGAGAAACGGTGAATGTGCAGGGGAGCCCTTCCTCGATTACCACCGAAACGATTGACACGTCGAGCGCGGTGCATGGCGGTGTGGTCGGCACTCAGGACCTCGCGAGTCTTCCGCTCCCGGCGCGCAGCTTCGCCAACATCGCTTACCTCGTTCCCGGAACAGAGCCGGTCGAGCCTTCCGATCCCACCAAGGCGCGCATCACGGCCGTCTCCACTGGCGGGAGCTCGGGATTGAACAACGAACTCTCGGTGGACGGCGCCGACAACTCCGACGACTGGATTGGCGGCTTCCTGCAGAATTTTTCGCCCGATGGTATTCAGGAATTTGCCGTACGCACCTCCAACGAAGACGCCGATACCGGCTGGACCACCGCCGGGTCCGTCGTGATCACTACCAAGCACGGCACCAACGAGTGGCACGGCGACGGAGCTTTCTACGAGCGCGCGGCAGATCTCAACGCGCGCTTCCCGATTGAGAATCCAGCACCCAATCCCAAACAGCCATTCTCGCGACAAAACTACGTCGGCACGCTGGGCGGTCCCATCGCGAAAAACAAAGTATGGTTCTTTACTTCATTTGAGAATGTGCATGAGAATGCCAGTATTGCCTACAGCCCGGCGAGCACGGCGCAATTCAATGCGCTGGCGCAGTTGTCGGCGGATGGCCTGATCTCAGGTGTTCCTTCTATCATCGTTCCCGCGACTGTTCCCATTCCCTTCCGCGATTACATTGGCTCAGTGCGTTTCGACTGGGCCGAGTCTTCGAAGTCGCAGTGGTTTCTGCGCACCTCCCAGGATAGTTACCTTACGCACAACGCGCTGGTAGAGCAGGGCACGCTGCCCTCCACCGGATTGACCACGCACAACAACTACTGGAACACCGTGATCAGCAATGCCTATACTTTCAGTCCGACCTGGCTCGGGAATCTGGCACTCGGCGCCAGCCTGTTGCATCTCACGCAGACGCGCAACTCCGATCTGGGCTTCGCGCTGGCGTTTCCCTTCAGCTCCACCGCGCTCACGATTTCCGGCTTCGAAACTTTCGGCGACAACCAGTTCGCCACTCCCATCACTCTTTTCCCCGACATGCGCAATCAAGACAAATACCAAGTCCGCTACGACTTGAGCCACATTGCGGGAAGCCATGCGCTCAAGTTTGGAGTGAATTTCATCCACGAACCCGTGCTCAGTGGCGCGTTTGCGTCGACGGCAGAGACTCTTGCGCAGTACGTCAATAACCCCGTCTACTATGTACAAAACCCGGGGGTGTTCGGAACCTTCATTCCACAGTGTCTCGGCATACCTGCTTCGGATGGCTCAAGCTGCAGTTATACTCCGCCTGGCGACGGCAGCTTTTCGCAGAATGTGCAAAGGCTGGGACTCTATGCGGAGGACTCGTGGCGCGTTTCCCACCATCTAACCGTCAACTACGGGCTGCGCTATCAGAACACCTGGGGGCTCATGATCGGCTCGGGGCGAAGCGAGGCCGACAACGCTGCGTATCAGACGCTGCAAGCGTTGCAGATTCCGATTGTTCCCGGTTTGCCGCACGATTACCACAAACAGATTGCGCCGCGTCTCGGTATCGCTTACTCGCCCGGCAACAGCGAGAAGACTGTAATTCGCGCCGGCTTTGGCATGTACTATGACGATCTCGCGCAGAACGGCTGGGCGACGGCATTTCAGGGCGTCAACAACACGAATGCGGTAACGGGAACCTGCACGTTCAGCGGATCGTCCCCAGGCACTTACGCGCTCAATGGAACCGGCTGCCTGATTGGCGGCGCAGGCGCGACCGGAAATCTGGTGGGCTCCAATTACAAGACGCCTTATGCCATCCACATCACGGGTGGGGTGCAGCACGCGTTCAATGAACACTGGATGGTCAGTGGCGATTACGTGCACGAGCAGGGCAATCACGGATACCGCGCCTTCCCCTACGCCAGCGGCTCCACCATCACCTCGCCGCTGATTCCGGCTTCTGACACGACGGATCAGACAACTTTTGTGCCGAACGTCAATGTGTTCGAAGCCGACAACCGCTCCAGTTACAACGTTCTGATGCTGCATTTGCAGGGCAATATGCGCCGCTTCAGTCTGGTCGCGAACTACCAGCTCTCCAAAGCGCAGACGTGGGGTTGCGTGCTCGGCGAACTGTTTGACTATGTGGATGGCGTTTGCCAGGTTCCGACCGGATTTAATTATCCGAATGCTGGACAGCTGAATGCTTTCGGACCCGGCGACTACGGTCCCTCCGGCGAAGACGTCAGGCACCGCTTCGTGCTGGCGGGAATCGTCCACGTTCCCGGCGGCTTCGAATTGAGCACGGTGAACCAGGTCGAGAGCGCGCGCCCCATCACCATCACCACGGCGGACAACAGCGGGCGAATTTCAATTTCGTTGAACAACGGCCCCGACGTGTATACCAGCCTTGACGAATTCCGCGGTACGCCTTACATCCAGTCGGACCTGCGCGTGACGCGGCCTATCAACATCAATGAGCGCTGGCGATTGGATCCATTCATCGAATTCTTCAACCTCTTCAACCGCAACAATCCCGGAGCGAATTACGCCGTGAACATCGTCCAGGTTCCCGGGGCGCAATTCAATGCGAACGGCGCCGTCAGCGGAATTTGTAATCCGAACTGCGAGCCGCTTACCAGCCTGAAGCAGCTCGAGATACCCGAAGGAGCTTTGGGAGATTTCTTCGGTCCAGGCACGACGGTTGGAATTCCGTTCGCCGCTCAGCTCGGCGTGCGCGTAACATTCTAAGTAGAGACGGAGACTGACCCGTCTCCACGGGAAATCCTTTCGCCGTTTCTCGGATAAAACCAACTGCAGCCGTCTACTTGCTTGCCTTGGCAGAAGGTTTAATTTGATCGGCTAACTCTTGCAAACCATCAACGCTGCTTGCATTTAGCCGATAGACAGTGGGATCATTCTCGCGCTTGGCCAGGTAACCGTCGTTGGACTTCGCCATCAGGACCGTCTCCACACGCTTGCCGTCATCGGAAGTGACCGTGACATCGATCGTCGGATTGGCAAACCCGGAATCTAGAAACTTGTCCGCGGTGAAGTCGCGCAGCCTCGAGATGAGCGATTGCACGGTTCCTATGTCCATCTTCTTTCCCTCTTGCCACCAGTCTTCACCGCTCCGGGTGAGGAAGTAGGCTTTCGAGCCAATACGCAGTTCGACCTTGTTAGGCTCACCGAATCCGAAATCGAACAGCTTCCTGTTGCGGAAATCATCCACGAGTTTATCGAGGGCCTGGCCAAGGTCGGCGGTTATTTTGTAGATCCCGTCGACCGCGCTCGACTTTGCGTAGTACGTGTCATTGTTCTGGCCCCCCTTTGTCTTCTCCCCTCCGCTCTGGCGCACCTGAAGTTCCTGGGTGCCTGACTCATCCGTGACTTTCGCGGTCGCCAGTGGGGTGGCGTGCGCAAATACCGAAGCCGCTTCCTTCGCGTCATGGCTGCTGGGGTCCATCCTGGCGTCGGTCAATTTCCGAGCCAACTCACTCACCTGCGAGCTGTCGGCGCGCAGCGGTTTGGGCTTCAAGATCTGCCATTCATCGTTGTTGCGGCCAAACTCGATGACCTGATTTTTCCTGACTAGTTTGATGCGGCTGATCTTGTTGGGGCTCACGGTCAGCAGCCGCTTGTCGCGCAAATCGTTCAGACCCTTATCCAAGCTGGTTCTTGTATAGCTCGCCATGGTGAACACGCGGAGATCGCCGGCGAGCATTGCATACGCAGCCCCGCCGGTCGGCGTGTCGTCGCCAATGAGGAGCTTCCGCGTCCGATTGTCTTTTTCAGTGATGTCAAGTTGTAAGGCCGGCTGGTCCAGACCGTATTGCTTCAGATCCGTCCCCTTGTCTTCGACGACGCGCTGCGAATTTAAGGACGACAGAGTTGATAGGATGCCCGAAATCGTACTCTGATCAGCGCCGAACGGCTGGGGTGCAGAGATTTGCCATTTTCCAGACTCAGCCTTCGTAAGGACGATGGGCTTCTCGCCCTTTTTTTCCAGATCCAGCCGCGTAACCGCCGAGGCATCTAGCTTCAGGATGGCTGGCGAAGCATCGGCCGACGTCTTGGCGGCGTCCTCGATCGCTTTGTGATGATCCGACCAGTAGAGAACTCCCGCGAAAACAAAGAAGACGACAGCCGCAACAATCAGACTACGGAGTTTCATAATGATTCTCGAGACATGATGCAGACGAGTCGAGGTTTCTCCTACCTCCTCTTCCACCACACGCCAACACCCGCAAAAACAACGACCAGCGGCAGCACGAATTGGCTGGTGAGGCGCACAAGGTTTAGCTGCGCCCGGGTCATGGTGATGCGGCGATCTTCCTGCGGCTTCGGGCGGATGGAGATCAAGTCTTCGTCCGATGCCAACCAGTTGATGGCGTTCAAGGCCAAATCATTGTTGCCGTTGAAATTGATGAACCTGTTGGCGGCCCATGACGAGCTGCCGATGACCACGAAACGTCCCTGCGAGTTCTCCTTGCCCGTGCTGTAAGTGCCAGCGGCAGCGATGGTCAACGGCCCCTTTTTGTTCTTGGGATCGTTGACGTTGACCGAAGCGGAGCTCAGATTGTTTGTCGCCAGACTGCTGCTGGAGGAATCAAAGAGCTTTTGCACACTCGTCTTGTCTGTATTCTTGATCTCCATTGAGCGGGCCAGCGGAAAACCGGTGGCCGTTCCCTTCATCTCGTTCACAATGGGTTGGGAGCTGTAGCTGGTAACGAGAGCCACCTGCGGGCCGAGACCGGCGAGTTGTCCAATCGGATTTAGATCCAGAATAAGATCTTTGCTTAACGCTATGCCCCAGCTCTGAAGCAAATTGCTGAGGGCGTCGTTGTCGGCGATCTCCGAGCGGCCGAGTTTGAGCGGAGGGTCCAGCATGAGCAAGGCGCGACCGCCCTCCTCGACATATCTCTTGATCGCGTCGACTTCCGGTTGCTCATGGTTTCGCGTTGGCCCTGCTATAACCAGCGTAGTGCAGTCGCTTGGGACTTCCGCTTTCTGCAGCAGGTCGACGGTTTTGCTTTCGTAATTGTCCTTGGACAGAAGGTCCTTAAAGCCGGAAAGTCCCTCCCGATCGTGGTCGTCTGGCTGGTGTTCTCCGCTGCCGGTTACAAAACATACGGTCCTGGTGTTGCTCTTCAGGTCGCGAATGAAGGCGCCGGTTATACCCTCTTCGCTCATACCCTTGGCTTCTTCTCGTTTTGCCCCAATCTGGACAACAGCAGTTCCGAAGCTCCGGATCCCCGCCTCCCGCGCCAATTGGGGATTCGTGTCCGGATCGACATACTCCACGCGCACTTTGGGAGAGAGGTTGGCGTACTGATCGAGCAAATCCTTGCCCTCGCGGAAATGTGTACTCTGAGCGAAGTAGGTGATCGTCGCATGCTGCTTCAGACCTTTCATGATCTTGGCGGTCTGGTCCGAAAGGCTGTAACGCTTATTCGAGGTGGCGTCGAACGACTTGTCGTACCGGTCGGCGAGTATGTTGGCAACGACCACCACGGCGATCACGATCAAAATGTAGACCGTCGCGTAGGCGGCGTATTTGGTTTGTCTCGCCTTGAGCCACTGGCTTGCCATCATGACCTCCAGCGCAGGGATTCCATGGAACGCGCCGTGAAGAATAGTCCCAGGAAAATCACGGTTAGATAAAAAACTGCGTCTTTGAAATCGAGCACCCCCCGGCCAAACGATTCGAAGTGTGTTATGACGGACATGTACGCGAGTACGCGCGCCCAAGTTGCCGTTTCATATCCGCTCACCCATTCCAACACCCACAGTAACAGGCAAACCCCGAAGGTCGCGGCACCGGCTATGATTTGATTCTTGGTGAGCGTGGAAATGAACGTCCCGATAGCCAGCAGCGCGCCGGCCTGCAGCAACAAGCCAAGATAACCGATGGCTAGCGGTTTCCAATCTGGATTGCCGTATTTAAATAGAAAGGCGAAATTCAGCGCGGTGAACAGCAGCATGCAGGAATATAGCACCATCGCCGCCAGCCACTTTCCTACGATGATTTCGAGATCGCGAATGGGAGATGTCGCCAGCAACTCGATGGTCCCGCTACGCTTCTCTTCCGCGAACAGGCGCATCGTGATCATCGGGATAAAGAATAGTCCTACCACGCTGACGTTCGACAGCAACGGGCGGATGATTTGCTCATTCACGTTCATGGGGAACGATTGCCCGCGCATCTGCGTCTCCATGCCCTCGATCACGAAATAGCCCAGGGCATTCCAGAAGAAGAAACCAAAAATCAGACCGAACATGGTCAGCAAAAGATACGCAACCGGCGAAACGAAGTAGCTGTGCAGTTCTTTTCGACAGATGATCCAGGCATTTCTCATTGTTATCGCTCTTCCTCTTTCCCCACAGCTTGTTCCGCTCCCGCCGAAACTTCACTCCCGGTCAACTGAAGGAAGATTTCTTCCAGACTCATGGCGGCCGGCCGAAGCTCATTGAGGTCCCAGCCGCATTCCACCACAGCCCGCGCCAAGTCGCCTCGAACGAAGCTTCCTTTTTGACTCTCCACTTCGAAGACGGCGCGGCCATTATCCTTGCCCTTGCTCAACACGCGGCTGACGCCAGCGACTTGTTCCAGCTTGTGCTGCACGATCCCGGCTTCAAGATTCCCGTTACGGCCGGCAATCTCGAGCAGAACGGATTCTGCGCCGCGAGCCCGCGCTTGCAGGTTGCGTACCGAATCGGTCGCAACAAGCCTGCCTTTGTTGATGATGATTACCTGCTCGCAGGTTTGCTCGACTTCCGGGAGGATATGAGTGCTGAGAAGGATGGTATGGTCCCCGGCAAGATCCTTGATCAGATCCCGCGTTTCGTTGATCTGCTTGGGATCGAGACCAGCGGTTGGTTCATCGAGAATCAGCACGTCGGGATTGTGAATAATCGCCTGCGCAAGTCCGACCCGTTGCCGATAGCCCTTCGACAGCTTGCCGAGAAGCTTTTTCTTGACGTCGGCCACGGCACAGCGATCGGATGCATAGTCGACTCGCTTTTGGAGGTCGGCACCCGATAGTCCTTTCAGCTTACCGACAAATTTCAAGTATTCTGCGGTTTCCATCTCCGGGTAAATCGGAGGCGTTTCCGGCAAGTAGCCGATTCGCTTCTTGACCTCAAGCGGCTGTTCGAGGACATCAAAGCCAGCCACCGTCGCCGTACCAGCCGAAGGCGGAAGAAAACATGTCAGCATGCGCATCGTCGTCGTTTTCCCGGCACCGTTTGGGCCAAGGAAACCTACAATTTGGCCCTTCGCTACCTCAAACGAGATCTGATCAACGGCAATGGTGCGCGCATACTTCTTGGTAACAGCCTGTACTTTGATCATAATAAAGTTGTTGTAACAGTCGATGTTCGCTGTCGCGCCGAGCCGCACCTGTACACCACGGGGATGAAAATTATGTTAAAAAGTGTGAGAGCAAAATGTCAATCCGCCGTCGCAAAATTCGCATGGGGCTTTCTTGCGCGGGAGACAAGTAGTCGGCGCTCATTATCATCTGTATACGACTTCTTGGAAGATCTGGAGCTGTCGTCCAGGCCAGAAAGCGGAGCGGGCATAGTGGAACGGTCAATGCGCGAAATGGCCTGATTTCAACACCTCACGCGAAAGGAATGGCCAACAGCGGAGAATTTCACCCTTGGACAGGTGTGCCTCAGCACCACCATCCCCACCCAAAAGCTCGCAGGTTTGGAGTGGGAGTTTTGGGCCTTTTACGCTTAGGTTGTATTTACCTACGCTGATTTCGGCGTCACAGTACGCATTGTTTTCTTCGGGGTTTGCCGGAACAGAGCAGCCCATTTGACCATCGACGCAGATATTGACGGCCTTCGCGGAGTCGTTAAGAACCGAACACAGTTGACCCGGCGTGTTAGGGTACGTCACGTGAGCCGCAATCGCACAAGAGTGGAGGTCGCTGAGCTGATTGAGCGATTCTTGGAGAACCGCCCCGCATACCCGCAGGAGTGGAATGATTTTGTGGAATGCCGCCAACGTGACCCAACTATGGAGGCGTACAGGAGGCGATGCTACAACCTGGACCCGCTTGTAAACCGTCCCGAACCGGTTGACGAGAATGCCATCGCTGAGCTGCGCGGTATTTTGTGTGAACTGCGTACCGCGAGACCTGAGTGAGCGACTGTGCCCAGATAAATCGCCTCATTTGTCCCAGGCCATCATTCTCATCACAATTATCGGCTACTCCAATGGGTACTGCCGTGATCGGCGTTCCCCGTTCCAGGGGCATAACCCGGAAACGGCCTCTCCAAGATGCTCGAAGAATACGCGCCGTTAATGGGAAGCGTGAAGATCCTGCTGCTCAAATTCATCAGCCAAGTACTGGGACTGGCGGAATCGAACGGGAGTGGATCAACAATCAATTGCGGGGGCCGGGGAAGCGATCACGAGCACATCCGATGGTGCATGGAACCTTCGTAACCTACCCAAGAATGAATGAGTAGCACTAAACCTAGATTAAGGTTATCTCAGATGCTGTCTACAAAAAAGACCCCGAACCTCGGCAGTGCAAGATCACCCATCAATCTTGGCGACGAAGCCTGCGCATACAGACGTAACGGTCGATGGCACTATCGCACCCGCGAAACGATGCGCCGGTTCGGGCCCAGATTCATCGAAGCCACGGATTCGGAGTTAATCCTGGAACTAGCTTCGCGCGGCTATCAAGTGCTTTATCCAGCGCATGAATGCGCGGATCGGCCAAATTTGCCGTGTCCTGCCTGTGAGATGTATGCGCTTCGCGCTTTGAAAATCCGACCCTGAAGATGCTGACGGTACCGGCCACTATGGTGGTTACTGACTGAGGCGCGCTTCCCGTACCAGGGGCATTCAACCATAGACAGCTTCCCCGAAGACGCCACATAGGACATAACTCTACTGCCCTGTACTCCCGCTCTTCCCTTTCTTGCTGCAAACTTTATAAAGTCCTCTCCTGACCGTAGCTCTGGGGTGAGCTGCGGAACAACACCGAAGCGAGCCCATTCTCCCGCCGCAAGGGGGCCGCGAAGTCAAGACGAAGAATTAGAAGGATTAGAAGGTGGTGTCTTATTGGCGTATTGCTGGTGGTGGGAGCGTTATTTTGGCGACGGTGTTTATGCTGCTAAATGCCAAGCGCTCGCATCGGGCGAGGACAATACAGTAACTACCGTAGTCACGCTTAGGGACAAGCCCACCCTGTAAGAGATCGTAGGCTCCTGCGAATCCTCTCCCTGTCACCATCATCATAGTCTTTATGTGGGTGTGATTTAACAGGGAGAGAGAGAATGAAAATTAGGGCCAAATTCACATCGACTTTTGCGGCGGCGTGCATGTTGGTTTTTTTGAGTCTGCCCTCATTTGCGCGACCATCGCATCCGCCTCAAGGTCAGCAGACGCCCCAAACGCAACCGGTGCAGAAGGGCGAGGAGCAAAAGGTTGAGACTAGTTCCGGCAAGGAGATCGGGAAGGGCGGTGAGGACATTGGCAAAGGTGCTGGCAAGGGGGCTGAGAGCCTAGGCAAAGGCACTGCAGAAGGTGCTGGCAATCTCGTTACGTTGCACCCCGGCAAGGCTGGCGCTGATCTGGGCAAAGGGGCGGGTGGCGCGGCCAAGGATGTCGGCGTCGGCACGGGAAAGGGCGCGGCCAAGATCGGTAAGGGAAGCGCAAAGGGAATAGGGAGGTTGGGCAAGAAGATCGTAGGCAAGGGCAACAAGAACAAGAAGGAACCTGACGCGGCGAATTGATTACGTCCAATTACGGGCTGCGCCGAGCCTCGTTGCAACCATCCGGCCGATGGCGATTAGCCAGCGCGAGCCCTCGCCGCAGGCTTCTCTTCGCAGTGTTTACGTGGGCGAGCCAAGGGGGAGTTCAGTGTGTCTGGTGGATCGGAAATTCACACAAGCTGATGGGGATGTAAGTAGCTTCAGCGAACACTTTGGACTGTAAGTGTAAGACCAAATACATGGTTGATACATTGAATCCGCAGCCAGCGTGACTTCGCCACTTGATCAGCAATTTCTGAGGCGGCAAGTCTTCGTCCTTCGTCGAGAGCTGAATACTTCCGGTTAGCCCATGATACGTCATTCGAACTTGCCCCGGTGCTGGGGGCGAGTCTTCAAGGTTCTGGGCATCAAAGCGTTTGCGAGGATCGGTTGCTGACTCGGCAACCGCGCGGTGATGGGAACGCCGTGGTATTCATGGTTGCGGCTGCAACAGAGACACGGTTTCGGAGTACTCACGTCTACGGGTGTCTATGAATAGGCTATTCCGCGAGGAACGCACCGTTACCGATCCGAAATTCTGTGAGGGGTTTGAGATTCTTTTTGTAAGTGCGAGTAACCGCGTATTCCTTCCCACCTTTCACGCGGACGCCATACTTTCCTGTCGAGTACGGCTTGATCTCCACCACAAACGAAGTATTCACGAGCGCGGATCGATGGATTCGAATGAATCCGTACGGCTTCAACTTTTCGGCCACAATCGAGATTGATTCACGCAGGAGATAGGAGTCCGATTCCCGCTGTAGAGACACATAATTGCCCGCAGCTTGAACTGCGACCACATCGCCAGGATTGATGAACAGAATCCTTCCTTTAGCTTTGATTGCGATCATCGGGTGACCCGGACGAGATAGCTTCTGCAACTGCGGCAAAGCTTCGATCAATGTTGCAGCTCGCTCGGCCTTTGCTCTGCGACAGGCCCGGTCCAAGGCTTCGTTGATGCTTTCGTTCGAGAAAGGCTTTAGCACGTAGTCTACGGTGTGTCTCTCGAAGGCTGCGACCGCGTGTTCAACGTGTCCGGTTACAAACACGATAGACGGCAACAAAAGGTTTCGTTTCCGAAGCTGGTCTACGAGTTGAGAGCCCGACACGTCCAGATCGATGTCGAGAAGCAAGACATCGTAAGAGTCCGTGGCCAATTTCTCGAGCGCATCGATCCCATCGTTGGCCGAATCGAAATGCTCGCTCCTTGCCGACAGGATATTTGCCAGAGCCGTTTGGGCCAGGGGCTGATCATCCACGATCAACACGCGCATGGTTTCAGTCACCATCCATCTCTATTCCATCGACGTAAACGTCCTGGCTGATCGCGCGCGTCCAGAGTCTTAAGATTTCGCCGATCTTCTTCGCACGGTCATGACTTGGATTCGCGTTGAGGTCGGACGTCAGTGATGATCCCCGGACACCGGCGTTCCGTCCGACCACTCGGACACCGGAACCATGAACTCGGTGACTGGCTCCGGAGCACCATTAAATTGTGGATTCAGCAGAACCGGGGAGCCAGGCACGCCTGCACCCCAAGTCATAGCGTCTGTCAGGGGAACGTAAAACATGAGATGAGGAACCCAGTGCCCGGCGGAGTCGTTCAGCTGGCCTTGCCTCGACATCATATAGCTCATCCCGCCAGGCTCGAGGGTCGGCAGCTCCTTGTTCTGAAATTCTTTGATGCCGTCGATGATCTGAGCTTTGGACAGCCCGGCCAATACCAAGTCTGTCCTCTTCAAAGTGAGTGGCAGAATCGAGCGTGCGGCTGGCGGATTAAAGCAGAGCGGGCCTCGATTCTTAGGGTTCCAAAACTCGGGACTGTCGAATGAGCCCATCCATGCGCGATCTACGATGCAGACAAAGCCGTTTTTGCCTTCCACCGCAGTTTCGTAACCATGCCTTCCGAGGACCATAACTGTGGCGTCGCGGGAAATGGGCGGCGGAGCTGCTGTCCGTGCCAGAGCGATCTCAGCGGTTCGATCTGCGATCAGGTACTGATCCAGCGGAGCCATGCTGGGATACGGAGTTTTGGCGTCTGCTGCGCGTCCTGGCCGCGCCGCGCATAGTATTGCAACCAACGCGAAAGTTCCTATTGTGATTGTCGTGACCATCTTTTGGTTCATTGATTTCCCCTTCGATACGGATTCCAATACACCTTCGAGACCTATGTGATTGAACCCCTTTGGATTGGTTCCTGATTTCCACTCCCTGCTGGCTGGAGTGAAACCGCTGTCGCGCTCTTTCTCATTGAGACACTCCTACATAGCCGGTGCAGCCGTTCCATCCGACCATTTGCCAACCGGAATCACGAACTCGGTGATGGGCTCCGGACCGCCCTGAAACTGCGGATTCAGCGTGACCGGCGAGTCGGGCAGATCCGCACCCCAGGAGGATTTGTCTGTCAGTGGAAAGTAGAACATCAGATGAGGTACGTAGTGCCCAACGGCGTCATTAAGGTAGCCTGCCCGCGACATCATGTAACACATCGCGCCCGGCTTCGGTGCCGGTAGCTCTTTGTTGTCGAATCCGGCCTTGATCCTGTCGATCATCTGCGCTTTCGGCAGCCCGGCTAGTAGCATCTCCGTCCGCTTGATCGTGAGAGGCAGAATGGATCGCGCGGCTGCCGGATTGAAGCAGAGCGGCCCACGCACCTTGGGGTTCCAGAACTCCGCGGAGTTGAATGGGGACATCCATGATCGTTCCACAAGACAAACAAAACCGTTCTTTCCTTCGATGGCGGTCTCATAGCCCTGCCGGCCGGACCAGGATCTTTTTGCGTCGCTGGATATAGCTGCCGGGGCGGCGCTTCGCGCCATGGCGATCTCGGCGTTGCGATCCGGCATCAGGTATTGCTCGATCGAAGCCATGCTCAGATACGCTGTCGAGCGATCCTCATTCCGATTGCGGCTGGTAAGCAACTTCAGTCCCACAGCCACGCAGACGATAGCCAAGGCCCCGGCCCAGACCCAGCGGCTCGTCAGCACTCTGTTTTCCAATCTCGGCGAAGTGATCTTTGCCACTTCCCGCTTCTGGAGGCGATCCCCGAGCGCCGCGTTGATCTCCGAGGGGATGCCTATTTCAGGTGACTCAACTTCCCAGGCCATCAGTTCTTGGGAAACACCCCGGAAATCGGCAGCAAGGGTCTGGCACTCCGGACACAGTTCCAGGTGCAACAAGGCCTGGGTGGCTTGGTCCATGGGCAGTTCGCCGTCGAGATAAGCCATGAGTTCTTCCTGTTCGATCGGATGTCTGTTCGTGCTCATTGCAAGCCTCGTCTTCGTGGGTGCGGCTGCCCGGCGCTCGCTCTCAGGGCAGGATTGGTTTTTGCCTCCGACTCTAGATAACTCTTCAATGCGAGACGCGATCGAAAAAGCTTGGAACGGACCGTATTTAGGGGAATTCGCAACAGCTCCGCAATGTCGGAGTAACTCAGCTGTTCGTATTCGCGCAGCATCAAGATTTCGCGGTCCGGCGAATCCAGCTTTTCCATGGCTTGCCGGACCCAGAGCACGCAGTCGGGAGTTCCTTCAGTCTTAGGCTCCGGAGCGGTCTGTCCTAATGTGCTACTCGTCAGGAACTTGCGCCGTTCCGCAGCCAGCAGCTTCAACGCGATGCCATACAGATACGTTCGAACCAAGGCTCGCGGCTCATAACGGGAGGCTGCGCGGATCACCGCGAGGAAAGTTTCCTGGACGAGATCCTCCGCCCGCTCGGGGTTGTTCAGCCGGCGCCCGAAGAAGCCGTGCAGTGGCTTGCAATAGCGGGCAAACAGCTCCTCGAAGGCTGCGCGTGATCCGCCCTGGAATTCCAGCATCAAGGCTTCGTCGCTAGTCATAGTCAGTGCGCCAGCTCAATCCGCGCAATCCTCTGCGGCGTTTTTCACATCGTGCATGCTTCTTTAATGTCACAAGAAAGCCAAAAGTTCCCGCTCCGTTCCATTCCTCCTGTGTTTTGTGAATCTCATCAACATGATCTCCACCGGTCGGGACTGGGGAAAGAAAACTCAAACGCCGTCCGCTCGCAGAATCCCGCATCGAGGGGCGACATCTCCTGGGATAGGGTATTCAGCAGACAGCCGCGCTGGAGATCTTCGGGCTTCAGAAATATGGACTGAACAATGCGGATCAAGGTGTCGATGGGATTCTTCGCGTTCTGCAAACGGCCGCACCCACTTTTCGCGCGTAAGACTCGCGACGATCTCGTCCACTACCGCATACCCGAGGGCTTCTTTGTTATCGAACTGGTAGTTCGAAATCCTGAGCGTGCATCTCCTGGAAGGCCTCCCGCAACCATCGCCCTCGCGTGCGCTCCGGATCGCGCTGTCGAGCGCCGCTGCATCTCGGGCTGTTTCTGGCTGCTACATAAGTACCAATATGCGTGTTAAGACTGCAATTTTCGAAGGCAATGTTCTTCCGGCTTTCCGAATCCCGAATCTCGGAGTATTGGCGGCGGTTTCTACTGATATCCGTATGAATTGACCGCTGAGCTTCGGTTACTTGGTTGCTGTAACTGGTCAATTCGTCGCTCTCTGCTACCGCAAACACATACCTAAGCAGGTGGAACCTCGCGTATTTCCCTCCCAAGACGGCCCCCGGCTTGCCTCATTGCACAGCAGCACCCGACGCGGGTGCACCCGCGACTTTCGCCAGCCGGGGACAGGCGGGTCGCAGGAACAGCGGGAGCATTCTGCCGAAAGATGCATCTCGGCGCGGAGACTTTGCTCGGACGAAACGGAGGAGATATGAGTGCAGTGGGTTCGGAGAATCTCGTGTGTATTTCTGACTGTGATGGTGCAGGCCCTTCTGGGGGGCTTCACATATGAACAGGTCGGGGGAACCAGGGATGCCAGTCAACTGCCTCCACGAGTTGGACAGGCGGTTGACATTGGTGGACGCACTCTGAACCTGTACTGCTCTGGTCAGGGTGTTCCGACCGTGATTTTTGAAACCGGAGGCAACTCGCCCATCTGCTCGCCCATCGGTGCGACTGGCTTGAAACCAACGAGTATGGCCGCTTTCTTGGCGACAAAGATCTTCAGTTTGGTTAGGCCAGCCTGAAGTCGGATGTCTGGTCACGAATTTTCTTGATAGGCCGGGAGGGGATGCAAGAATTGGAGTCGTATGCGTTCAAAATGCGTGCCTCAGTAGCCAATGGGCATCCGGGGGCCGAGTAGTTTATGTCCAATGACAAGGGCACTGCCGTCAGCAATGAGCCCAAGGGATCGAGTGAAGTCACGTTGCGAAGTCGTTGGACAACGTTCAAACTGGGCGAAAGCATGCAAAAGCGGGTCGCCATTCCGCGCCATCACTGCCTGTTGCCGGGCTGCTTTGCGGTTCTGTGCTTTCTGCTTACGGCGTCGTTGGCGCAGGAGCCCTCCAATTTGCAGGAGTCCGCGTCGACCAATACGCCCGAAACCACAGATACACAGTATGGTGTAACCGGCCGGGTCGTCGACGACCTCACTGGAAACCCCTTGAATGGAGCCACGGTCCGGCTCGCGGTCGGCGGCAGGGTCATGCTCTCCAGTTGTGCTGGCTGCGATTCGCCGCCTTCTCCACCTCCGGAACCGGAAACACCCCGCGAGGTCATCACTGGCAAGGATGGCAGCTTCGCATTCGACAGCCTGCCCGCCACGGGCGGCTCCGTCACCGCCAGTAAGCCGGGCTACATCGATATCTGGCGTTTTCGCAGACGCGCAAGCGACCAGCTCGGCGGCAGCTTAATCAGCAACCAAACGGGTCCCGTCATCCTACGGCTCGCGCCCGCAGCATCCGTTTCCGGCACGCTGATCGATCACAACGGTACTCCGATCACCAAAAATGCAGATATCACACTCTGGCGGCTTGCCGATTGGGCCGGTTGGCCTCGCCTGGAATATGGCGGCTTCCCCGAATTCGCCGCTGATGGCACATATCATTTCCACGACTTGCTACCCGGCCACTACTTCCTGGTGGCCGACCCACCGATCAACCGTGAGGGGCCTGCACGCAATGAGGCGGGCCGCGCGGTCGGTGAGGTGCCGGTGCGTTACCCTGCCCCTACATCTCAGCGTCCGAATCCGTTTTTCACGTTGCACGAGGGCGAGCAAGCCCACCTTAACCTTCGCTTTCCGCAAAGAACGCTGCAACGCGTGACCGGCACGGTGAACGCGAGTCAACCATATTCCTACGACATCGTCGATGCAAATGGGAGCAAGGCCTATTTGCTCAAGGGATCAGCGTTCGAGAAACCGTTTGAGGCTTGGCTCCCGAAGGGAAGTTATCGCCTGACTACGGGCAGGGAAGACGTCACAGGTCCGCTGCCTTTCGAAGTCGCAGGTTCCGATTTGGCGGGTATGCTTTTCTCGATCGCTGTTCCCGAGCGGATAGAAATTCCGGTGGAAATCTCAAGCCTTGTCCCTCGCGTACCCACCTGTCTCGACCCAACGCCGGTCTGCGGATTCGTAGACGTTGCCCTAGTCCGCTTCTTGCCCGGCGGCTACGTCGAGGTTGTCGGCCAGTCCACACAGGCCGGGAGATTCGACGGCACTGCTCCACGACCACAACCTATCCAATCGGTTTCGCTTATTCCCGGCACGTACACGGCTGCGGTCGCGGTTACGCTCAATGTTTACGCCAAGTCCATCGTGAGCGGTTCCACCGACCTCGCTAAGGAGCCACTCACTATCCGGGCGGGAGATTCTCCGGAGCCCATTCACATTGTTCTCGCTGAAGGCGCCATCGTCGACGGTGTCGTGCATCGCCACGGCCAACCGGTGAACGCTTGGGTGTACGCTCTGGCCGAAGACATCGAACCCAAATCCGACTTCCGTGAATTTCAGCCCGTCCTGTCCGATGAGGACGGTAAGTTCCACCTGCAGGGTTTGGCGCCCGGCTCCTATCTCTTTTTCGCCAGCGATATCGAGCTCTCGCTCAATGTGCACGACTCCGCCGAGACCGCCTACTGGCGGTCGCGCGGAAAGATCCTCCGCGTGGAACCCGGAAAAACGACTGACTTGGTCTTGGTCGCCGCCGAACCACCCGAGGAGCCATAAGGCCCGTGTTTCGTGCCGATTGCTGCGTACTCGCTGTAGCTCGCGAACTATGTGTAACGGATGTGCAGTCAAACGGGGAGTCTATGATTCGCGCTAATTTCGACCGGCTGCTCCTCGCCATTGGCCTCCTTGTATCGGCCATGGTGGGACAGCAACCACCTGCTCAGCAGCCCCCAGATTTGCAGGTTCAATTTCAATCTGCGACCGGCTCGAACCGTTTTCGCGTTGGCGAGGTGATCTCCCTCGAAGTTCTGGTGTCTAGCACGACGCCAAACCGCTATTTGGAGCCTTGCGCACTGTTCAATGAAACTGGTTTTGGATTTCCTCGGTGCCGTTTCCTGAGTCAGTGGTCGTTCGCGATTACGCCTGCAGGCAACTGGGTAGACTTTGGTGGCCCGGGAGCGCACAGCGGTCCGACGTTGGACGTTCCAAACCCCGACCTTACTTCGAAGCCCGTAACTTTCCCTTATCGGCTGACCAGCAGATACCGAATCGACAAGCCGGGCGAATATCGAGTCAGCCTGTCGTTGCAGATCGGGTGGGATGACGAAACGACGCAGCTCAGTCCTCGCCCAGATCCGTCAGTTCATGCTCATTCGGTCAGCGTAACGCGGGAGGTTGTGCTGCAGATCGTGCCAGCCGAACGCGAATGGCAAGCTGAGATTGTGCGCAAGGGCGAGGAGGTTTATGCCGGGCCTCCTCTGCCCGACACGGATCCTCCGTCCGAGAATTTGTTGCAACATCGACAAGCTGCACGTGCACTCTGCACCTTGGGCACGCCGGAGGCGGCGCGCGTCTTCGCAAAACTTCTTGCCGACGGTAAGAACGAGGTGCGAACCTGCTTGGAACGATCTGCCAGCAGACCCGCCGCCATCGACGAGATGCAGCGCCTTATGGTCGAGCCCGATATTGCTGTGACGCCCAGCTTTCTTAAAGTGCTCGTAACCCTGCTCTACAACCAGGAAGCACCCAGGAAAGGCACGGGTAATATTGCTTTTCAAGAAGCAGCGGACACCGAACGGGATGCCTTGTTCGCGTCCCTGCCGCAAAAGCACGGCTCTGCCCAGTATTCATCCCTTCTTACTGTTCTAGAGAACCCGCTGCGCCTAAGGTCTTCGGAGTATGCACCTGCTTACGAGTTACCATTCCCGCAGCCAGTGATCGCCGTAACCGTGGCGGATTTTGATCGACTGCCGCAGCAGTCGCAGGAATGGCTGATGCAAGACGGCTGGGATCGTGTGCGTTCTCCTCTGCTGCTGCCGGCCGTACGCCGGAGAGCGGAGGCCGGCGATGGGCCGGCTTTGCTGCGTTGGTTGGAACTAGAGCCTGCGGCGGCAGCAGCGTTTGTGCGCGAAGAAGTAGTTCGTCCGCAGCCGCGCTTTTCGTCCTACTACCTCCGGCTTCCGGAGATCTCGCTTCCTCGTCAACAGCAGCAGATCGCGGCGAACTTTACAGCACTGACGGACGAGACCTATTTGGCGAGCGCCGCAACATTGCTACATCGCTACGCTACGCGCGCGGTGTTGCCACAAGTGCTGCCCTTTATTGATGCCAAGCTTACCGGGTGGCCTTGCTCAATCCAGTTGCCGGTTCTCGCGTATCTGCTAAAGGTTTCACCAGCGGAGTCTGCACCACGCATTGCAAAAGTGTTAAGGAGCCAGCCACGGGCCGGTGGCTGCACGGACACATTTCTCGCCGACCTTGGTTTTCTTGAGCGGAGCCCGGTTCTGGAGCGGCTAGCTCTGAGCCAAGTCGCGATCGGTGGGGCTTCTGCTGTTGACGGCGCCCACTACCTGGAGCGCTACGGCTCGCTCGCCACGAAGTCGAAGGTCAGGGAACAGCTACAACGTTGGCATCGGGAGTTGGTATCCAGCGGCGCGGAACAACGAATCAACTCCGGTGCGGCCACGAAGAACGATGCGGCGCTAGGTAAGATAGTTAGCGCACTGACAGCCACATTCGAAGGTGCGCAGGCGTGGGTGCTATCACCTGAGGAGGCGGCTCGCATAGAAGCTCTCCTCGGACAAAAGACCGTATCGCAGCTGGTGTGTCGTTTTCACTGCGGCGCGTCCTTGGGCATCGGTCCCGACCCTGCCGTGTACGAAATCCGAAGTCGCATCAGCGAGGATTGGAGGCGGCGAGAGAGTCCCATGGAGTATCTGAATCCAGTGGAACGCCTGCACTACTCGATCAACCAGTACTGGTGTGGCGATCCGCGAGCCCTCCAGCAGAAGATCTTACAATTTCCGAAGGGCTCGACTTTTGCCATTACTTTCCCAGAGGATTTCACCCCACGTGACCGCGGGGAAATAGCGGAGGCTGCCGGGCTTCTGCGGAAGCACGGCTACAAGGTGGAATGGGCATCTCTGCGGTCGGACCCGCCGCAGTAGAAAACAAGGCTTTACCGCAGGATTTCCATGCGCCCCAAAGGGTTCACGCCTTCAGCTGTTCCCCAACGGTTCAAATGCTGTGCGTAGGTGCGGTTTCATAAACCTCTTTTGAAACACGAGACTCTTTAAACCGCGGGTGAAGCTTAGGTTTGACAAATTCAGTAGGTCGCGCGACCGCCGCTTAGATCAAAGACCGCGGCGGTGGTGAACGAATTTTCTTCCGAGACCAGCCACGCTACCATCGCACTCACTTCACCCAGTTCCAAGAAACGTCCACGGGGAATTCTCGAGAGCATGAAGTCGATGTGCTCCTTTGTGATCTGATCGAATAAACGAGTGCGAGCCGCGGCGGGCGTGATGCAATTGACCGCAATATTCTGGTTAGCAGTTTCTTTGCCCAGAGATTTAGTGAAAGCGATGACGCCAGCCTTCGACGCACTATAAGCGGACGCATTGGCATTGCCTTCCTTGCCGGCAATGGACGCAACATTTACGATGCGTCCGTAGCCTTGCCGCAGCATGTGCGGCACAATGGCATGGCAGCATAGGAATACCCCGACAAGGTTAATGTCAATGACCTGCTTCCATATGTCGATCGGGTACTCCCATGTTTTATGGTTCGGCCCGGCGATACCGGCGTTCGCGATAAGGATATCGATCTTGCCATGTCTCCCGACGGTCGCATCGGTGGAGGCGGCTACACTTGCGGCATCGGAGACATCGACGACCTCGGCCGAGACGATCCCGTCTTTTCCAAGCTGTTTCACGGCAGCGGAAAGAACTTCCCGATCGCGGTCCCAAAGCGAGACCGATGCTCCGGAAGCGACTAGTCGGGTGGCGATGGAAAGCCCAATTCCTTGCGCTCCGCCAGTGACAACGGCATGACGGCGGCGAAGGTCAATCTGATTCATACATCCTCAGTAAACCTATCCACTCTTGGCTGCTTTACTCGGACACGGCTGCGGGCTCGACGTATATGAGTCGGCCCGCGATTCGCCCGAGCGCAATTCCAGCAAGAGAAGTATAGCTTGTACAAACAGATACTCGGATAAAGGCCGGCTGTAAGGGGCACGCTGTAAAGATTTCGCAAACCATCGTAGTTCGGGGACAAACAGATACGCCAGAGCAAGAAAAGAAGTTTCGATCCGCCGCCGGGTTTGGCCGCGACGACAAAGACATACATTCATCGAGGACGGATGCGCAACCAGGGATTTCCCGGCCGCGTGTTCGACGGAAGGCCGGTGATAGGGGTTGCATAGGAATCGTGTCGTGCTCGACCTCGCCAGTCAGACGGTGCGTCCATCCGGTAACTCCTGTGGTTGACGAGTTGAGACGAAGGCAGACTCGCTGCCAAATTCTGATCTCATAGGCTCGTCCAAGTCAGCGAGAGGCCCCGCCGACATAATTGCCGTAACCTACAATGACCGTCGAGCTCACCAGAACCAATAAGCTGAATGCCACCAGCAGCCTGGTTCTGCCGCCGGCGCCCTTCCACTCTTTCAGCGCGATGCCCCACAGCGTGCTGAAGATGATGATGCTGGCCATGTGTAGCGTCCAACTGGAGAACTTGTACCTTCCCATCTGGGTCTCGCCCATGGTGTAGAAGAAAAACTGCATGTACCACGTCGTCCCGGCGAGAGCCGAGAACAAATAATTGGCAAGCATCGGAGCCCTGACAGGCGTGTCTTGTGCGACGGCCACGGCTACCGCCATCTCCTCCGCCGGAGCAT
>Ga0209624_10000812_pt1 | contig 26555 bp, 21 predicted proteins | sample JacPinW_OM2H0_O1_FD_188565 | JGI IMG/M metagenome (GOLD analysis project Ga0209624, IMG submission 188565) | Forest soil microbial communities from Algoma, Ontario, Canada - Jack Pine, Ontario site 1_JW_OM2H0_O1 (SPAdes) (version 2) | ecosystem: Environmental > Terrestrial > Soil > Boreal...
AACATAAGCACGCTGGCCACGCGCCCGCGCACCGCGGCGTCGATCCGCTGCATGGCCCAAGCGCTAATGTGCACGTTGACCAATCCAGCCGCCGCGCCCATGACCACGAGCACGCTCGAAATGCTCCATACGCTTCCCATAAGGCCGATGGCCCCGAGGCAAACGCCCAAGACCGCCGAAACCAAAAGGATCATGACGCCGCGCCGACGAATTTTCCAAACCCCCGCGAGCAGAGCGCCCAGCAAGCTTCCACCGGCGACCGCAGAAATCACAATGCCGTACACCGCGGGCGAGCCGAATTTCGTTTTCGTTAAATAGGCGAGACCTATCGCCACCGGCCCGGCAACGCAGAAATTCATAATCGTCGCCAGCAGCATCAGCGAACGCAGCGGAACATCCTTTCCCACATAGGCGATTCCCTCTGCAATCGAGTGCCACACCGCCTTTCGCGGAGTTTGAGATTTAGGCGGATCGGGCAGTTTCCACAGCGCGCCGATAATAAACAGAAAACTGATGGCATCCACAAAGAAAGCCCACGCCACGCCGAGCGTTTTGATGACAAACCCCGCTGGAACCGGACCGAGAATCGTAGTCAATTGGCCTGTGCTCTGGCTAACCGACGAGGCCGCAACCAGTTGCTCGCGCCGCAACAGCGAGGGCATGAAGGCCGTCTGCGCGGGAACGGCAAAGGCATCGGCTATCCCGAACGCAACTGCCAGCGCGTAAAGCTCCCACGTCCGCAAAATATGGAGCCAGATTAGAACGCCAATCGCGGTGACCAGGATCGTGCGAGCCGTCGCCGTAGCCATCATGATTATGCGCGCGGAGATGCGATCGCTTACCGCGCCGCCCATCAGCATAAGCACAGCACGGGGAATCGCGCCCGCCATCATGATGGCGCCCATGGCCACGGCGGAGCCGGTCTGTTGCAGGACGAGCCAGGGCAACGCGACCATATAGAACTGATCGCCGAGAAGCGAAATGGTGCCGCCGGTCAGCCACAGGCGATAATTGGGGTTGCGCAGCGGATGCTCGTAGGTCGCGGCGGAAGCGGTGGCACTCGGAACGGTTGCTGCAGTAGCCATAAAACACTCCTCAGAATGAGAAATTGACCGGCCGGAAATCCCCGGGAAACCTCCCCGCGAATGGGAGTCGGATTTTCTAGTTTGTAAATGTATATTTACATTTACATTTGTGTCAAGTATTATTTCCCAGCCTGATATAAAGGGAGCCATGGCCAGGAAGACACTCGCTCCCCAGCAGGCCCGCAGCCGCGAATCGACGCGCAAGCTGTTGAAAGCAGCGGCCGAGGTTCTGGGGCAACACGGTGTCGAGGGCGCGACCATTCCGCGCATCGCTGAGCACGCGGGATTGACGCCGGGCGCCATCTATCGCCGCTTCCACGACAAAGAGGCGCTGCTCGAGACAGTCATTCTCGGCATTCTCGAGCGGCAGGACGAGCGGCTGCGCATAGCGCTCACGCCGGCCATGGCGCGGCAGATTCCGCTATCCGTGTTCGCTGAACAGCTCATCACCAACATGCTGGTCAGTTACCGCGCCAATGCCGGCCTATTGCGCGCTCTGCGCCAGTTCGTTAAGGGACGCGATAACACGGCTTTCTATAAGAAAGCGGTCAAGCTCGAGATGCGTACCTTCGAATACCTGATCGAGTTGTTTCTGATGCATCGAAAAGAGATCAGGCATCCGGAGCCCAAAACAGCAGTGTCGTTTGCAGTGATCATGCTGACCAGCACGCTCGTAGAATTAATCCTGGTCGATCACGATCTGAAGAACTGGCAGGCGGTGATTCCGAAAGATGACCAATCCCTTAAGCGCGAGCTGCTCCGCTCTTTCTTGAATTATCTGGGCATCGAGCAGAAGGCGTAACTCTCTACCACTATCGCCTAAGGAGGCGAATCATGATCGATCGAACGAATTCGGCCACGCCAGTCAACCCATCAACCGCCAACGCTTCGCCCGTTGCCGCATCAACGCGACGCCAAGCGCTCGCGCGCGTTGCCTTCACGTTGGGCAGTCTGGCCGCCAGCTCCGCCTGGGCACAAACCGCGTTGCCCATGAAGGAAGTACCGGCCTCGGCAGCAAACAAAGACCGCACATCTCTTCACCAGGAGATTGACTACAAGACAACACCGCTGCGCATCTATGAGGCGCTGCTCGATGCCAAGCAATTCGCCTCCTTCACTGGCATGCCCGCCGATATCGACCCGAAAGCGGGCGGGGCGTTTTCCACGTTCGGAGGATTGGTCGTCGGCCGCAATGTCGAACTGATTCCCCAGCAGAGACTGGTGCAGGCGTGGCGTCCCACGCATTGGGACGCGGGCGTCTACTCCATAGTAAAGTTCGACATGAAAACGCAGCCGTCCGGAGCCCTCGTCGTTCTCGATCACACCGGCTTTCCGCCAGGCGAGTTCGACGCTTTAGATGCTGGCTGGTACAGCCATTATTGGAATCCGCTCAAGAAATTTCTGGCGTAGGCTGGGGTGCAGGAACGACGCGGGCAGAGGAAGAAAAATCGCCCAGGGGTTTAAGGCACATGCTGAAAGCTGAGAGCTGACAGCCGCCCCTAGTACACACCCTTGTTCTTTGTCGAAGGATGAAACTCAAGCGTAGTCGAGTAGCCGGGCAGGTCGATCGGAACGCTATACTCGGCTTCGATGTTGAGGCTGCCAGTGCCAAAGCCGCCCACCCGCGACACCTTCACCTGTTTGGGCGTGAGCGCAATGTCGTAGCTCCGGGCTTGCTTGATCACGGTTTCGCGAATGTCATCTTCCGTGCGCGAGCTGTACGTTGCCTGTAGGGCTTCGGTCTTGATCGAATCCTCGAGCTCGTAGTTTGCGAAATAGGGCGGAATCACCTTCAGCCCCACCAACGCCAGCGCGGCGAAAACGGCGAAGCCGAGGACTAATTTCAATGTTGCCATAAGAACAGACGCCCGAATCGCTGGTTGCGACGTTGATTGCGACCTTTCCAGGATGCGCCAAGGGCTGTTTTTCCCGGCTTTAGTAGGCGGTCGAGCGCAATCCCTGGAAATATTCGCTTATGGCAGAAATCTTAACGTCCTCCTTGTGCAGAGTCGAGCGCTGAACGACTTCCACGGTATCTTCGGTAACCTTCTTTCCCACATTGATTCTAAAGGGGATACCGACCAGATCGGCGTCCTTGAACTTCACTCCCGGCCGTTCGTCGCGATCATCGAGCAAAACGTCGTAGCCGGAGGCCTCAAGCTGCTGCGCAATCGTCTCCGACGCAGACCGAATCGCCTCATCTTTCGCGTTCGTCGACACCACCACCACCTCGAAAGGCGCGATCGAAGGCGGCAGCCAGAATCCATTTTCGTCGTTACTCTGCTCGATCGCGGCCGTAAGAATGCGCTCGATGCCAATGCCATAACTGCCCATGATCGGGGCAACTTCCTTGCCGTTGCGGTCGAGGACGCGCGCGCCCATCGACTCCGAATACTTGTAACCGAGCTTAAAGATGTGTCCAATCTCAACCGCTGTATCGATGCGCAAAGGCGAGCCGCAATTGGGACAGTCTTCGCCCGCGGTCACGCGACGAAGATCAACGTAGGCGGTGGGATGAAAATCTTTGCCGGGCGTTAGATTTTTCAGGTGATAGTTTTCCTTATTCGCGCCGCCGATCAGGTTGGTGCGGCCTTCGAGAGCCTTATCCACCAGCAGGGCGGGTTTGTTCGAAACCTCCATGTCCTTTGCCCAGTCAATCCCGAGCGGGCCAAGGTATCCGGCGGGCGATTGGAAAAGTTCCTGAATCTCACCCTCTTGCATGGGACGCGTCTCTTTGCCCCCGACTGCAGCCGACAGCTTGGCTTCGTTCATTTGATGATCGCCACGCAGCAGAAGCACAAGTGCCCGTTGTTCCGTCTTACCCGTCTTCCCATCCTTTCCGGTGACCATCATCGCCAGCGTCTTAATCGTATGTTTTGGGGAAACGTTCAGATAGTTCGCCACGTCCTCAATCGTCCTTTGGTCCGGGGTATGGATTTCATAAGGGGTGGGCTTGCCGTCCAATCCAAGTGGAAGATCTTCAACCGAAGCCAGCTTCGACGCCGCCTTCTCCATATTTGCCGCGTAGCTGCATTTTTCGCAGCTCACCACCTGGTCCTCACCCGCCGGAGTCCTCACCATAAACTCCTGCGACTGCGATCCACCCATCGCGCCGGAGTGCGCGTCGATCACCATATACTTCAACCCGCAGCGATCGAAGATGCGGCAATAGGCGTCGTAATGCTTGAGATAGGAAACATCGAGCCCGGCCGCGTCGATATCGAACGAGTAGGCGTCCTTCATGATGAACTGCCGCACCCGCAGCAGCCCCGACTTAGGACGAGGCTCATCGCGAAACTTCGTCTGAATCTGATACCAGATCTGTGGAAGCTGTTTGTAGCTGCGGAGTTCCTTGCGCGCGATGTCGGTCATGACCTCTTCATGCGTCATGCCGAGGCAAAGCTCGGCGCCCTTGCGATCCTTGAGGCGAAACATATTCTCGCCCATCGTCGTCCAGCGCCCGCTAGCCTCCCAAATCTCGCGCGGATTCAAAGCCGGCAAATAAAATTCCTGCCCAATCTTGTCCATCTCCTCGCGGACGATCCCCATGATTTTCTGCGTAGAGCGGTTGCCGAGGAGCAGAAACGAATAAATCCCCGCGCCCAGTTGCCGGATATATCCAGCGCGGACCAGCAGTTTGTGACTAGCGACCTCCGCGTCAGCCGGAGCCTCGCGAAGCGTAGGAATGAACAGTTGCGACCAGCGGTGCATGAGTATGGTTTCCAATCGATTGAGAATCCTTCTTAGGAGAATTCTCTTTAACAAGAATCATCGATTGTAAATGATGGCTCGCACCGCGCCTCAGATCGGGACCTCTGGCAGTTCCTGCCCATGAACTCCGAAGACATGGACTATTCACTTATGGGCGCGATGAGTGGGGCGCCCGGAGATCAGGATTTGACCTCCGGGTGGCTAGAGCGGCGGGAAACGTCATCTTTGAGCGAGGTTAGAAAATCGACCGGCGCTGGGCGGGTCCTCTCTGTTTATTGAAGCTCTGAACAGCCGTCTTTCTTGCCGAACGCGAGTAGACCAATGTCGGTCAGGCCAAAATAATTGAAGACGCCCTTGCCGATTTTGCCGTTGTTGGCGTGAGCGGTGAACACGAGGAAAGAACAACAGTCGCCCTCTCCCGACGGATAGGTGAAAGTTACCGTGATGAGCCCATCGACGACTGTGAAATAGCCGCCATACGGGTTGTTCTGGCCGTTCAGCACGGCCTCGCCGCTGTGCGGAAAACCGCCGCTGCCATTGTCGGTAAGAGACACGCAGTACGTGCCATTGTCGCGCTGCGACTGGGTCACGGTCACCGGCCAATTGCCGGTGTAGCTCTGCGCCACGGCAGCACTGGTGGTGAGTGCGAAGGCCGCAATTGCCAACGCGATTGCGATGAATCTGCGAATGTGTCTGATCATCCTCCTGAGCCTCCCCAATGAAAATTGTAATTTTCGTGCGGCGTGAACATACCTCAAGGAAGACTCATCAGTTGTCATGGAAATGCAAAAACATTGTAAAAAACCTCTGCCAGGAATGGGCCCGCCCAACCGGAGTTCGGGGGGCATTGGGTGGCTTACTAGGCGAGAGTGGCTCTATACAAGGCGACGAGTTTCGCCCAGGCACGGTCGGCCTGGACCTTATCGTAGATCGGCGCACCATCGCGCATGGGCATGTCGGGCACGCACCATCCGTGCTGGGCCGGATAGACTTCGATTTCTGCCGGCCCCCTGGGGACGGCGAAGGCATCCCTCAGCTTGTCCTTGGCGTCGGGCTGTTTCGTGTCGTCGTTCACCGCGATCCCGAAATACATGCGCGCCTTGATTTTCGGCGCAAGTAAATGCGGGCTATCGGGTTTGTCGGTCACCAGTCCTCCGCCGTGGAAAGACGCCCCCGCGCCAATGCGGTCGGCCACGGTCGCGGCCGTCCTCATCACCAGCGCGCCTCCCATGCAATAGCCTTGGGTTCCCATCTTTTTTGCCGTGTCCACTTGTTTTTGCGCGTCGAGGAATGCGACGTAGGCGGCTGCATCCTTTTCCGCGTTGCCGGGCGCGTTCACTGACGCCATCAGCGGCCTCAGTTTCGCCAAGTCGTCGGGATTCTGAAAGTTGAATTTGGAGGCATCGGTGAAAGGCGCTTTGGATACGCGATAAAACGGATTGGGCACCAGGACGGAATATCCCTCGGAGGCGATATTTCGGCCAATGGTGCGCATCGACGGCCGTAAGCCGAATGCGTCGGGCCAGATCAGCACGCCGGGATAGGCTCCAGTTTTCGCCGTCGGATTAGACTTGGGATGAGCTTTGGGATAAATAAACGCGGCGTCGCAGGTTCCGTCTGGAGTCTTGATCTCGACATCGGTTTCGACCATCTCCATGCCAATATCCGCCGCCGCCGTCGATACTACGGAGGCGGCAATGCCCGCGCCCACCAACAGGGCTGCAAAGTCGCGGCGTGTGATGTCTCCGGGATGCGGGTCGTTCGTCGTCGGATTTTTCTTATCTTCGATCATGGCTTTTCGAGAGTTTAGCGCACTTAGCCGCCGGGTTTCCAATCGGCAGAGAATCGGACTGTGGCGGGAAAGGTTGCATTGTGGCGATAACTGTTATACCTCATGCGATTCCACTTGGATGAGTGTAAGAGCAAGTGGTTAAGAGCAAACTCGAAAAGAGGGATCGGGTTCGAGCAAGTGCAAGAGGTGCGAGAGGACGACGGAAGCAGAGTACTACCGCCTGGGCGGTGATGTGTCTCGGTTCTTCAGCAACGCTCGGCGCATGATGGCACCCGGACCGATATGCAGGGTCAATGTAGATCCTAGCGTCCGGCATGCCGGAGGAACTGGACCGCGCCGCCAAAGAGTTGAACATCAGCCGGCAGGCCGTTATCGAGACTCTCATAAGACAGGCCCTGGATCGACAATACCGGGCACGGGAGATTCCTCCCACATCCAAGCGGCGGGCGAAGAGTTTCAGGCGCGGGCGAGTTCGGGATATCTGGTTGAGTAGTTGGCTGCCGGCTACGTTCCACCCTGCCCTTCCAACTGGTTGATTTCAAGCAGGATGGTTGAAATCAGCCACTCCGCTTCCCGAAACTTTTTCGCTGCATCCGCGTTTAAATCGGTAGGCGCTTCAGAAAGAACCGAAAGCTGAAGGACCTCCGAATCCGGCGAATTGAGAATCAATCGCCAGACGGGAATGAAAGGGAGGTTCACAATGAAATACATGAGATATGCAGTAATGGTTGCGCTACTGGCCCTGCCGCTTGCCTACGCGAACGCTGGAGTTGTTGTAGGAGTCGGACCGGTGGGAGTCGGCGTCGGCGTGGCTGGTCCTCCGGCGTGCGCTTACGGCTACTACCCCGATTATCCATACTCTTGCGCACCCTACGGCTACTATGGCTCAAGCTACTTCGTGAACGGAGTATTCATCGGCGCAGGCCCCTGGTTCCAGGGTTGGGGCTGGGGACATGGTTACTATGGACGCGGCTATTACGGACGCGGCGGCTATGTAGGCCATGGCTATGTTGCACGCGGTGGCGCAGGACGCGGCTTTGCGGGACGCGGCTCGGTGGCGCGCGGTGGATTCCACGGCGGTGGCTCCCGCGGCGGACGCTAATACTGCCTCGGGTCATCTGACCATCGGATCATCGGGCGATCGAAATTCTGAGGCCTGATTTCAGATGACCCGATCGCCCGATCATGAAACGGCTGGCAGATGAATCTGCCAGCCGTTTTTCTTTGTTCTGCGTGATATCATGCTCGGCGTGCTGGGCGGACGCACCAACGAGCAGTGGATCGCGCAATACGGATCGAGCCATCAGCATCCGGCAAACCGCTTATGCCATACCCTCGGCATTCCGACGATTCTCCTCTCTCTGCCGCTGTTTATCGCCAGCATCTTCGTGCACTCGCTGTGGATCTACGGCCTGGCTCTGTTCCTCATCGGATGGCTGTTTCAATTCATCGGCCACGCCTTTGAAGGCAAGCCACCGGAATTCTTTCACGACTGGCGTTTTCTATTTGTCGGAGTGCGCTGGTGGTGGGCGAAGATTCACGGCAAAGCCTGATCGCTTCGCGGCGCTCTAACCAAAGCGCGGCTCCGTCAGTGAGGCACGACGGGACGATAGATAAGGCCGATCACCATACCCGTGACCACCCATTCCACAAAATAAGCGACTGCTTGTTGCGCGGTGAGTTTCAAGCCGATTTGCAAGTTGACATAGTTGTGCACGACAAACGCGCAGATTGCGAAGACTCCGATGAGCACACCGAAGATCGCCCCGGAGCGTGCGCCTTCGGCTAGGCCGGACCGGCCCCGGTACAGCATTGCGTAAAGCACCGCGAGCATCGCGATCCCTACGAACATGGCGGCCATTCCGCCGGGCATGACGCTCTTCATAGCTTCCTGGGAGCGGTAAATGGCGGGGTACTTGAGGAATTCATTTCGCAGCGACGGAAAGAGACCGAACGCCAGGCCGCCGAGAATGAAGTAAGCCACGAAACCGCTCACGGCGGCGAGAGCAATGCGGGTGAAGTTCATGGGCAGTCCTTTCGAGGCGCTTAGGCTCCCTCGAAACTTGGCGGCAGACACTCGCCATGGGCCGACAGTATATTCTGAACCGCTTCTCCGAGCATAGTGAGATGAGGAGTCAGTTCACCGGGTGACCCCGCCAGGCGAACATTTTACGAAACTGCCGGATTTATTTACAATAGTTTTTATGCCGTCCGCAGTCTCCTCTTCGCTTGCCTGGGCCCATCCCCTGGTTCAGGAGTGGTTCACGGCGCGCTTCTCTACGCCGACCGAGCCGCAGGAGCAGGGCTGGCCTCACATCTTGGCCGGCCACACCACGCTGATCTCGGCTCCGACGGGATCGGGTAAAACCCTGGCCGCTTTTCTAGCCTGCATCAACCGGCTCGTCTCGAAGGCGCTTGCCGGCGAGTTGAGCGACCGCACCGAAGTCCTTTACGTTTCGCCGCTCAAGGCGCTCGGCAACGACATTCAGAAAAATCTCGAAATTCCACTCGGCGAGATTTTGCAGATGGCGAGCGATCGCGGCCTGCTGATGCCGGAGATCCGCACCGCCGTGCGCACGGGCGACACGCTGATGAAAGACCGCCGCCTGATGTTGAAGCGGCCTCCGCACATTCTCGTCACCACGCCCGAGTCGCTCTACATTCTGCTGACGGCGGAGAAAAGTCGCGCCATCCTGCGCGATGTCGAGACCGTAATCGTCGACGAGATTCATGCCGTGGCCGATGACAAGCGCGGCGTGCATCTATCGCTTTCTCTGGAGCGGCTGGAGGCGCTGACCCATCGTCCGCCCGTGCGCATCGGACTTTCTGCGACGCAAAAGCCGATTGAAGAGGTCGCGCGTTTTCTAGCCGGCACTTCCGATCCTCAAAATCCGCGCCCTGATCCGGTGATCGTCAACGTCGGCCACAAGCGCAAACTCGATCTTGGCGTCGAAGTGCCGTCGACCGAACTCGGCCCCGTCGCTTCAAACGAAATGTGGGAGGAGATTTACGAGCGCATTGTGCAACTGGTGAATGCGCACCGTTCGACCCTGGTGTTTGTGAATACCCGGAGGTTAGCCGAGCGCATCTCTCATCAGCTGGGCGAGCGCCTCGGCGAAGAGAACGTAGCCGCCCATCACGGCAGCCTGTCGCGCAAGCTACGTCTGGAGGCGGAGCGCAAGCTGAAAGAAGGCCAGGTAAAAGTTCTGGTCGCGACCGCATCTCTTGAGCTCGGCATCGACGTCGGAACGGTAGACCTGGTCTGCCACATCAGTTCGCCGCGATCGATCGCGGTAGCGTTGCAGCGAGTAGGCCGATCGGGCCACTGGCGCGGCGCGGTTCCGAAAGGACGATTCTTTGTTACCACGCGCGATGACCTGGCCGAATGCGCCGTGCTGGTGCGAGCCATTCGCAAGGGAGAATTAGACCGGCTCATTTTTCCGGAAGCCTCGCTCGACATTCTGGCGCAGCAGACTGTAGCGTGTTGCGCGGCCGCGGGCAGCACCGCCTCGGCTAACCAGTCGGGCGATCAATCATCTGAGAGTCAAGCAAACGACGGCTGGGACGAAGACGAACTATTCGCGTTGGTCAAGCGCGCCTATCCCTATCGCAACCTCACGCGCCAGGCTTTCGACGAAGTACTTACGATGCTCTCGGAAGGCATTGCTTCGCAGCGCGGACGCCATGGCGCTTACCTGCACCATGATCGCATCCACCGCAAGCTGCGGGCGCGCCGCGGCGCGCGACTGGCGGCGATCACGAGCGGCGGCGCGATTCCTGACAATGCTCTGTTCACCGTGGTCGCCGAGCCTGATGGCGGCACGGTTGGCACAGTCGACGAAGACTTCGCCGTCGAAAGCATGGCCGGCGACATCATGCTGCTCGGCAACACCTCATGGCGCATACGGCGCGTGGAGGGAAAGACTTCGCGCGTACTAGTCGAAGACGCGCATGGCGCCCCGCCGAGTGTGCCCTTCTGGCGCGGCGAAGCGCCCGCGCGCACCGAAGAACTTTCGCTGCAGCTGGGCGAATTGCGCAAAGACATCAGCGATCGCTTACCGGGCGTGTTGCCGGTCGAAGGCTGGCGCAATTTGCCGGTGGTCGCCGAAACTGTGAACTGGCTGGGCGAAGAATGCGGGCTCGATCCGTCCGGCGCCGAACAATTAATTCAGTACACGCTCGAGGGGCGCACCGTGCTCGGCGATGTGCCGACGCAGACAACCATCATCGCCGAAAGATTCTTTGACGAGGGCGGAGGGATGCAGTTGATTATCCACGCGCCCTTCGGCGGCCGCATCAACAAAGCCTGGGGACTGGCACTGCGCAAGCGCTTCTGCCGGGGCTTCAATTTCGAACTGCAGGCGGCGGCCACCGACAATGGATTAAACATCGCGCTGGCCGAGCAACATAGTTTTCCGCTGGCCGATGTCTTTCACTTTCTGCATTCCGAAACGATGGCGCCGATTCTGGAGCAGGCGGCGCTGGCTTCGCCAATTTTTCAAACTCGCTGGCGGTGGGATGCGACGCGCGCGCTGGCGCTCTTGCGTTTTCAGGGTGGCAAGAAAGTTCCGCCGCAGATTCAGCGGATGCGTTCCGACGATCTGCTGGCGTCGGTTTTTCCCGACGTCGCCGCGTGCCAGGAAAATATCGAAGGCGATATCAAGATACCCGACCACCCACTGGTTCGCGAAGTCATGAAAGACGTGCTCACGGAAGCGCTCGATGTCGACGGCCTAAGCGCCGTGCTGCGCGGAATCGAGCAGGGACGGATTCGCTGCCTCGCGGTCGACACACCGGTGCCGTCGCAGTTCTCGCACGAAATTCTTAACGCCAATCCCTACGCTTACCTCGATGATGCTCCCCTCGAAGAGCGCCGCGCGCGCGCGGTCGAGATGCGGCGCGTGTTGCCGGCATCGGTGCTCGAAGAAGTCGGGGCGCTCGATCCCGCCGCGATTCGGCAAGTGCAGCAAGAGGCGTGGCCCGATGTGCGCGACGCCGATGAATTGCACGATGTGTTGCATACGCTGGTGGCGCTGCCGGTGGGGAGCACTGCGCAGTCAGCACTTGGCAGTCAGCTTGCGGTTTTCAATTCTCCGTCCGCAAGATCAGAATCGACCGCTCAATGGGCTTCGTTCTTTGATCGCTTGCGAGCCGAGAATCGCGCGGCGGTCGCAGATGTTGCGGACAAACAATATTGGGTAGCCGCCGAGCGCCTGGAATATTTTCAGGTAATGCATCGTGGAGTGACGGAGCTCGGCCCCGTCCAGGCGGAGCCGAGCTCCGCCCCCACACAAGTCACATTCGTCGACGCTTTGCTGACTGCGGTGCAGGGATGGATGCCGCACCTTGGCCCCACCACCGCGCCCGAGATCGGCGAATTGCTCGGTGTGCCCGCCTCTGAAATTGAAAAAGCTTTGCTGCGCATGGAGGCGAGCGGATCGATTCTGCGCGGCAAATTCCGGCCGGGTGAATCGCATCCTGCAAACCCATCCGCCGGCGAATCCGAAACCGAGTGGTGCGAGCGGCGTTTGCTGGCGCGCATTCATCGCTTGACGGTTGCGACGCTGCGCAAGCAGATCGCTCCCGTCACCGCGTCCCAGTTCATGAGTTGGCTCTTGCGCTGGCAGCACATCGCTCCGGGCACGCAAGTGCGCGGCGAGCATGGAACGTTCGAAGTAATTCGTCAGTTGCAGGGCTTCGAAATTCCTGCAAGCGCGTGGGAGCGCTTTGTGCTGGCGCGCAGAATCACCGACTACGATCCCGCGCACCTCGATCAGTTGTGCCTGGCGGGCGTGGTCGGATGGGGCCGCCTCTCGCCGCATCCCGCGACGCTTGAGGCGACGGGAAGCAATGAGAACGGGCGCGAGAACCGTCGGCGCGTGATTCCTACGCGGGTCGCGCCGATTGCATTTTTTGTGCGCGAAGATGCCGACTGGCTCCGCCCGCGTCATCCCGGAGCGGACGATTCGGCGACATCGTCGTTCCTGAGTCCGGTGGCGCAGGCACTGCTCGAACTTTTGAAACAACGCGGCGCGCTATTTTTTCCCGACATGGTGCGTGCGACGGGGCGGTTGAAAGCCGAAGTCGAAACCGGTCTCTGGGAGCTGGTCGCAGCGGGCCTGGTGACCGCCGACGGCTTCGAGAATCTGCGCGCGCTGGTGACGCCGAAGAGTGTGAGCGGCACCGGCATCGGGAAAGTACGCCGGCCGCGTCATGCGCCGGGGCGTTGGTCGCTACTGCATACCGATGGCGCCGACCGCGACCGCGGTGTTGAATCCTGCTGCTGGATGTTGTTGCGGCGTTATGGCGTGGTGTTTCGCGACCTGCTGCTGCGCGAAACCAATCTGCCGCGCTGGCGTGAATTGCAGATCGGCTATCGGCGGCTCGAAGATCGCGGTGAAATCCGCGGCGGCCGCTTCGTCGACGGCTTTCTGGGAGAGCAGTTCGCACTTCCCGTCGCGGTTGAATCGTTGCGCGCGCACCGCAAATTGCCGCAGAATGCAAAGGCAGAGCGCCTCGTGATTACGGCCGCGGACCCGCTAAACCTGGTCGGAATCATCGTTCCCGGCGAGCGCATCCCGGCCATCTCAGGAAGAAGCGTGGCGTTTCGCGACGGCGTGTGGGATGCGGAGGAAGCGCTGCCGGCGGCGGGCGACTGAGCTTGGCTTTTCGCTCCGCATTGATCTCACCTGTTGTCATCCCGGGCGTAGCGAAAGACCTGTGCATTGCCGTATTCGAAACGCATAGTTCCTTCGCTTCGCGAAGGACGACAACGATAAAGAGCTAAGTTGCAGTCCCGACTATTTCGCATTGCGCGCCCAGCAATGCAACCGCTCGCTAATCGTTATGGCAACTTTAATTTCAGCAACACCTGCGGATTCAAATACACTCCTTGCCAGCGCACGGCGAGATGCAGATGCGGTCCGGTGGCACGTCCCGTGCCGCCGCTCAGCCCGATAGCCTGGCCTTTCGTTACCTCGTCGCCTTCCTTCACCAGAAATTTCGACAGGTGCAGATAGAGCGTCAGCAACCCTTGGCCGTGGTCGATCACGACGCAATTGCCTTCGAAAAAAAGCGGCCGCGCCAGAATGACGTGGCCGTCGTTCACTGCCGCGACTGAAGTTCCGCTGGGGACGCGGAAATCGAGACCCTGATGCGTGCTCTGCACAGATCCGTTGAAGACGCGCTCGACGCCAAAGACGTCGGAAATTTCGGCATCGACTGGAGGCGCGAAAGAACCTTTCCACTCGCGCTCCGAACTTACAGTTTTGAATGCCTCTGCTTTTACTTCCTTGTCCTGTGCGATCTCACGCTGATCTTCCGGGCTGGGCGCGGTGTAACGCGTCGGAACTTTCAGCTGCACACGGGGATAACGCTCGAGATCGACACGAATTTTCCTCTCCAATGAGATCGCTTGTCCGGCGGCTGTCGTGGCGTGGAGTAGGAGCGAATAATCTCCCGGCTTGGTTTCTTGTCCGGCCCCGGCAAGCGCAAACCATGCTTTGTGTGTCGCATCGGAGTTGAAAGTGATCTCGTGGCCCAGCCAGCTACCCGAAAGCGTGCGCACAGGTTGAGGCGTGGTAATGCGGAAGAGAACAGGCGATCCGTTGACCAGGCGAACGGGCTGATGAATGACGATCCAGCGAGCGGAAGTTGCTGCAAACAAATTCGCAGCCAGCCCAACCATCACAAACACGACGAAGTAGACGCTTTGCTGCGCCTTCCGCACACACGGGTGGAGTGGGGAGGCGAGAATGGAGTACGCTGGGATTTGCCCAACCACGCTACCAATGTAAAGGGCATCGGGATGACTGGTAAAGCATTCTGGGGATCTCATGACCAAACGAAGGCCGCCAGGCAGTGACCGGAGCCGACACCTCCGATTCAATTTTGAAATCGAACGCGAGACGGACGGTCGATGGATTGCTGGGATTCGGGAAGTTCGAGGAGCGTTGGCATACGGACTGTCGGAGGGAGAAGCCAAGGCAAAAGCATACCTATTGGCACTCTATGCAATTGCGGACGATGCGGAACGGTCGAAAGACATTCCAGAATCCATCCGCATCCTCACCGTCTCCGCGTGAGCCAATGGCCGAGTACCTAGGCAAACGTAGTTAAGCGCGCTCTCCTTCGAACAAGGTTGGATGGTGATCGCGCGGAGGGGATCTGAGGTACGGGAATCAGATGTTCGGATTTCACGACCGCGAGGAAATTGGTCCTCGGAGGTTGGCCAAGACCGCTAAACACACGGGTCTGAAGCCTGACGATCGCTAGAGCGGCAGATTCGCCTCAGAAGCCCACGGCGCACTCCCTCATGACACATCATGACATTGGTAACTTGTGACTGGCACCTGCCCTCTTTTACCATCTTGCTACTATGGATTTGCGCGCCCTAGTGGTGTGTTTGGATCAGGAATCCGCCAATCTGCTGACGCTCAGCTTGTCGGAACTAGGAATATTGGCGGAGAGCGTGTCCTCGCCCGCCGAGGGACTCGAACTGCTCGAAAGCCATCATTTCAACGCCATTGTCCTCGACTATCGCGCCGATCAGAACTCCGAAGAATTTCTCACGCGCTTGCGCCAATCGGCAAAAAACCGCTCCACTCTGCTGATTGCGATTGTCGACAGCGGGTTCAACGCTCGCCCGGTCTTTGGGCTGGGCGCCAACTTTGTTCTCTATCGTCCGCTTTCTTCTGAACGCACGCGGATAAGTCTACGGGCCGCGCGGGGCTTGATGCGCCGCGAACGGCGGCGCGCAACTCGCACACCGGTAAATTCGAAGGCCAACGTTGCCTATCCCGGAGCGCCCGAACTGAGCGCGGTTTTGACCGATCTCAGCGAGGGCGGAACTTCGCTCCAGACGAACATCCGCATTCCGTCAACCTGCAAAGTCTATTTTGAGTTTGCGCTTCCCAATCAGGAACAGATGATCCGCCTGTCGGGTGAGGTGGCGTGGCAGGACGCCGGTGGCAGGACAGGAATCCGCTTCCTCGACGTGCCCCAGTCTTCGCGGCGGCTCATGCAGAACTGGCTACAGCAAAATAATCCTCAGGCACCCTCGCTCGGGGCGCCCCCAGCAGCGGTCGCTGAATCCGCCGCGAACCAGTCGCTGGCGACTCCGCCGCGTACCAGCAGCGAGGCAACCCTTGAGCCCAGGGACTCCAGCATCCTTTCCAATGCCAGCAATCGGCGCGGCGAGCATCGTTTCGCCTGCAAGCTGGGCGCGGAAGTTTACCGACTCAGATCCAAAGTGCCCAATCGCTGCATGCTGTCTGATATCAGCGAGGGTGGTTGTTATGTCGAGATGCCGACCCCATTCGCGGGTCAGTCGGGCGTGGAGATTCTGGTGCGCACCGCCGACACGAAATTAAGAATCTCCGGCCAGGTGATGACCATTCATCCCGGCTTCGGCATGGGCGTCCGTTTTGTCTTGCGCGATTCCGTCGAGCGCGAAGAAGTTCTGCGCTTGCTGGCAATTCTCTCCGCCGGCCCAGAGCTGGACGAGCAACTCCGCTAAGCTGGCTGCTCTTTTTCTGCCACCGCTCGGCGAAAATATTCCAGAGAAAGTTTCAGCCCCGCCTCCAAGTCAACTTTCGGCTCCCACCCCAGGAGCCGCTTCGCCTTCGAAATATCCGGACAGCGCTGTTTCGGATCATCCTGCGGCAGCGCTTCGAACTTAACCTGACTTTTTGATCCGGTTGTCGCAATCACTTTTTGCGCGCATTCTAAGATGGTGAACTCGGATGGATTGCCGATATTCACGGGCGTGTGCTCATTGCAGCGCGACAGGCGCAGAATGCCATCGACCTCGTCGCTCACGTAACAGAAACTGCGGGTCTGGCGTCCTTCGCCATAGACGGTCAGATTTTCTCCGCGCAGCGCCTGCCACATAAAATTCGGAATCACTCGCCCGTCTTTGATCTGCATGCGCGGGCCATAGGTGTTGAAGATGCGCAAAATCCGCGTGTCCACCTGGTGATAGCGGTGGTACGCCATGGTGACGGCTTCCGAAAAACGCTTCGCCTCGTCGTAGACCGACCGCGGGCCTATGGGATTCACGTTTCCCCAATAGGATTCGGTTTGCGGATGCACCATTGGGTCGCCATAGCACTCTGAGGTGGAGGCCATCATGAATTTCGCGTCGCAGCGAAGCGCCGTCTCCAACGCCTCGAATGTCCCATACGATCCCACCCGCAGCGTTGCGATGCCGTGCGCGGCATAATCGACTGGACTCGCCGGGCTGGCAAAATGAAACACGTAATCGAGCGGGCCCCATTCGCCGGGCTGGCAAACATCTTTTTCGACAAACTCGAAGCGCGAATCATTCCGCAGATGATCGAGGTTGCTCGTCCGCCCGGTCAGCAGATTGTCGGCCGCGATGACCGAATAGCCCTCGCCGAGCAGTCCGTCGCACAGATGCGAGCCGAGAAAACCCGCTCCTCCCGTCACCAGCGCGCGCTTCGTTTTCATTCGCTCAGGCGCGCTCCTTTTTCTTCCGAAGGGCGGCGGCCGTCGATTCTTCGGTTAACGCCGCGGGACGACCCACACTGTAATAAGAGAATCCGTGATCGACCATCTCTTGCGGATCATACAGATTCCGCCCATCGAGCACGATAGGATATTTGACCAGCCCGCGCAGTCGATCGAGATCGAGCGACGCGAATTCTTCCCATTCGGTCAGAATTAGCACCGCGTCCGCCCCGCTCGCGGCCTCATAAGCGTCGGCGGCAAATTCGACACCGGATTTCAGCACCTCTTTGGCTCGCTCCATGGCGGCTGGATCGTAGGCGCAAACATGACAGCCTTCGCGCACAAGATCCTGCACCAGCAATAGCGCCGGTGACTCACGGATGTCGTCGGTCCCGCCCTTGAAGGCGAGACCGAGAACGCCCAACCGCTTGCCGCGGAAAGTCCAGAGCACGCTCCGCACCTTGCGCAAAAATCGATGCCGTTGCTCCTCATTAATACGGATCACTTCTTCGAGCAGGCGAAAATCGTATCCACTTTCCTTCGCGACGGCGCGGAAGGCCATCAGGTCTTTCGGGAAACAGGATCCGCCATAGCCGATGCCGGGATTCAAAAAGCGCGGCCCGATGCGCGAGTCCGTTCCGATGCCGTCGCAGACCTGCTGCACATTCGCGCCCACCGATTCGCAGATCGACGCCACTGCATTAATAAAAGAAATCTTCATCGCGAGAAATGCGTTGGAAGCGTGCTTGATGAGTTCGGCGCTCTTGGTGCTGGTAATGATCAAACGCGGTGGGGCTTTGTCCCTGGCCGATTCCGGGCGTGGAATCGCTTCGCCGCGCCCGTAATACCATCCGCTGGTCAGAGGCCCGTAGAGTTCGCGCATCGCCACGGCGGCGCGATCGCTCTCGACACCGACCACGATGCGGTCGGGATAAAGAAAATCGGTGACTGCGGTGCCCTCACGCAGGAATTCCGGATTCGATGCCACATCGACGTGCGCGGGATCGGCGCCATTCCGCGTAAGGATCGTGCGAATCCACTGGCTGGTATAGACCGGGACCGTGCTCTTTTCGACGACGATCTTATATCCGTCGACACCGCCAGCGATCTCGCGAGCGACCGATTCAACATAAGAGAGATCGGCATCACCGCTTTCGGTCGGCGGCGTTCCGACCGCAATGAATACCGCATCGCTTTCGCGCGTAGCCGCCTGCAAGTCGCCGGAAAACTGTATGCGCTCGCCGCGATGGCGCGCCAGCAGCTCGGGCAAAAAGCGCTCATGAATCGGCACCTCGCCGTTTCTGAGCGCGGCGATTTTCTTCTCGTCGTTATCGACCAGCACAACCTGGTGTCCGAGATCGGCGAAACACACTCCCGTCACCAGCCCAACATATCCGGAACCGACTACCGCGATGCGCATAGCGAGCCTGCTCTCCTTAAATTGTTTTGTAGATTTTTGTAGGCACATCCGGCTCGTCGGTGTGCGATTCCTACTTTAGCAGTCTTTTCGCCGCGGGCGGCCACTCCCACCCAATTGTCGCGCGTCACCGCCCAGGAGTGGGAATTCGAATCTCACAAAAAGAGCCAGCCCCATCTAACCACGCTCGACGCGGCGGATTTCATGGGCCACTAGATTGTTGAGAAGCTGCTGGAAAATCGGGTGCACGTGAGAGTTAAGGTTCTGCGGAAATTCGGACGCAGGGAAAACTGGTAAGGTCTCTGAAGCCATTGAAGCCTCCTTGTTAGGCTTTGCCGGTTAGGGTCGATCGGGTGTTACTAGCACCTGGTCGGCCCGCATAGTTACTGCGCCGGTTGATTATCCTCTAAGTCGCCGATGCGCTGCTCGTGAGCTTCAACGGTGCGGAGTAAACGAGCCGTGCCTGCGCGATGTCTTTCACGAGAGAGGTCAGATCGCGCACGTCATTCGTGTGAGCATTTCGACGCTCTGCGTAAGCGCCTCATGCCGTTCAGTGGGTTTTTCAAGCCGCTCATCAATCGTCATGCCGCTGCTTTATGCGAAGCGGTTCGCACCGTCAAGAGCTATAGTCGTCGCGTTTTCAATTACTTCCGAACCGCGTCGCATAGAAGGGCTGAACGGCGTGATAAGAATGACACCGTGACCCGCAAGAATCAGGCCGCCGTGCAGCTGGGGAGGCTCGGAGGGAAGGCGCGCGTTAAGAATCAGTCACCGGAAGAACGCACGGAATCTGCAAAACGGGCAGCCGATGCTCGCTGGGCCAAGCAGAAAGCAGAACTCACCGAGCTCGTTTCCGATATCTCCAAACGCACTAAAGAGCTTGAGAAGCGCGCCATCCGCCGTGTCGCCAAAAAGGTGAAAGCGTGAATTCTCTCCGCATCTTCGAGGTCGTGTCCTATCCCTTCGCGGTGCCCTGCAAATCACAGTAATCCCTCTCGCAGATTCCCGGTCTGTCGGTCGTGCTGCTCTAGGCCACGCGAGAGCGCCTTCGGCTGATCAGATCCGAACGGAGCGAGAGAGGCCGGTCGGTATGGAAATATTTCTTGTAGGCTGCGATCCAGTCCGTCGCGATCTCGCGCTGCGCGGTTGAAAGATCGAGCTTGCCGGCACAGACCATCTGGTGAAGTCGTTCTTCCAAGTCGTCCTTGACGTGCGCACTCCACGTTCGAGATGTGTAGGGTTCCGGCCACAGATTGTGGATGTCTTCCACACCGCCTAATCCCGGAGCAATCAGGTAATCGATCTCGTAGTCGCCTGCGTGAGCACTCACGATTCCGTACTCCTGAAAGACCTCCTGACGCAGCGATGTCGATACTTCCGCAACTACTTCTTCATGGGGCATCGAGCAAACGTCGCCGATGGCGACCATTCGCGTTGCACCTGGAGTAAGGGTGCGGTCGGGCTCCGACCCGCGCTCGGAGGCCACAAGCGCCGAATCGGTTCCGCGCCATGCAGAATGCTGCAAGACAATTCTGCCAACCATCGCGGCAGCGAAAAGTGCGACAAACGCCACGCCAACAAACGCCGCAGCGCGCACCGGCGACTGGAACCGAAACACCCGCCGCCAGGAATCGGCCGGGGGTTTAGAAACCAATTGTGCCAAGTGAGCGCGCAATAATGCGCGCGGACCGTCGATGGGCGGCAATTGCGCATCGAGACTTTGACGGTGAGCTCGCGCGAAATCGGCAATCGTCCCTTCCATTTCCGCCATACGAGCGCGACAGTGCCAACAGGCAGCGAGGTGCGCGCGCACCTGGGCGGCGCGACCGGCTCGGAGTTCGCCGTCCGCAGCCAAAAGCAGTTCTTGATCCGATACGTGCATCTCCGACGAGTGGTCTTCGCTTTGCATATTCTTATCTTTTCTTATCACGCAGCGTCATCTCCCATCCGCACGGATCAACCGTGCCAGCGATCGTGTCAGCGACATCGATACCGCTCCCAAAGAAATGCCGAGCACCGCCGCGATCTCCCGGTAGCGAAGCCCTTCCGCCCGCAGCCGAAGGCAACTCTGATCCGCTTCCCGGAGAACTCGAACCACGGCCAGCAAGCGCTCCCGCCGTTGAGCGGAAGACAACTGCTCTTCAGGATTTGGCGAGGGGTCGGGTTGCCTTTCCGCAATCGTCGAGTCAAATGCCATCCCGTCGAGCGATCTTTGGTTCGCATAGCGCTGCTTCAGGGTGAGATTATGCGCGACGCGGAAGATCCAGCCGCGAAGGTTCCTGCGAGATTTGCCTGACTGCAAGTGTCGAAAGAGCGCGAGAAATACCTCCTGGATAATTTCTTCCCCATCCTGCACGGTTACGCCAAAGGAGAGTGCATAGCGGAGAAGCGGACTGCGAAATTGCTCAAAGAGCTCCATAACTTCGCGCTCGATGTCCGAGGGTTTCGCCGAAAACGCAGCGTCGACGGCGCCGGGGAAAGGCAGGCGGTTCGCATCGGCAATCGAATCCGTGGGAGACATTCGCTTCAATCCCTCAATATATATTCCATTACCCCCACTTCTGTTCACGGTTCTTGAACTAAGCCATGGACTCTCCCCGGCGATTGAAAAACAATGAACAAACGAGGCGAAACAGAATATTCAGGTGTGGGAGGAAGTGTGCCGAGACCTCCCCAAGGTAACCATCGGGGAGGGGAACACCTGTCAGTCCATCCCCGGAGAACAGCTAAACTACAAAGGCTGACCTTTCATAATGATGACGAGATTTGCAGGTATTTTTTTCTTGTGCGCGTTACCGTTCTTCGGCCCGAGCACGTTTGGCCAGAGCAATAGTGGCGAATTGCGCCTTAAAGTGACCGATCCGGACGGTCTTGGCGTTCGCACCACGGTTCAGATCGTCAGCGAGGCCAATCAATATCGCAACACTCTCGCGACCAGCGATCAGGGCCGGCTTGACGTGCAGCGCCTGCCTTACGGCATCTATCAGGTGGAGATCAAGCAGGCCGGTTTCGCCGAGATCTCTGAATCCGTTGACATTCATTCTTCAATTCCGATCGAATACGCCATCCGGCTGCAATTGCCTTCGGTGAAAGAATCCGTAGCCGTTACAGCGCCGAATACATTGCTCGATCCTGATCAACCTGGCGCCGTCAACCAAATCGGCTCGGAAGATATCCAAACCCGGCTCAGTTCGATTCCGGGTCGGTCACTGCAGGATTTGGTGAATTCGCAGCCGGGCTGGTTGTACGAAGGCAATGCCGTCCTGCATCCGCGCGGCTCGGAATATCAGACACAGTTTGTCGTCGATGGCATCCCGCTGACCGACAACCGTTCGCCCAGCTTCGGCCCGGCGATGGATGCGGACGACATACAGTCGCTGAGCATTTATACGGGAGGGATTCCGGCGGAATACGGCAGGAAAATGGGTGGCGTGGTCGAAGTGAACACGCTCCAGGATTCACAGCCCGGCTTTCACGGGCAAGTGGTGCTCTCTGGCGGCAGCTTTGATTCGGCTGCCGCGGCGGCGCAGGGGCAGTACGTTTGGGGGAAGAATATCTTCGGCGGCAGCGCCAGTGGCAGTATGACGGACCACTATCTGAATCCCGTGGTTCCGGAAAACTTCACGAATGCGGGTACGTCGGGAGTTTTTTCAACCAACTACGAGCGCGACTTGACGCCGAAAGATCGTCTTAGGTTTATCGTTCGCCGTGAGCTCGCGCGCTATGAAATTCCCAACGAACTGGTCCAGGAAAATCCGCAACTGCTACCCGACGTCTGCCCGCCCGGGTACACGCCCGGTACCTGCCAGCCTGCGCCTCCGCCGGGGACGCCTTCCCAACTTCAGACCGCTGACAATTTTGAGACTATGGGCAGTGCTTCGTATCAGCACATTTTTTCGCCCAACCTTCTCATTGACGTCCGCGGTATGGGGCGGGACAACTCCAACGACTTCTATTCCAATCCCTATTCCTGGCCCATCGTTGTTTTCCAGCACAATGACTTTAAGGAAGCATATTTCAACACTTCGATCTCGGTTCACCGTGGCCATCAGGAATGGAAAGCTGGGATTGAAACCGACAACATTTTCCTCCACGAAAACTACAGCGACATCATCACCGCCAACCCGAATTATTCCGCCAGTTATCCCTTCGATCCGGGCACGGCAACCACTTTCGCGTTCGCCGGCACCCGTCCCGACCTCGAGCAGGCCGCTTACGTTCAAGACCTCATTCACTTCGGCAACTGGACCATCAATGCCGGCCTACGCTCGGACCACTACCAGTTACTGCTCAATCAAAACGCGGTCAGCCCGCGTTTCGCCATCGCGCATTATTTCCCCAAGGCCGGGTTGATGGTCCACTTCTCTTACGATCGCATCTTTCAAACTCCGTCGTTCGAGAATATCCTGCTCTCCAGCTCGAGCCAGGTGCAGTCCTTCGAACCCAATGTCCTGCGCCTGCCGGTCGAACCCTCCCACGGCAACTATTTCGAATGGGGCGCCAGCAAGAGCTTTTTTGGTCAATTCCGCTTCGACGCTAACATCTTCCGCCGCGCCGTCAACAACTACGCCGACGACGACCAGATTCTGAACACCAGCATCAGCTTTCCCCTCGCATTCGAGAGAGCCATCCTCTACGGCGCGGAAGGCAAACTCGAACTGCCGCACTGGAAGGGCTTCTCCGGCTTCATCAGCGAATCCTACATCGTCGGCAACGCCTGGTACCCGGTCACTGGCGGCCTCCTTATCGGTGTGAGCGACACCTGCGTCAGTCAACCCGAAGGGGTTACGTGTCCTCCGCTCTCGGGTCACTTCCCCGATTCACAGGACCAGCGCCACAGCGTTCGCGGGCGTCTTCGCTACCAGGTGCAGCCCCGCTTCTGGATCGCAGGCGGAATTCAATACGATACTGGACTGCCGTTTCAGATCGACACTTCCGAACAAGCGGCGCTCGCCGAATACGGCCAGCAGGTCATCGATCGCATCAACTTTGCCCGCGGCCGCATCAATCCATCCTTCCAAGTCAATGCCTCGGCGGGCGCCGATTTGTATCAATCGGACCATCTCAAAACGAGGCTCCAGGTCGACGGACAGAATCTCACCAATGTCCTCGATATTATCGACTTCGGCGGCTTGTTCTCAGGCAACGCCATCGGCCCGTCGCGGAGCGTTGCCTTGCGCCTGACTACCGCCTTCTAGCCGAGACCCACCTGATCACCAATAAAGCTAGGATCCAAAGTCCCGATTAACGCGCTCACCGGACAAGTGGGTATCAGTCCATTTCTCTGGTAGATGGGCACAATGCGCATCGCCTTTTAGAAGTATGAGTCGACCTAATTTTTCTCACGAGCGCTGTAAGACCTCCATTCTGTTGTATCCTTTCGACGTGTCAGCGATCCGATGTCTAAGTTAATGTTGAGTAGTACGGCAGTTCGCAGTCTTGGCCTGACACTAGCAGTGTGCACGGCTTGGCTGTCCGCTTCGTTCGCTCAGGTCGCCATTTCCACCAGTCGTGTGGACAACGTCCGCGACGGCGCCAACACACAGGAAACTCTGCTGACTCCTGCCAATGTCAACAAGAACGGCTTCGGCCACCTGTTCAGCGCCCCGGTTGACTATGTCGTGATGGGGCAGCCTCTTTACGTCCCCAATGTGACCATTTCGGGCACAGTCCACAACGTCATTTACGTTGCCACGCAGGCCGACTCGGTCTATGCGATCGACGCCGCGACCGGAACTCAGCTCTGGGGGGTCAACTTCACGAACCCCGCCGCAGGAATCGTCACCGCTCAAACCGCGAATGGCACCCTGCCCTGCGGCACGGGTTATGGTTATGATCAGGAAGGGATCATCGGAACGCCGGTTATCGACCCCCATAACAACGCCATGTATCTCGTGGCGAAGACTGTAGTCAACGGCACGGTCGAACATCACCTGCACGCTCTCGACATCACCACCGGCAACGATCTTCCGGGCAGCCCGGTTCAAATCGTCGCCGAAACAACTTATGGGAAGAAAGTCACTAATTTCAACAGCCTGCATCAGAAAAACCGGCCCGGCCTTCTGCTGCTGAACGGCGTCATCTACGCCGCATTCGGCTCCAATGGCTGCAACGACGACAACAGCGGCTGGGTACTCTCCTACGACGAAACCACTTTGGCGCAACTCGCCATCTTCAATACCTCGCCCGATCACGGACTAACTTCGATCTGGCAAACCGGCACCGGCATTGCCGCCGACGAAGATAACAACATCTATGTAGAAACGGCCGAGTCCTGCGATACGTGTTACAACATTCCGCAAGGTGCGACTTACAGCAACACCGTGCTGAAGCTTACTCCCGATCTAACTGTCGCGGATTATTTCACGCCGTTCGACGTGCAATTTCTTAACAGCAACGACGAAGACTTGAGCTCCACTGGGGTTCTGATCCTTCCCGATCAAGACGGCAAGTATCCGCACGAACTGGTCGCCGGCGGCAAGCAGGGTTTCGTATATCTTCTCGATCGCGATGACCTCGGAGAGTTTCACCAGGCCTACGATCAAGACATAGAAGAATTTTCTCTGATTCCGGGAGAACAAACCGACCAGGTCAAGGACGTCTTATTCAGCTCTCCTGCCTTTTGGAATAACACGGTTTACTTCGCGCCGGATGACTCTCCCGTCTTAGCCTATCCTTTGTCGAACGGATCGCTCGGCACTCCCGCCACGACTGCCGCGAGTTATACCGGCTCTCACTCTCCATCCATTTCTGCCAATGGCATCAGCAACGGAATTCTCTGGGACCTCACGGGCGGGAATCTCTATGCCTTCAATGCCACCAGCTTGCAGATGCTCTACGCCTCCAATCAGGTCAAGGCGCGCGATCAACTGCCTACGCTCGGCCATTTCGTCACCCCGACCGTCGCCAATGGCCGCGTATATGTAGGAACAGAAAACACTCTGGCGGCCTACGGATTGTTCCAGGCGCTCAACATCACCGGCGGCGTTGGGCAGACGGCTACGGTAGGCACCCCGCTGACCTATCCCATTCAGATTCAGGCCGACGACCCATACTCCGGACACCCAGACGTTGGCGTCACCATTAACTTCAGCGACGGCTGCGTCAAAAGCGGCAAAAACACCTGTGGCATATTCAATCCGTCGTCCGCCATAACCGACGCCAACGGCAATGCCTCCACCACTTACACCGTTCCGGAAAAAGCGGGCACTTATACGCTGACGGTTTCGGGCACCAGTTCCGGCTTAACCTTCGCCAACGCCACTACCACCGCCACGGCTATGGCCGCCGCGGCCACGCACATGATTGTCTTCAAAGGATCGCGACAGACTGGTGATGAAGGAACAACTCTCCCTAATCCTTTGGTCGCCCAGGCGGAGGACGTCTACGATAACGGCGTCTCCGGCGTCACCATTAATTTTGCGGCCAACAACGGTGCGATCCCGAGCCAGCCGACCGTGGTCAGCGGCGCCAACGGGCTGGCCTCCATTAGCCTCCAGTTACCGGATACGGCCTGCAAGGTCACAGTCACCGCCAGTTCTACCGGATTCAAGAACATCGTGTTTACCGAATTCTCTGTGGCCGGCGCCGCAGCCGAGCGACGATAGCTCCAGCGTCTTCGCCGGCTACCGGGAGCTCCTCATCTACGCCGCTAAAAGTGTAGGTACCACCAAGCCTTTTCGCTGATTGACTTCCCCTGGGTTTCGCGGGAAACTCGCTCTGAGCCTGTGTCTCCCCCCATGCGGCAGGCGGCCTGAGGCCATGGTGTTCCCGCAGCCTATGTCGAGGTCCGAGTTCGGCCCTGACGATTCGCGTGTTGACGATTCCCGAGTTGACGATTCGTCCCCGCCCGACCCGACCCGGATCCTCGAGCAGCATCTCCTCGCCGGCTTCCCGCCCGACCTCGCTCTCGACCTAGTGCTCAACGAAGTGGTCGTCCACGCCGTCGAGGCCACCCACGCCGTCGCCGGCGCGCTCGCGCTGATGCGCGACGGGCAAATGGTCTGCCGCGCCGCCACCGGGCAGCTCGCTCCCGACCTCGGCATCCCTCTCAACGCGCACGATGGGCTATCCGGCGCCT
>Ga0209624_10000813_pt1 | contig 26551 bp, 22 predicted proteins | sample JacPinW_OM2H0_O1_FD_188565 | JGI IMG/M metagenome (GOLD analysis project Ga0209624, IMG submission 188565) | Forest soil microbial communities from Algoma, Ontario, Canada - Jack Pine, Ontario site 1_JW_OM2H0_O1 (SPAdes) (version 2) | ecosystem: Environmental > Terrestrial > Soil > Boreal...
CGCCTGTGCTGATGGCACTCGGCGCCGAGCTCGAGCTGCGCCGGGGCACCCACGTTCGCCGCCTGCCGCTGGAGCGTTTCTATCTCGGCTATCAGAAGAAGGACCTGCAAGCCGGTGAATTCATCGTGTCCGTGCTCGTGCCGCCGCCCCGCGAGGATGAGTGGATCGGCGCGTACAAGATCTCAAAGCGCTTCGATCAGGACATCTCGGCGATCTGTGCCGTCTTTGCCGTGCGCGTCGCGCAGGGCCGGATCGTCACCGCACGCCTCGCCTTCGGCGGGATGGCGGCCATCGTGGCGCGTGCGGTGCGCACCGAGCGCGCACTGGTCGGTGCCACCTGGAGCGAGGCGAGCCTCGTGCGTGCGAGTGCGTGCCTTGCGGAGGATTTCACCCCGCTCTCGGATCTGCGCGGCAGCAGCGCCTTTCGGCAGGAAAGCGCGCGCAACCTGCTGCGACGGTTCTATTTCGAGCATACGCAGTCGGCGGTCGCGACGCGCACCGCCCACGCGCTCGCAGCCGTGCCCTCAGCGTGACTCATGTCGAAAGCTCCTCCACACGACAGCGCACACCTGCACGTCAGCGGGCAGGCGACCTATGCCGATGACATTGCACTGCCCGCGGGCGCGCTGCACGGGGCCTTCGGACTCTCGAGCATCGCGCACGGGCGCATCCGGCAGCTGGATCTGTCGGCGCTCGAGTCGATGGCCGGCGTCGCCATCATCGCCACCGCAGCCGATGTGCCCGGCGAGAACAACTACGGAAGCGTCGTGCACGATGATCCGATCTTCGCAGCGGATCTGGTGCAGTACGCCGGCCAGCCCGTATTTGCGGTGGCCGCCGACTCCTACACGATCGCGCGCAAGGCTGCCCGGCGTGTGCGCATCGAGTACGAGCCGCTCCCGGCGATCCTGGACATCCGTGCAGCGCTTGCGGCCGGCGCAGCCGTGCTGCCCGCGCAGCATCTGGTGCGCGGAACACCGCACGAGGTGCTGACGCGCTCGCCTCACCGGCTTAAGGGCACGATACAGATGGGTGGCCAGGATCACTTCTATCTCGAGGGCCAGATCGCCATCGCCATCCCCCAGGAAAACCGCGGCATGCTCATCGTGAGCTCCACGCAGCACCCGTCCGAGGTTCAGCAGATCGTCGCCCATGCCCTCGCCAGGCCTGTCAATCAGGTGACCGTCCAGTGCCGACGCATGGGCGGGGGCTTCGGCGGCAAGGAGACTCAACCCGCCCTGATTGCCGCCGCGGCAGCCGTGCTGGCTCACAGGAGTGGACGGCCCGTGAAGCTGCGACTCGATCGCGATACCGACATGCTGATGACCGGCAAGCGGCACGACTTCCTCGCTGATTACACCGTCGGGTTCGACGCCGACGGCCGCGTGCTGGCGCTCACCGTGATGCTCGCCTCGCGCTGCGGCTATTCGGCCGATCTGTCCGGACCCGTCAACGACCGCGCGGTCATGCACCTGGACAACGCTTATTTCCTCGAGCACGTGGAGATCGTCTCCCATCGCTGTAAGACCCACACGGTCTCGAACACCGCTTTTCGCGGCTTCGGCGGCCCGCAGGCGGTGCTTACGATCGAGCAGATCATGGATTCGATTGCACGGGCGCTTAAGCTCGACCCGCTCACGGTGCGGCGGCGCAATTTCTACGGAATCGACACGCGCAACGTCACCCACTACGGCCAGCTGGTGGAGCAGAACCACGTGCCTGCGATCGTCGATCGGCTCGCCGAGAGCAGCGAGTATCTTGAGCGCCGCGCAAAGATCGCGCAGTGGAACGCGGCCAACCCGTTCATCAAGCGCGGCCTCGCACTGACACCGGTCAAGTTCGGCATCTCCTTCACGGCGACCCTCTTCAACCAGGCGGGCGCTCTCATCCAGATCTACACGGACGGAACGGTGCTCCTCAACCATGGCGGCACCGAGATGGGCCAGGGACTCTTCATCAAAGTTGCGCAGGTGGTGGCGAGGGAGCTCGGGCTGCCGCTTACTGCGATCCGCGTCTCCACGACCGACACCTCCAAGGTGCCGAACACCTCCGCCACGGCGGCCTCCGCAAGCTCCGATCTCAATGGCAAGGCCGCGCAGGCGGCCGCGCAGACCCTTCGCGCGCGGCTCGTGGAGTACGCCTGCGACAGCTACGGCGTCGAGGCGGACGCGGTGCACTTTCAGGATGGATTTGTCAGCATCGGGCGGGAACGCCTGACGTTCGCGGAGCTTGCGATGCAGGCCTACCGCTCGCGCATCTCGCTCTCCGCGACCGGCTTCTACCGCACCCCCAAGATCGAGTGGGACAAGGTCAGGATGCGCGGGCGGCCGTTCTTCTACTATGCCTACGGCGCCGCGGTGAGCGAGGTCGCCGTGGATACCTTAAGCGGTGAGACGCAGCTCTTGCGCGTGGACATCCTGCACGATGTGGGGCGCACGCTGAATGGCGCGATCGATCTGGGTCAGGTCGAAGGCGGCTTCGTGCAGGGCACCGGCTGGCTCACGAGCGAAGAGCTGTGGTGGAACCCCGAGGGCGAGCTGCGCACTCATGCCCCCTCGACTTACAAGATTCCCACCGCACACGACTGGCCGGCGCACGCGACCATCCGCCTTCTCGAGGGCGAGCCCAATTCCGAGGAGACCATCTACCGCTCCAAGGCCGTGGGCGAGCCGCCGCTGATGCTGGCCGTCTCGGTGTTTCTCGCGATTCGCGATGCCATCGCGAGCTGTGGCGGCCCCGGCGCCTGCCCCGAGCTCCTCGCACCGGCGACGCCCGAGGCGGTGCTGCGCGCGCTTGCGGGCGTGCGTGGCGCACTCGAGCGCGACCCCGTGCCGGTGAGCGCGTGAGTGCCGTGCCCTGCAGCTGGCTATCCGGACTCCTTCAAACGCTGGAGCGCGAGCCTCTCGTCGCGCGCATCGTGCTCGCCGAAGTACGCGGCTCCGCACCGCGCGAGTGTGGCACGAGCATGCTCGTGTGGCCGGCGGGTGTCATGGGCACGATCGGCGGAGGCCGTCTGGAATGGGATGCGATCGCCGCGGCACGCGAGCTACTGCAGAGCCACGAAGTCGCTGCCCGCGTCTGTCGCCTCGTCCTCGGTGCCGATCTCGGGCAGTGCTGCGGTGGGGTGGTGACACTGTGGATCGAGCGCTACGACCGCTCGAGCCTGGGCGAGCTGCGTGAGGCCCACACGGCGGCCGAGCGCGGACGCGAGCTGCTCGTGAGCACGATCACCCCCGGCAGTACGCAGCATCGGCTGGTGCGCGCCCCTGACGCGGAATGCCCGCCAGGCCTCCCCGCGCCTGAGCCGGCGCTGCCACGCCTCACCCGCGCTGCGAATGGAGAACTCACCTTGCTCGAGCGTCTGGACGAGGCGATGCCGCAGGTGTGGCTGTACGGCGCAGGTCACGTCGGTCAGGCACTCGCCAGGATTCTGGTCGAGCTGCCGGTGCGGCTGACCTGGACCGACTCGCGCGCCGAATGGCTGCCGCAAACGGGCGCCGAGCGGATGCACGTCAGGCACTGTGCCGAACCGGCCGCAAGCCTCGATGACGCTCCGGTGGGGGCCTATTTCGTCGTCATGACGCACAGCCACGCCCTCGACTACGCGCTGTGCCGCACGCTCATCGAGCGCAATGACTTCGCGTGGCTCGGATTGATCGGCTCGATGAGCAAAGCGGCTCGCTTTCGCTCTCGACTCGCGCGCGAGGGGGTCGCGGCGGATACCATCGCCCGGCTCACCTGCCCGATCGGCGTCCAGGGCATCGCCAGCAAGTGGCCGGGTGCGATCGCGGTGGCCATCGCCGCCCAACTGCTGCAGCAGTTGGGCGGCGGCGCCCGCAGGCGCAGTGCCCCGCGTGCTCAGGAAGAGTGCGATCGCAGCTGCGCGAGCTGCGGCTCGACGACATCGCCTCACGAGCACCCCGTGCTGACGCCGTGACCGACTACCTCCTCGATTGGTGCAGCCTGCTCTTGCGCTGGCTGCACGTCGTTGCCGGCATTGCCTGGATCGGCGCGTCGTTCTACTTCGTATGGCTGGACAACCACCTGGAGCCCGCGAGCGAGCCCGGGGAGCGCGATGCCGGCGTCGCCGGGGAGCTGTGGGCGGTGCACGGCGGTGGCTTCTATCGCTCGCAAAAGTACCGCGTCGCCCCGTCGAGACTGCCGCCGACGCTGCACTGGTTCTACTGGGAGGCGTACACGACCTGGCTGTCGGGCTTTGCGCTCCTCACGCTCCTGTATCTGCTGCGAGCCGAGGCCTATCTGATCGACCCTGCGGTTGCAGCGCTCACCAAGCCCGCGGCGATCGTCATTGCCTTAAGCGTGCTCATCGTGAGCTGGCTCATCTACGATCTCTTGTGCCGCTCGCCGCTTGCGCGCGACGGTCGGGTGCTCGGCGCCGTGCTGGGCGCCCTGACGGCGCTCTTGGCCTTCGGGCTGTGTCAGCTCTTCAGCGGCCGCGGCGCGTTCATGCTCTTCGGTGCCGCGCTCGGCACCATCATGGTCGCCAACGTACTGTTCGTGATCATTCCCGGCCAGCGCGAGCTCGTGCGCGCCAAGCGCGACGGCCGTGAGCCGGATCCCGCTCCCGGTGTACGGGGTAAGCAGCGTTCCGTCCACAACACGTACTTCACGCTCCCCGTAGTGTTCACCATGGTCAGTAACCACTACGCCCTGACCTACGGTGGACGGTACAACTGGGCCACGCTCATCGCCCTCAGCTTCGCCGGTGCCTGCATCCGCTTCTGGTTCGTCGCGCGGCACAAGCCGCAAGGGCGGCGCGGCTGGCTCGCGGCACTGCCGGCCGCGCTCGCCGTCGCGACGATCATCGCCCTCGTCGCCGTGCTCGCACCGGCGCGCACCGCGCCTCAGCGGGAGCTGGCGGCGCGTGGCGGCGCCCCACTCGCGGCGTCCCGGCAGGCGCCTGCGCCGCCTCAGGTCGATACCGCCATCGTGAGTGCGATCGTCGGCAAGCGTTGCGTACCGTGCCACGCGAGCCGGCCGACTCAGGCGGGATTCAACGCGCCGCCCAACGGCCTCGTGCTCGAGACCCTCGATGAGCTGCGCACCCACCTGCCCGAGGTGCAAAAGCAGCTCGCGCTGCGCACCATGCCGCTCGGCAATCTCACGCGCATGACGGACGAGGAACGCGACACCGTGCTCATGTGGATCGGACACGGAGCGGCACACTGACGGCTGCAGTTGCGGCGATCGGAACCTGTGATTACACGAATCTTCGATCTCAAAGGCCACGGCACCAGTGTGCGCACCGAGCTCTTCGCCGGGCTCACGACCTTTCTCACCATGGCGTACATCGTCGTAGTCAATCCGCTGATTCTCGGGGATGCCGGCATGCCCGTCGCAGGCGTTGCGGCCGCGACCTGTCTTGCGGCCGGCTTCGGCAGCATCCTGATGGGCCTGCTCTCCAATTACCCGCTCGCGCTCGCACCCGGAATGGGGCTCAATGCCTACTTCGCCTACACCGTGGTCAAGACCATGGGCCTGCCGTGGCAGACCGCGCTCGGCTGCGTGTTCCTCTCGGGCGTCGCGTTTTTTCTGCTCACGCTCGCCGGAGTGCGGCAGCTCATCATGAGCGCGGTGCCGCGCTCGCTGTTCGCGGCCGTGAGCGGCGGTATCGGCCTCTTCATCGCGTTCATCGGGCTCAAGGACGCCGGAGTGATCGTCGCCAACGCCGGCACGACCGTGGCTCTGGGAAAGCTGACCACCACCACCCCCGCGCTCGCGCTGCTGGGCCTGCTCGTCATCGCCGCTCTGCAGGCCCGGGCCGTGAAGGGCGCCATTCTCATCGGTATCCTGAGCGTTGCGATCATCGCCTGGATCTTCGGGCTGGCGAGCTTCACACCGTCCTCGTATCACCTCGCGGACCTGTCGGCAACCGCGTTCCGGCTCGACGTGCCGGCAGCCTTGAACCTCAGGGGCGGCGTCGGACTGTCGCTCATCGAGATCGTGTTCGTGTTCCTGTTCGTGGACATGTTCGACAACATCGGCACGCTGGTGGCCGTCACCAAGCGCGCCGGATTCGTCGCCGCCGACGGCACGGTGCCGCGCATGAACCGCATCCTGCTCGCCGACTCGATCGCGATGCTGCTCGGAGCCCTCGCGGGCACGAGCCCGGTCACCAGTTACATCGAGAGCGCCTCGGGCGTTGCGGTGGGCGGACGCACCGGGCTCACGAGCGTCATCGTCGGGCTTTTGTTCCTCGCGACCCTGTTCTTCGCGCCCCTGGTGCAGGCCATTCCGGCCGCGGCCACCGCTCCGGCCCTGATACTGGTGGGCGCCTTGATGATGGGCGCGCTCGCGGAGGTGCGCTGGCAGGAACCGGACGAGGCCATTCCGGCCTTTCTCACCGCGATCATGATTCCGCTGAGCTACTCGATCGCCAACGGACTTGCCTTCGGCATCGTGAGCCACGCGGTGCTTAAGCTGGTGCGCGGACAGGCACGCCCGCGCGACTGGCTCGTCTACGTGCTCGCGGCCCTGTGCGTCGGGCGCTTCATTTATCTCGCGTGAGCGACGGGGCGGGTGTGGCGGGGTCGTGCTTCAGAGGGTCGAAGAAGTTCTCCCGGACGGGCTTGTGCGCCAGGATCTCCTCGCGCGTCAGTCCCTGCAGCTCGTGCGGAAAGACCAGCCAGTGATCGGTCTCGTGCACGAAGTAGTCGGGCAGCAGCGCGCTGCGCCGGCGCCTGGGCTTGTAGTACACCGTCGCGATGCGAATCTTCTGCGGCAGGTTGCGCCGGCAGCGCCGCGTGAGTTCCTCCATGACCGCCTCGAGACTGCGGCCGGAGTCGTAGACATCATCGACGATCAGGAGCTCATCCTCCGCCTCCAGATGCGACACCAGGTAATCCGTGGCGTGCACGCGCACGGTCTTGTGCTGCAGGTCGATGCCGGCGTACGAGGAGGTGCGAATCGCGATGTGGTCGACGTGAATCGAGTAGTACTCGAGCACTTCCTGCACCGCGATGCCGACCGGCGTACCGCCGCGCCACATGGCGACCAGGAAGGTCGGGCGCATGCCGCTGGCGACGACGCGCCGGGCGAGTTCCATGGAATCCCGCAGCAGTTCGTCGGCCGAAATGAACATCTTTTCCATGCTGCGTATCCTGTCACAATGACCGTGCCATACCAACGCAAGTGTGAGCAGGCGCCAGCGTGATCAGCCTCCAGGAGCTCAACGTGCTGCCGGCGCCGCAGTTCGTCGCCACGCTCGCGGCCGTGTTCGAACGCTCCCCCTGGGTTGCCGAGCGCGTGGTCTCTGCTCGCCCCTTCGCGTCCGTGCTGCAACTGCACCAGGCGATGTGCGCAGCGGTCGGCGCCGCCAGCCCCGCCGAGCAGCTCGCCCTGATCGCAGCGCACCCCGAGCTCGCCGGACGCGCGGCGCTGCGCGGCGAGCTGACGCCGCAGTCCGCGGGCGAACAGCAGGGCGCGGGGCTTGCAGCCTGCTCCGCGCAGGAATTCGCCCGGCTGCATGAGCTGAACGCGGCCTACTCGGTGAAGTTCGGCTTTCCGTTCGTGCTGGCAGTCAGGGGCCACACGCGGGCCTCGGTCCTTGAGGCCATGGAGCAACGAGCCGGTCACGGCCCCGAACAGGAGCGCGCGACCGCGCTCGCCGAGATCGGCAGGATTGCGCGCTTCAGACTCGCCGAGCTCATCACGGATCCTTTGGGCGTGCGCATCATCGCCATGGCGCAGCACCTCGCGCGCTTCAGTGAGGACTCACAGGGCCTCACGTGCTCGTATCTCACGAGCGCGCACCGCGCGACCGCCGCCGAGATCCGTGATTTCATGCTGAGCGCGGGCCTCGAGGTGTCGCTCGACGCCGTCGGCAACGTCATCGGACGCTGGAAGGGTGCGGACGCTGCGGGTGCCACCCTCGTGACCGGATCGCACTATGACACCGTCGTCAACGCCGGTCAGTTCGACGGGCGCCTCGGCATCCTGCTGCCGATCGCGGTCACGGCGGACTTAAGGCACGCGGGCGCTCGCCTGCCCTTCACGCTCAGCATCGTCGCCTTCGCCGAGGAAGAGGGAATACGGTTCAAGTCGCCTTTCCTTGGCAGTCGCGCGCTCACCGGCACGTTCGAGGCTTCCGCGCTCGAAAGGGTGGATGCCGGCGGCACGAGCCTGCGCCAGGCCCTCGAGCAGGCCGGTCTCGACCCTGCGGCGATTCCCTCGGCGGCACTTGATCCGCGTACGCTGCTCGGCTTTGTCGAGGTGCACATCGAGCAGGGGCCCGTGCTGCTCGAGGCCAAAGCGCCCGTGGGCGTCGTGACTTCGATCGCCGGCAGCATCCGCGGGGTCATCACCCTCGTCGGCTTGAGCGGCCACGCCGGGACGGTGCCGATGGGATCGCGCCACGATGCGGCCGCAGCGGCGGCGGAGATCGTACTCACCGTGGAGCGCCGCTGCAGCGCAACGCCAGGACTGGTCGGCACCGTCGGACAGCTGCAGGTGCCGGGGGGCGCCATGAACGTCATCCCGGGCCGCTGCGAGCTGAGTGTCGATATCCGGGCCGAGCGCGACGAGGTGCGTAAAGCTGCCTTCGCGGATGTGATGGCCGAAGCGCAGCGCATCTGCACCGCTCGACGTATCACCTTCGAATGGCGCCAAGTCCTTGAGACCGCCAGCGTCCCCTGCTCCGCGAAGCTGCAGCGGCGATGGGCGCAAAGCATCACCCGAGCGGCGGGCATTGCTGAGCCGCGCTATTTGCCAAGCGGTGCGGGACATGATGCGATGGTGATGGCCGGAATGACCGAGATGGGCATGCTGTTTGTACGCTGCGGCAATGGGGGCATCAGTCATCACCCGGCCGAGTCCCTCACTGCGGAGGATGCCGATGTGGCGGCCCGGGTATTCGCGGATTTCCTGCTGAGCTACGCCGCCACATGACGCCCGGGACTTCCGCCGACAGCCGCTCGCTCGACGCCGCCCTCGCTCCGATCGTGGCGCGCAACTTCGATCGGGAGTGCGCCTTCCTGGCCGAGCTGGTGCGCATCCCGACCGACAATCCGCCGGGAGACTGTGCGGCGCACGCGCAAACGGCTCGCACATGGCTCGAGGAGTTAGGGTTCACCGTTGAGGCCTATCCGGTGCCCGCAGCGGCCGTGGCCGCCGCGGGGATGATCTCCGCGACGAACCTGATCGTCCGGCATCGCTTTGGCGACGCCGGCCCCTGCATCGCGCTCAATGCCCATGGCGATGTGGTGCCCCCCGGCGCGGGCTGGACCCAGGACCCTTACGGCGCCGCGGTGCTCGATGACGCCGCGGGCGGCCCGACCATGTACGGTCGTGGGGTCGCGGTCAGCAAATCAGACTTCGCGACCTACGCGTTTGCGCTGCGCGCGCTCGGGCAGCTCGGGCGCGCTGCGCAGGCTCAACTTAAGGGGAGCGTCGAGCTGCACTTCACGTATGACGAGGAGGCCGGTGGCAACATCGGCCCCCGCTGGCTCCTCGCGCAAGAGTTGAGCCGGCCTGACTACGCCATCTGCGCAGGCTTCTCCTACGCGGTGACCAACGCTCACAACGGATGCCTGCATCTTGAGGTCGTCGTGCACGGACGCCAGGGCCACGCAGCGATGCCGGAGTCCGGTATCGACGCCCTGGCCGCCGCCACCGGAATCCTGCAGGCGATCTTTTCGTCCCGCGGCGCGCTGCGGACGCGCCGCTCGAATATCGCGGGCATCACTCATCCGACGCTCAACGTCGGACTGATCGAGGGTGGGATCAACACCAACGTCGTTCCCGATCGCGTCGCCTTCCGGATCGACCGGCGCATCATTCCCGAGGAGGATCCAAAGGCCGCCGAGGCCGAGCTGCGCGCATTGATCCTCGAGGCGGGTGCTTCCTTCGCCGGTATCCGGGTCGAGTTGCGGCGGGTGCTGCTCGCGGAGCCCCTGCAGAAACTGCCTGGCTCGGAGCGACTGACGCAGGCGCTGCAGCGTCACGGCGAGCACTTCCTCGGCGTAGCCATCGGCGAGCACGGGGTGCCGCTCTACACCGACGCGCGCCACTATGCCGCCGCCGGAATCCCCACGGTGCTGTATGGGGCGGGACCTCGAACGCTCGCCGAAGCGCACGGACATGCGGCGGATGAGTGCCTGCGCCTGCATGACCTTAAGGCTGCCACCGCGACCGTCGCAGCCACCCTCGCGGAGTTACTGTCCGCATGAGAATCGCAGGCGGGCGCGCGAGGCTCACCCGGGTCATGGGCCAGCACGATCACCTGCGCGCGAGAATGATGAGCGCAAGGCCTGCCAGATAGCTCACGAACATCGCCGCAAGGAGCTTCGAAGTCCCTGCAGGACTTGCGCGAAACTCCTTCCAGATGAACACCCCCCAGACCGCCGCGACCAGCGTTGCGCCCTGCCCCAGACCGTAGGAGATGGCGTAACCGGCGCGACCGGCGGCGATCAGGTTCAGCGACATGCCCATCCCCCAGATCACCCCGCCCAGAACGCCGCTGAGATGGGCACCCAAGCTGCCCCGGAAGTAGCTGCCGAAACTCACCGGAGGGCCCACGAAGGGCCGTCTCATCGCGTAGGTGTTCCACACGAAGCTGCTCAGAAGAACGCCAACGGCGAACACGAAGATGGCCGCGTAGCTGCCCATCTTGCCGGGAGTGGGCACGGAAGGATCGCCGTACATCGAGGCGGCGACAAAACGGTAGAACAGGCCCATGAATACGCCACAGGCCAGCGACAGCACCAGCCCCTTTCTGCTGACCGTGGCAGCTGCCCCAGCCAGGCGTCGATAGGCGATGGCATCCAGAACGATGGCGAGCAAGACGAGCAACACGCCGCAGGCGAGCAGCGCCACGTTGCCTACCGGCTCTGCGATGTAGTTGAGGATCACTCCAATGAGAAGGGCAAGGCCGATGCCGATCGGGAACGCGACGGCCATGCCGGCAATCTCGATGGCCGCCACCAGCAGAAGGTTGGCCAGGTTGAAAACGGCACCGCCGAGCAATGCCGAGCCCCAACTGGCGGCCGAGGCCTGCGTCAGATCCGCAACGAAGGAGCGTCCCGCCGTGCCGCTGCTGCCGAGCGTCAATCCCAGCACCAGTGTCAGGAGCAGCACGCCGAGCGTGTAGTCCCAGTAGAAGAGCTCGAAGCGCCAGTCGGGCCTTGCGAGCTTGCGGGTGTTGGCCCACGAGCCCCAGCACAGCATGGTGAGGACGCACAAAAAGACGGCCAGGGGATAGCTATGCACGATGAACATGGGATGCGTCCTGTTTCGGCGGCCTGGGGCGGCTCGATTCGCTCGGAGCGATCATCGATCCGCGGCTGCGCGCGCCCATGCGGCCTCGAATTCGGCTCGCGCAAGAAATGACTTCTGGGTACCCACCCGCGTCGTCGACAGTGCCGCGTAGAGATTCGCCCTTGCCGCCGCCTGCAATTCCGGGAGGCCTTCGGCGAGAAACACCGCAAGACTGCCGATGAAGGCATCGCCCGCGCCGGTCGTATCGAGCGGTGTGACCGGGAATGGTGCGACCTCCGTGCTTCCCCGTGCGTCGGCGACTAACGAGCCGCGCGCGCCGAGCGTGAGCACCACCTTGCGGAAGCCCTTCTGCAGCAGCGCGGTTGCAGCGGCGCGGGCTTCCCCGGGCGTCTGCACCGGATGGCCGGTGATGAGCTCCGCCTCGGTCTCGTTGGGAATGAAGTAGTCCGCGGACGTGAGCGCGCTCACTTCCATGGGCAGTGCGGGGGCCGGATTGACGATGCAGCGGATACCGTTGGCCTGCGCGAAGCGCACCGTGTGATAGACCGTCTCGAGCGGAATTTCGAACTGCAGAATGATCGTATCAACGGAGCGCAGGAGCGGTGCCGCCGCATCGACGTCGAGCGGCCGCAGATGCTCATTCGCACCCTTGACCACGATGATGCGATTTTGCCCATTGGGCTCGACAAAAATCGGGGCGACCCCCGTGGAAGTGCCCTGCACGACGTGCACGTGCGTCGTGTCGATTCCGAAAGAGGCAAAGTTCTTGAGGGTGGCCTCGCCGAACAGATCGTTGCCCACGCGGGCGACCATCAGAACCTCGGCGCCACATAGCCGCGCTGCAACGGCCTGATTGGCACCCTTGCCGCCGAAACCCAGATTGAACCGCTTGCCAAACAGGGTCTCACCGGCTCGTGGAAAGGCATCGCTGAAGGTCGTGAGATCCGTAACGGCACTACCGACGACGGCGATGCGGGGAGTTCGCGTCATTCTGAATCCCTCGCCAAAGTTACTTTCCTTTTAAGCAGCAGTAACACGACGGAAGCGCGCATAAGTCGCTGATGGTCATATCATCCTGTGTGATGAGATGATCAACACGCCGTCCGGTTCTAGTGCGTGACATCCAGGCTGGCGCCGCAAGCCGTCATTTCGCTGCCGGTGTCTGCTCGGCGTATCTCGCCCAATTGCCCACTATCTCGTTTACCACCGGACTGCCGACGCGATAGGCAGCCTCAAGGGCCGGCACAAAGGCCGACAGGGCGGCATCCTCTAGCGCCTCACTCGCCAGAAGCTGCGTGACCGTCTGGCCGGATGCGGGGACGGTGTAATCGGAACCCGTGCGCAGCACGAGAACGCGGTCCAGCCGCACGCGATGCGTGCGGGAAAGAGCGGTGAGGGAGGTCAGGATGCCGCAGTCCTCCATGGCCGTCGTGACTGCGCGTCCCTTGCCGCCGCTCCAGTAAGCCATCCACTGCTGGGCGAGGGTATTCATGTGTTCACCCAGCCACCAGTCCGAGGCGGAGACCTCGTCACCTTTGAGAACGAAGGGAGGCTTCAGTGCGTTGGGGTAGCGGGCATAGCCGGCACGAATGCTCTTCAGGGCGGCTGTGTCATCGAGATGCACGTTGCGCGTCAGCTGATAGGCCCACTCGACGAGTTCGGGGTTCAAGTGATAACCGTTGACGCCACTGGGCCGATCGAGGTCAGGGGACGGCGGCTGAAAGGGCTTGCTGCGGCCCAGAGGGATGTGTCCGGTTGACCAGTCCGGCGGGATCTCACGCGCATCGATCTCGAAGTTGAGATCCCGATCGATGATCCACTCTGCCCAGGCGGCCGAGCCGACCGAGGCGTAAGTGGGATCGATGCCGCCGATCGCCGGTACGAGCCAGTACGCCTTCGACAGATCGAAGCGCTCATCGAGCCCGAGGGCCATGATCGAGGCCGCGCCGCGCAGCGAGCCTTCGCCTGTGACAATTCCCAGGACCTGTTTCTCGGCGTTGTAGCGCAGCGCCCGATTGCCCAAGGGAAACGGCAGGGTCTGCGGCAGCGGCAGCCGCTCCACCCAGGCCTGGAATTCGCCCGGCGTGTCGCCCGTATCGTTGCCGAGCTCGAAGGTCGTGACGATCACCACCCGCACCGGCAGCTTGCCAGACCCCTCTGCGCTCACGCGTGCGATGCCCAGTGACGTCACGAGGACGCACAACACGAGCCACCGGCCGATCTGCACGAATGGGAACAAAGCCGCTGCAGCGCCGCTGTGCACTGAAGAACGCGAGCCGTGAGCGAAGGTCACTCCCATTTCTGCAGGCCCCCTGGAATGCGGGATGCGGTCCCTCGCCGATCCATCGATTGTGCATGAATTTCGAGCGCCGGTGGCCGCCGATTCAACTGATATGGTCGAGCGGTGAGAATGTCGTCGGCCGCAGCGGAGAAGAGCTAACTCATGCCGTCGTCAATATCAGGGATCTTCACTTTCGGGGTTCGGCTCCCGCCAGCTGCCACTGTAGTCGCCCCATTTCGGGGCATCGCGATGGTGATGATCATGTCTTCGGGGCGATGGTCTACGCGGTTCGCTTGGGCGGGGTCCTGCTATCGTCTTGCCCCTCTTGCCGACTGCCTCTTGGCGATCCTTGCGCGATATTACTTCGCGTACACAAAATCGCGATAGGCGGTAAAGTGCACGATCCGATCTGTCGCGTCTTACTGCGAAGGGTCGGACTACGATCAATGGCGCCTGCTACTACGCGAAGCCGGCCGTGACGACAGGAAAATGATGCCGTGACCGACGTGAGACTTCTTCGCGCCCGATCGGGCGTGGTCCTCCTCTGGTGCCTGGTGCTCGCCGGCGTGCTAGCGGCCGCGCCGACAATCACCCAGGCGGACCCGACCCCGAAACCCCTGATCGTGTTCATGACGGACTTCGGGTCCGTCGATGACGCCGTCGCGATCTGCAAGGGCGTCATCAAGACGCTGGCCCCCGATGCCGAGATCATCGACCTCACCCATCAGGTGACGCCGTACTCGATCTCGGAGGGCGCACGCCTCCTCGGGCGGACCTCACAGTACTACCCGCCGGGGACCATCTTCCTTACGGTCATCGATCCGGGGGTCGGAACCAGCCGGCGCTCGATCATCGTCAAGACCAAGCGCGGCCAGTACTTCGTGCTGCCGGATAACGGGCTCATCACCCTCGTCGTCGACCGCGACGGAGTCGAGGGGGTCCGCGAGATCACCAACCCGAAATGGGGCCTTGCGGGTTCCAGCTCGTCCACGTTCCACGGCCGGGACATCTATTCGCCGGCCGCCGCGCACCTGCAACGGGGCGAGGACTGGAGGGACGCGGGCCCGGAGCTGAAGGACGTGACTCGTCTCGAGATCCCCCGCGTGACGGTCAATTCCACCGGGATCCAGGGCCAGATCGTGGCCCTCGATGGTCCGTTCGGCAACCTCGTGACCAACGTCGCGCGCGATGACCTCGTGAAGCTCGGCTATCAGGTTGGCGACACGGTGCGCGTCAGGCTCTCGGGGAAGGAATTAGCCGTGCCCTTCGTGAAGACATTCGGCGGCGTGCCGATCGGCAAGCCGCTGCTGTTCATCGATTCACGGGGCCTTGCGAGTCTTGCGATCAACCAGGGCAACTTCGCCAAGGCGCATGGCATCGTGCCACCGGTGTCTCTGAAGATCCTGCCGAAGTAGCCTGCGCTGCTACGCGGCTATCCGGTGGCGGCATACTCGAGGCGGTTTCGCCGCGAGCGGCCTTCCAAGCTCCCGGGAGGTCTCGATCGCGCGCAACGGGATGAGGAGAGTCAGTCGCGGGAGGCATTCGCCCATCGCCCTCCTTTCATTTTTTCATTGGCAACTTGTCGCTGGACTCGCGGTCGGAATCGGTTTTGACGGTCAACGCCGACGAACTGCGCGGCCGTACCCGCAACACCTCGCTGCCAAGCGCAAACTCATCACCGGGGGTGAGCCGCCTCGGTGCAGAGATGCGTGTTCCATTGACGTAAGTGCCGTTCGTGCTGTCGAGATCCTCGATGGTCGCCGCGCCATGGGCGACCGTGATTCGTGCATGACGCCGCGAAACTGTGGTGCCGTCGATGACCAGCGAACATTCCACGTCCCGTCCGGCAATGTGCTCGCCATCCGTGAGCGGCAAAGACTGCTTCGTCCAGAGCAGCTCGATCGTTGCCGGCGAGGAGCGCGTCGGCGGCAGGCAAGTCACATCGGCGCAGAACGCATATCCAGCCTTGTAAAGGGTTCGAATGACGCGGGAATCGCGCGGCGTATCACCGAGCACGGCTCGAAGCTCTGACACCAAACGGGTCAGGCTGGTGCGCGCGACGTACACGTTTGGCCAGAGTAGCTCGTCGAGTTCGTTGTTTGTGACGAGCGCCGGTCGGCGCTTGATCAGCACCTCGAGCAACTCGTACATCTTGGGCTCGAGGGAGACGACTTTATCTGCGCGCTCAAGCTGCCGAGCGCTTAAGTCGAGCACGCAGTCGCCGAACTTCAGCCTCATGGTCCCGGTTCCAGCAGCTGTCGTTGATCAGCTGCTACTGCCTTTACGCTGCGCCGCAAAAAGGGTGCGTCGCGGTCGCGAGTCTTATAGCAGGTTGTAACCGCGGGAGACATTGCACGAGTCGCCCGCTCGTCGAAGAAGGGGGTCCGGACTTGGCCTTCGCCCGGACCCCTGAAGCCACTTCATCGATTCGCGGTGATCGTTTGCGGACGGTTGCCGGTCTTCTTCTGGTAAAACGCGGTCAGCAACTCGACGTTCACCTTTCCGACTGCCTCGCTCTCGGCTTTTGTCATGCAGGCCCTGGTGGCCGCCAGCTCCCCCGGGGGCTGGTCGCAGACGCGCCGGGCTGCCGCGTGAATGCGCCCGTAGAGCGCCTCCACACCGGCCGGCGCGCTGAGGTTCAGATCGGCAAACTTGACGGTCTCGGAGCGAACCTGCTCATCAGCATGCGCGTTGAAAGCGACCAACACGCAGGCCACGCACATCGCCGTGGTGTAGCCGAGGATGCTGCGGTTATCAGTCTTGACACTCGAGTTCATGACGGTCTCCTTTGTCTTGGATTTCGGGAACTTCACTGCGCCTTCGGACCGATGGTTGGGCCAACAGTCCTAAAGGCCTGGGGAGTGAAGTTAGCGACAGACCCACCCGCAGATCCTTAGGGAGATCTTAGGAAGTCGTGAAAACTTGGCCCGCACACGATTGAGAGACACCCGCCCGATTGCGCGTGACGACCTTTGCGGGTCGGATTTGCTGTTATTGGCCGAGTGGGCGCATGCTTTTCCCAAGCCGCCAGGACGCGCCCTGCAGATCCGATGACCGCAGAGGAAAATCGCCGCGTACCGCTGTCCACCGAGGTCTCATCGCGTGAGGCTGAGGTCGATCCGCAGCTGTCAGCGTGCGCGCAAGAGGGCCCACCCCCCGAGGGGCTTCCCGAGACGCAGTCCCCGGGACGGCGCCGCAGCGCGACGGGAGGAGCGCAAGCGGGTGTGTCATCCAGCACGGTGCGGCTGGCGATCGGTCAGCTGCTCGGCGGCCGCTACCGCATCGAGCGCGAGCTCGCTGAGGGGGGGATGGGGGTGGTGTACCTCGCCGCCGATGAGCAGGTGCCCGGCGAGAGGTTCGCCATCAAGGTGTTGAAGGAGGAGCTGCACCCCGCGGCCCTCACGCTCCTGAGGGAGGAGGTCCGCAAGACACGCAAGCTCAGCCATCCGAACATCGTCGATGTGCATTCGGTCAATGTGGACGGCCAGAGGCTCTACGTGTTGATGGAGTACCTCGAGGGCAAGTCGCTCGATACGCTGCTCGATGAGGAGTTTGGCCGCGGCATGCCCTTTAGCCACGCCTGGCCGATCATCGAGGATGTGGGTGCGGCTTTGGGCAACGCGCACGACCACAACGTGATCCACAGTGACATAAAGCCGGCGAACGTCTTCGTGACGACCGCGGGGAGAACAAAGCTGCTGGACTTCGGGATTGCGCGCGCCTCGCGCGGTCCGTTGCTAAATGCCCGATCAGGGCCGCGCGCGCTCACTCCCGCCTACGCCAGCTGCGAAATGCTCGAGGGAAAGGAAGCGGACCGGCGCGATGACATTTACTCCTTCGCCTGCGTGATCTACGAGATGCTCTGCGGGGAGCGCCCATTCGGGGACCTCACCGCGCGCGAGGCTCGGGAGGCCGGTACCAAGGTTCCGCCGCTTCAGGGACTGTCGCGGGGACAGCATGCGGCGCTCACGCAGGCGCTGGCGTTTGAGCGTGAAGCGCGTACCCCATCTGTGGAGAAGCTCCTCGAGGGGCTCGCCGCCGAGCACCCGCGCAGTCGACCGGCGGTGCTGCTCGGCGCGACGGTCATTGCGGTCGTGGCCGCCGTGGGCGTGACATACTTCGCCCTCGAAAGGCTATCCGGGCACTCCGTCGTGGTTGAGGGAGCGACTTCGAACCCTCAGCAGGCCGCCTCCCCTGCAACCGCCCCCACAACTGCCGCGTTCAACACGCCGCCGCGTTCGATTGCCGTACTGCCGTTCGTAAATATCAGCGGCGACAAGGACCAGGAGTACTTCTCGGACGGGCTGTCCGAGGAGCTGATCGACCATCTCGTACACAGCGCGGATGTGAAGGTCATCGCGCGTACTTCCTCGTTCCAGTTCAAGGGCAGGAACGAAGACGTGCGCTCGATTGCGCGCAAGCTCGGAGTGACGCACGTGCTGGAGGGCAGCGTTCGCAAGGCCGACCAGCAGCTGCGCATCACGGCACAGCTGGTTCGCGCATCAGACGGAGTGCATCTGTGGTCCCAGATCTACGACCGCAAGCTCACCGACATCTTTAAGGTGCAGAGCGAGATTGCGGACGAGGTTTCCCAGGCCTTGCACGTGGCTTTGCGCAATGGCTACCGCGCAGATCGAGAGCCCGATGTCCAGGCGTACAATCTCCTTCTGGAGGGAAGGTACTTCGAGGCACGCAGGACGCTGCGCGATGTAGAGAAAGCCGCTCAGCTCTACCAACAGGCGGTCGAGCGCGATCCTGAGTACGCGCTGGCGTGGGCACGCTTAGCGCACGCGTACCTCATCGAAGAGACCCAGAAAGGACCGCCATCGGAGGAACAGAGTACGCGGGTCCTCGATGCGCTCGACCGCGCCATCCGGCTCGACCCAAACCTCGTCTACGCGTACTACACGCGAGCCGCATTCGAGATGAACATCAAGTGGAATTGGGCCGCCGCGCAGGCGGATGACCAACGCATCCGCGAGATAGACCCCCGATCCGATCTGTTGCCAGCCGCCTTCGGAGACCACGCGTTCGTCTACGGGCAGGTCAACCGGGCCATAGAGCTGTACCAGGAAGCGCTCACTCGAGATCCGCTCGCCCCAATTTTGCTGGACTCTCTCGGCATCGCACTCTGCGCCGCCAACCGGTTTCAACCTTGCCTGGAGAACCGGCTCAGGCTCATGCAGCTGCACCCGGAATTCGATGGGGTCAACAGCTCTGTTGGCATGGCTCGGTTCTACCTTGGTCAGTTCGCCGCAGCGCTCGCGGCGATGCAACAGGAGCCCAACGAGGACTACAGACTGCGCGGTCTGGCGGCGGTTTTCTGGGCGACGGGCCGTCGCGCCGAGTCGGATGCCGCGCTCAAAGCACTGACAGACAAATTCGCGTCGATAGACCCGTACGGAATCGCCGCGGTCCATGCATACCGCGGGGAGAGCGATGATGCCTTCCGATGGCTCGATCGGGCTTATCAGGAACATAATAATGGAATGCTTGCCGTCAAGACGGATCCGCCGTTTACAAACCTGCGTGGCGACCCGAGATTCCAGTCATTACTGAGCCGTATGAGATTCACCAATAGCGCTGTTTGACCAAAAACGAGAGAACACGAACATGGCATCAAAGAGAACCGTCAAGAAAAGAGAATCGGATCAAAGTTCGGAATTGAAACGCCTCCGCAAGCTTTCACGACGCGCGCGGGCCGAGGTGGCGAGGCTGCTGAAGCGCAATGAGGCCGGAACCATCGCCAGCGTGGAAATGAACACAGGGTTGAAGGAAGTTAAAAGACGCCTGAAGCAGATTAGTGTCCATTTCTACAAGATCTGACCGTCACGCCGGAGTCTGCGAGGTGGCGCGAGCCTCCTTGAAGTTAAAGAGCGCATCCTGCCAGACAGCGTACTGGGAAGGTGGAAAGCTGCGGATCGCCAACTATCTAACTAGAAGAACGTTCTCGGCGAATCCGGCAACCCTGAACGTGATCCGTTTCTTCTTTACCCCCAGAACGATCCAGGATGCACTCCTCGAGTTCCGCACCTACAGGTGGGAGAGCGTCGCAAAGTCGATACTGAAGCTCATCGATGCCCAGCTCCTGCTCGAGCACGGCTCAGCCGAATTGGAGCGGGATGAACAAGTCGGGTCGTCATGGAGAACCTGGCTTCCGGAAGGCGGGTTTCACTTCATGACCAAGGACACCCCGTACGCGCCTTGGGATTGGCCCATCGAGAAGAAATTGAAGTTACTTCCGGCGACCTCCGCGCCGCCTCAGTTCAAAAAGGTTCGGGGCGCCGATCGAATCCGTCTGACCTCGCATGAGGTAGCCAGGGATACCTACTTCGAGACGCTTCACGCCAGGAGGACCCACAGAGAGTTTGCAAGCGGAAAGGTCTCTCTGGAGAACGTTTCGAAGCTGCTTCAGACGACCTGGGGGGTGCAGGGATACTTCCACGCGGAGGTAGTCGGGAGGTTACCGTACAAGACCAGCCCGTCCGGCGGTGCCAGGCACCCGGGCGAGGTATATCTGATGGCACTGAGGGTGGAGGGGCTCGAGAGAGGAATCTATCACTACCAGGCCGAGGATAACCGCCTGGCAAGACTCCCTGCCAAAGTAAGTCCGCGCATGGCAAGTGCGTATTGCGCGGATCAGTCGTATTTTGCGAAGGCGGCAGCTCTTTTTATCATGACAGCGGTCTTCGCGAGGACCATGTGGAAGTACGGTAGAGCTCGGGCATATCGAGTCGTCCTGCTCGAGACCGGCCATCTTTGTCAGACGTTTTGCCTCACGGCAACGAGGCTGGGACTGGCTCCCTTCTGCACGGCCGCACTCAAGGACTCACTCATCGAGAGCGACTTGGGATTGGACGGAATTTCGGAATCGGTTCTTTATATCGCAGGGGTCGGCTTGGTTGCGGGCCGTTCGAACGCCACGGCACGGGGGAGAAGCCGATACGAATGACCTTGCCAAACGGCGACCACGCCGAACGAAGGAGCTCGCCAGGCGATTAGGACCCCTGAACAGACGGGTGATAGTTCTTGATGTCTTCAATCTGATAGACGACGGCCTCCCATTCTTCGGGTCTTCCGGGATTCACACGCGCGGCGACGTGGTAGCGCTTGCCCGGCTCCACCGTAAGCTTGAGCACACCGGCACCTTTCGGTGAAGTCCGAGTGGTGGCATGAAGCCACGTGGTCGTATCGCGGCGGTCGACGACCGCGGTGAAACTCAATGTATGTTCGCCCGCAGCGAGGGTGAAATCACTCTGCACGTTCGTGAGCACGAACCCCGGGTCAACGATCATCAACGACGCGGTGGACGACACCGGACCCACGTTCGGAATATTCCGGCCGTCGATGTTCTGCAGCACGACCCGATGCATGTCGATGGGCGGCACCGCCGTTGCAGCTTCGACAATCCCGTAGGGACCTGCGGGCTGGGCGGTGGCACACGCGCCGAGTAACGAAGCGACCCCAAGATTCAAACCCGCAAGAAGGTTGAGAAGTCGGCGCCCAGTGGGGATTCGTTGGCTCATCGGAGGTCTCCGAAGGGCACTGCAGTGCGCCACATAGAACGCAGCCGCGTGGCAGCGGTTGACGCTCGTCCCAATTTCGCAGAACGCTCATCGCAGCCCAGGCGTGAGCCGGAAGTCGGGGTCGAGACTCCGTTTCGCACCCGGGGCGGGTGTGTTCGTCCGGGGCACGCCCAAGTAAATCAATTACTTAGGACAAGACGCAGACTGCCTCGTCAGCCAGACGTCTGGGGACCGGGCAATCATTTGGCAGATTCTGCGCCCAGTCCACCGACGCACACGCTGCCGCACGCTGACTTCGCCGGGCACACGCCCCGTGCTTGAGTCGCCTCGGCCTGAGCATGAACGGAAGGGGTCTGGCCACGAGATCCGTCTCGCCCGGGATGGACCGGCCGATCTGACCGGGCTGGCGTGATTCCCGCTAACAGCGACCGCTGCAATGGTCGCCCGTTCGTGATAATGTATTAACGCGCTAGTACATTAGATCAGAAACTCCCAATGAAAACCCACGAGAACGTCAGTGCCCGCCAGGAAGCCCTCGCCGAGCGCAAGCTGTGCGCCGCGATCGCGGCGTTGCGAACGCCAGAGGAATGCCGCTCCTTCCTGCGGGATCTTTGTACCCCGGCTGAGATCCAGGCCATGGCCGACCGCTGGACGGTGGTCGAGTACCTGAAGCGCGACCTCCCCTACCGGGAGATCCATCGCCTCTCCGGTGTGAGCGTCACGACCATCGGGCGCGTCGCACGCTATCTCGAGCGCGGCAACGGCGGTTATTCGACGGCGACCCGACGCCTGCAAGAGTACCGACGCACCGTCACCGCCGCCGCTGCGCGTGCGCAAGTCGCCCGTCATGGATGAGCCGCGCCTCAAACTTGCGGTGCAGAAGTCAGGACGCCTTACCGACCCGTCGCTCGACCTCCTCACGCGCTGCGGACTTAAGCTCTCGCGCGGCAAGGATCAGCTCATGGGGTTTGGGGAGAACCTGCCGCTCGACGTTCTCTTCATGCGCGATGACGACATCCCGGACCTTGTTCAGGAGGATGTCTGCGATCTGGGGCTGGTGGGCCTCAATGTACTCGAGGAAAAGCGGCTGGAGCTTGCCGCGCGCGGGCAGGATGCCCGCTTCAAGTTGGTGCGCAAGCTGGACTTCGGTCGGTGCCGCCTCGCGCTTGCCGCCCCGCAGGGCTTTGACTACCAGGGTCCGCGATCCTTGCGCGGACTTCGCATCGCGACCACCTACCCGCATCTGCTCGAGCGGTACCTGCGTGAGCAGCAGCTCACGGCCGAAATCGTCACGCTTTCCGGCTCCATCGAGATCGCCCCGCGCCTGGGCAGGGCCGACGTGATCTGCGATCTCATATCGACCGGATCGACCCTGCAGGCCAATCACCTGAAGGAATTGGAGACCGTGCTCGAAAGCCAGGCGGTCCTGATCCGCACGCCCTTGCAGCTCGTTGCCGGGAAGAACGAATGGGTCGAGCGGCTTCTGATGCGCATCGATGGCGTGCAGCAGGTGCGCGAGAGCAAGTACATCATGCTGCACGCGCCACGGTCCGCGCTCCCCGAGATCCGCAGGCTTCTGCCCGGCTCCGAATCACCGACCGTCATCCCGCTGGAGGGCTCGCCGGACCGGGTGGCGGTGCATGCGGTATGCCGCGAGAACGTCTTCTGGGAGACGCTCGAGAGCTTAAAGAAAGTCGGCGCGAGCGCGCTGCTCGTGCTGCCGGTTGAAAAAATGCTCGCCTGACCGGGCGAGCGTCATCGAACACAGTCGAACCTGTATGGCCCCTCCCGAACGCCGCCGCGACCGCATCAGCATCCTCGACTGGGCGCATCTGGATAAGCCCGCGCGACGCGCGGCGCTGGCGCGCCCGCACCTCGAGACTTCCGCGGCGGTCATGCACGAGGTGAGCCGGTTGATTGCGCGTGTCCGCGCGGAGGGCGAGAGCGGTCTATACGCCCTGACGCGGCGTTTCGATGGCGCTGCGCTCAGTTCGCTCGCCGTGACGCGCGATGAGTTCGCCGAAGCGCGCCGGGCGCTCGGTCACGAGCAGATCGCTGCGCTCGAGCGCGCCATCGCCAACGTCCAGTGCTTCCACCAGCTGCAGGCTCCCCAACCGCTCGATGTCGAGACCGAGCCGGGAGTGCGGTGCGAGCAGATCGTCCGGCCCATCGCAAGCGTCGGGCTGTACGTGCCGGGCGGTACGGCCCCGTTGCCCTCGACGGTGATCATGCTGGCGGTGCCGGCGCAGATCGCGGGCTGCCCCGAGCGCGTGCTGTGCACGCCGCCGCGAGCCGATGGCAGCGTACACCCGGCCGTACTCACCGCCGCGCAACGCTGTGGCGTCACTTCGGTATTCAAGCTCGGCGGCGCCCAGGCGATCGCAGCTCTTGCCTACGGCACGGAGAGTATCCCCAAGGTCGATAAGATCCTCGGCCCCGGCAATGTCTGGGTGACCGCTGCCAAGCAGCTGGTCGCCCAGGACCCGGAAGGCGCGGCCTGCGACCTGCCGGCAGGCCCGTCAGAGGTTCTGGTGGTGGCGGATGAGACCGCGCCCGCGGATTTCGTCGCTGCGGACCTGCTGGCGCAGGCTGAACACGATCGGCTCGCGCAGGCCATTCTCATCACCAACAGTCGTACGCTCGCCGAGCGTGTCGTGGCGGAAGTTCGTACGCAGTGTGTCGCACTGTCGCGCAAAGAGGTGTTGGCGCAATCCCTCAGAGCGTGCCGCTGTATCGTGGTGGGCGACCTCGACACAGCGTTTACGGTTGCCAACGAATACGCCCCCGAACACCTCATCGTCCAGGTGCGCGAGCCGCGTCGCTGGCTGCCTCAGATCCGCAACGCCGGGGCGGTGTTTCTGGGCCTCTGGTCACCGGAGCCGATGGGTGATTACTGCTCAGGCGCCAATCACGTCTTGCCGACCTACGGTCATGCACGGGCTTACGGCGGCTTGACGCTCCGAGACTTCATGAAGACGCTGTCGGTCCAGGAAATCTCCCGTGACGGGCTGCGCTCCCTAGGCCCTACCGCGATCGTCATGGCTGAACTTGAAGGGCTCGATGCTCACGCCAGCGCCGTGGCAAGACGCCTCGCCGTACTCGACGCGGAGAAGACCGGTGAGACCTTCGCCAGTCGCGCATCCGAAGGAATGGCCCTATGAGCTGGGTGAAGGCGCTGGTCCGAGCGGACATCCTCGCGCTCGAAGCCTACGAGGCTGCCGCCTGGGACCCTAACCTCACGCGTCTGCACGCGAACGAGCTTCCCTGGCGTATGGCGGGGGATAACTCGCGCGCAGGTCTCAACCGCTATCCAGAAGGCCAGCCGAAGGTTCTCATCGAGCGCCTGGCGCGGCTCTACGGCGTGCCGGCGTTCTCGGTCCTTGCCACACGCGGCAGCGATGATGCGATCGACCTTTTGATCCGCGCATTTTGTCGTGCAGAGCACGACGCGGTGCTCATCTGCCCACCCACCTTCGGTATGTATGCCGTGGCCGCGCGCATCCAGGGAGCGAAGGTGGTGAATGTGCCGCTGCGTTCGCACGAGGGCTTCGCGCTCGATGAGGAGGCGCTGCTCAAACGTTCGACGGCCGGGGTCAAGATCGTTTTTCTCTGCTCGCCGAATAACCCGACCGGGAACCTCCTCGCGCCCGATGCGATCCTGCGGATCGCGGCCGCGCTCACGCAGCACGCGCTGGTGGTGGTCGATGAGGCGTACGTTGAGTTCACCACCCAGGCAACACTCGCGCGACATCTCACGCAGCGGCCCAACCTTGTGATTCTGCGCACGCTGTCCAAGGCTCACGCCCTTGCGGGTGCGCGCTGCGGCACGCTGATCGCAGATGCTGAAGTCATCGCTCTGCTGCGCAAGGTGCTTCCGCCATACGCCATTGCGCAACCCACGCTGGAAGCGGTGTTGAGCCTGCTCCAGCCCGCCGAGCTCGAATCCAGCACCTTTCACAGGGCGACGATCTGCACCGAGCGCGAGCGGATGCTGCGGGCGCTGCCGCGGCTGTCCAGGGTGATGCGGGTGTGGCCGAGTGAGGCGAATTTCGTCCTGGCGGAATTTGAAGATGCGAGCGATGCCTTCTCTCTGGCGCGGGATGCGAATTTCCTGGTGCGTGACGTGCGAGCTTATCCCGAACTGCCAAGATCGCTGCGCATCACCATCGGTACCCCTTCGCAGAACGACCGCTTGCTGGAGGCCTGGGCGTGAGTACCGGGTTTGCCATTCTCTTCGTCGATCGCGACGGCACGCTCATCGAGGAGCCGCCGGACGAGCAGGTCGACTCCCTGGCCAAGGTGCGTTTCATGCCCTGGGTGTTCGCGTCCCTCACCGAGCTGATCCGCCACGGCTACCGACTGGTGATGGTCACCAACCAGGACGGGCTGGGGACGTTTCGGTATCCGCAAGCCGCCTTTGACGCCGTTCAGCAGTTCATTCTGGATGCCTTCACCTCCCAGGGCATCGGTTTCGACGCGGTGTTCGTCTGTCCGCACGCAGCCTCAGACGGCTGCGGCTGCCGGAAACCAAAGATCGCGCTGGTGGAAGCTTACTTTCGTCAGAACGACATTGACCGCACGCGCAGCGCGGTCGTGGGCGATCGCGATACGGATCTTAAGTTCGCCGCGAACCTGGGAGTGCGCGGCTTTACCGTCAAGCGCAATGGAACGGGCGATGAGAGCTGGCCACACGCGGTGCAAGCGTTGTTGGCGCGACGTGGGGAAGTCTTGCGTCAGACGAAGGAAACCCGGATTGAGGTGCGGGTCAACCTCGATGCCGAATCTCCGTTGTCAGTGGCAACGGGCATCGGGTTCTTCGATCACATGCTCGAGCAGCTGGCGAAGCATGGGGGATTCTCGCTGGAGCTCACCTGCCAGGGCGATCTCCACATCGATGAGCATCACACCGTTGAAGACTGCGCCCTCGCGCTCGGCGAGGCGCTAAGACGCGCACTGGGCGAGAAGCGCGGCATCACGCGCTACGGCTTCGTTGTGCCCATGGACGAGAGCGAAGCACGGTGCAGCATCGATCTGTCGGGCCGCCCCTTTCCGACCTTTTCCGGCCGCTTCCCGCGCGAGGCGATTGGCGGGCTGCCCACGGAGCTGGTGCCCCATTTCTTTCGTTCCCTAAGCGAGGCGATGGGCGCTGCGATCCACGTCGCTGTGCTCGGTGATAACACCCACCACATGGTGGAGGCCTGCTTCAAGAGCTTAGGCCGCTCGTTACGTCAGGCGCTGCGCCGCGAGGGGCAGGCGCTTCCCAGCACCAAGGGAGTGCTCTAGATGGATGCCGTGATTGTCGACACGGGCGGTGCCAATCTGGCTTCCCTTTGCTATGCGCTGGAGCGCCTGGGCTGCCGCACGGCGGTCAGCTGCGACCCGGAGGTCATTGCGAGCGCCGAGCGCGTCGTGCTCCCGGGTGTCGGCGCCGCCGCTCACGCGATGGAGCGACTTCGCGCAGCGGGCCTTACGAATGTAGTGCGCACGCTGACCCAGCCGGTGCTCGGGG
>Ga0209624_10000814_pt1 | contig 26517 bp, 23 predicted proteins | sample JacPinW_OM2H0_O1_FD_188565 | JGI IMG/M metagenome (GOLD analysis project Ga0209624, IMG submission 188565) | Forest soil microbial communities from Algoma, Ontario, Canada - Jack Pine, Ontario site 1_JW_OM2H0_O1 (SPAdes) (version 2) | ecosystem: Environmental > Terrestrial > Soil > Boreal...
GGAGTTCAGATAGCGCAACAGACGATAGCAAAGTGATGCATTGTGCTTGATCAGCGATTCGATGGCGGCGAGATCGAGGACGGGGCCGGCCACGGCTTTCAACAGTTGGAGAGAATCGGCTTGGTTGGCGGGGATGTGGCGGGCGCGCATGTGTTCGGGATGACGGAAAAAATATCCCTGAAACAGGGTGAAGCCGTGACTAGCCGCGGTGAGCATCTGCACGCGAGTTTCGACTTTTTGCGCGAGCATGCGGCAATCCTTGCCGGCGAACTTCTTGGCGAGGGCTGCATTTTGCTGAAGCGAGAATTTGCGGATGTCGACTTTGATGAAGTTCACGTAAGGAGCGAGGGATTCCCTAGGATCGGCAGGCACAAAGTTGTCGAGAGCAAGGCTGTAGCGCTTCTGGCGGAGGCGCTGGCAGGCGGCGTGGACGATCTCATCGGCCCGTATGGTCTCTTGAATCTCGATGACGATTTTATCGGGAGGCAGGAGCAGGAAATAGTCCTTCAACAACATCTGATGAGTGCAGTTGATGAAGGCGAGACCTCCGTCGCAAACGGCGTCGAGTCCGGTGACATTCAAGCTGTCGATGGTGCTCGAGGTTGCGTTCTCTGCATCGGAGCGAAAGTGGAGATCTTGGGCAGTCGCGCGAAACAGCAGTTCGTAGCCCACGAGTTTCTCTTCGCTGGTAACGATCGGCTGCCGCGCGAGCCACGGATTTGGCTTCTCGGCCGAAGCTTGGCCTGCAGTGTTCATGATCTGAGTGTTACATCGGCCGGTTGGCGAGAAGAATTAGGGGAGCGAATCTCTGCGGCGCGGAATGTTCGAGAGGTTACGAGCGTCACGAATGTCTACCTAATCGCTTCCATTCATTCTTTGAATTGGACTCTGCACCGAAGTTGTTGCATAGTGGAATCACTTCGCACACCAGCTCAGTTCGCCGGTCCCGCGGAGTCGCTGATTGCGTGCCAGCTATGTTAGCGGCACCGACAATCTCCTGACCTTGTCGCTCTCCACTACAGCCTGAGCCCATGCGATCCGGATGATGCGGACAGCGTGCTCGTCAGACTTGCGCCGTCGTGTCGATCGGCGGACGCAGAAATGGAGATCTCATGACTTCGATTCGCAAATTCGTTTATGCCACATTGTTGGCTGTGACCACGATCAGCTTCGCGCCGAGCCTGGCTTCGGCACAGAGCCCGGCACACGGCAAGTTCACGCTGACCCACGACGTGCTCTGGGGGAACGCGAAAGTTCCCGCAGGGGAATACAAATTTTCCTTCAGTTCTTCGGGCATTGCTTTGCTGACGTTGAGCAAGATCAGCGGAGCGCCCGGGGGATACATGATGCTGGTGCCGGTGATGGAGGAGACGAGCGAGGCGTCCGCGAGTAAGTTGGTGCTCGAGACTACGCCGGATGGAAGCTACGTGACCGCCATGCAATTGCCGGAGTTCGGCATGACGTTACGATTCAATGTGCCGGCGCATGCGACGGAGAAACAAATTGCCCGAGCCGCAACCACGGCTTCGGCGTCGGGACAGTAAATCTCTTGCTTGCTTGAAGAGACGAGGGGCGGATACTCAACCAGGTATCCGCCCTTTTTTTTGTGGTGACGGATCGGCGTCAATGGGCCACTGCGGCTGAAGCTGTGGCCCGATAGGGACCTTCCCCAATTTTCTTCTTGGACTCTCGACGACTTCAAAGTCAAAAGCCCCACTTCCGGCAAAACCGGCCGGAAATGGGGCACCCGACATGAACCATGGAGACGAGCCGGTTTTATGTGGCCTGGAGTTGGGAGTGGCCGCGGACGTCGTCGCTGAGGACGATAGCCTCGGCGATTTCTTTCATCGGCTTGCGCTTCTGGCGGCTCTGGCGCTGGAGAGCGAGGTAAGCCTGCTCCTCGTTCAGGCCCAGATCGCGCTGTAGAATGCCTTTCGCGCGCTCGACGATTTTGCGAGTCTGCAATTGTTCGGCGAGCGTGGAGTTGGCTTCTTCGAGGCGCGCCATTTCAATTTCGGCTCCGACGAGAAATCCGATCGTGGAGATCATGCGAATTTCGCGGCGGCGGTAGACGTGATGCTGGCGGTGCTGGAGATTGATGACACCGACGACGCGCCCGCGGCACATGAGGGGAACGGAGAGAAATGCTTCGTAGCTGTCTTCCGGAAGCTCGTGGAAGAACTGGAAGCGGGGATCATGCGCAGCTTTTTCTGGAATCGCGACGGGCTCGAGATGTTCCGCGACCCATCCGGTAATTCCCTGTCCGACGCGCAGCTTCAGGCCATCGACAACGCCGGGATGGGGGTTCTTGGAGGCGCGGAGGACGAGGTCGTCCCCCTCGAGAACATAAATCAGGCAAGAGTCGCACTTCACCAGGGCGGAAGCAAAATCGACGACGCGGCTAAGAACTTCGCGAAATCCGTCAGCCGTGTTGAGGCGAACACTGATTTCATGGAGTACATCTACGTGTGAATCCTCGACAGATATGAACGTGTCCATGTCGTACATTATCGATCTTGTAGGGATTATGTCTAATTCCAAATTTTGATGGCGGCGATAAAGGAATTCCTTCGAGATTGTTACTTTTCTTTAACATCTTTTACGGGCGTGGAGCATCGGGGCGGGCAGTTGGGATACTGCGAACCTCTTTGTTGGCGGCGGGAGTTACTGATCACTCTGCGGCCAGCCGACGGGCGGCTGCGATTCGTACATAGGATCAAGACCAACCAAAACCTTTCACCACAGCGGACACAGAGGTTCACAGGGGAAACCGGTCGGGTATCCGCTCTTTGCGATCCTCAGGGCTTTGCGTCTAGATCCATCGTTTTGATGGGGAGGTCCCAGTGGGAGTCGAGGATTTCGAAACGGCGCTGCTCTTCGCGCTGGAACGTTTCTTGATCCGGGAAGAGTTGCTTTTGCAGGGCGGCTTCGTCGAAGGGTTCGTTGGCGACTGTGGCGTTCTTGAAGACGATGGTGACGCGGAAATCCCAGCGGCCGTCTTCGGTGGTGTGATAGCGCGGTTGATCCATCCAGACTTTGAGCAGGCGTCCCATGTCCACTTCTTTCTTGAGCATGGGGTAGTGATTCTTCTTGAAGAGCTTGAGGAATTCGTCAGCGTGTCCCCACTTGGTTTTGTAGTAGTACTCGACGACGAACGGTCTGTCGGAGGCGCCGGATTGGGCAGGCGCCGCGATCGGGAAGATGGTGGTCAAGAATAGTAAGGCCGCTAGAACGGGGCGCATGAGATTCTCCTTGAGGTGCCATTGCTTTTACACCAATGCGCGGCTCGGGGCAACAGGCAGTGGCGGAGGAACAAATCATTGGGCGACGAACAGGAAATACTTCGGCTTTTTGAGGATGGGGACCGGGCCCTGATGTCCGCGAGCGTCGCGGAGTTGGAGCGCATCTATGCCGAGGATTATGTGCAATATGACGAATCGGGGAAGGCTACGAGACGTCGGGATCTGATCCGAAATCTGATCTCGGGAGCGATTCGATTCGTCGCAATGAAATCTACCGGGAGAAGTGTTCGATTCGTGCGCGAGGACGTGGCTGTCGTCCACGGGTCGGAGATCGACGAAGTGGAGCGAGAGGGGGGCGCGCGCTCGTCGGTTGGATACGTTTACATGGATGTTGTGGAGAGGCGCGACGGTCGTTGGCAGATTGTGGCGTCGCAGCTGGCGAAACTTTCGTAGTGGCTATGAGGCAGTGCGGAGGCGGTTTTGCCAGTGGCTCCAGACGAACCAGGCGACCGCGACGAGCAGAGTTACGCCGATGATGGCGTCGAATCGATGGAAGTATTTGCCGAGCTCGCGCCAGTTTTCTCCGAGCTTCATGCCGAAATAGGCCAGAGCCAGGCACCAGGGCCATGATCCGAGAAAAGTATAGATGTGGAAGCGAGCGCGAGGCATGCGGGCGATTCCCGCCGGTAACGCGATGAAGGTACGGATCACGGGCAACAGGCGCGCGATGAATACGGCGAGGTAGCCCCAGCGAGCGAAGAAGCGGTCCGCCCAATCGAGTTCGCGGCGTCCCATGAGAATCCAGCGGCCGTAGCGCTCGACGAGGGGGCGTCCGCCATAGCAGCCGATCTCGTAAGCGACGAGCGAACCGAGGTTGCAGCCGATGGCGCCGGCGGTGGCCGCCCAGAAGAGCTTGAATGTCCCTTGGAAGACGAGATAGCCCGCGAAGGGCATGATGAGTTCGGACGGCAGCGGGATACAGGCGGACTCGATGGCCATCAGGATTGCGATGCCCGCGTAGCCAGTGACGGCGATGATCTTGCTGATGAAGATGAAGAGGATGGCGAGGATGCGTTCAGTCATAGATACAGTTCAGTTGACAGTTCTCAGTTCTCAGTTAAAGCCAGGAAACATTGGGATTTTGCTGAGAACTGCGAACTGGGAACTTCCATTCAGTGTATCGGAAATTCGAGCGCGAACGGTGATGGCTAGAATGAGCCTTCCTGGGTGAAGGCATAGCCGGGGAGGGTTGCGCCTTGCGGGCCTTTGACCACCTTGATGCGCACGGTGGGAGCGTCGGGCGCTGTAATGCCGGCGGGGCGCAACATCGCGAACTGCGAGAAAACTTCGTTGTAGACCTTGGTGACGAGATAATCCTGGCCATCCGCTTCACTGCGCCAGACTTGCCCGAGTTGGATCGAATTTACGGCCATGAGTGCTTCCCTGATTTCGATGGAATGATTCCAGAGTACCGGGCAAGGTAAGGGGCGTCAATTCCCGGCGAGGTTACCGAGGGACAGGCGTCCAATCGATTTCGTTCGCGGGAGACGGAGGACGGTTGGCAATGGGCGAGCGTCCGTTGCTATGATGAGCGGCATTCGAGGAAGAGGAAAGGATTTTCATGCCGCGAGGAGTCAGTCCGCGCCAGCCAGCCCGAACCGGGCGTCAGGACCGGGCGAAGCAAGTTCGGGTGCCGGGAGTTGCGGCCGGCACGGCAAAGAATTCTAAGCCGAGTGGAAAAGCGCGCGTCGCAAAAGCTCCGTCTGCACCCCCGTCAACGGCGAAGATCAAGGGCTACAATCCGGTCGCGCCGGAGCGGGTGGCGGAGATTCTGAAGCGATTGAACGAGTTGTATCCAGAGGTGACGTGCGCTTTGACGCATGCCAGCGCGTGGGAACTGTTGGTGGCGACGATTCTTTCCGCGCAGTCGACGGATGTGAATGTTAATCGCGTTACGCCGGTGATTTTTCGAAAGTATCCGACAGTCGAGGCTTTTGCGGCGTTGACGCCGGAACAATTGGAGCCGGATGTGCGATCGACGGGATTTTTCCGGAACAAGTCGAAGTCGGTTGTGGGGGCGGCGAAGAAGTTGGTGGCGGAGTTCGGCGGGCAGGTACCAGACGACATCGACAAGCTGCTAACGCTGCCGGGAGTGGCGAGGAAAACGGCGAACGTCGTGCTTGGTACGTGGTTCAAGAAGGCCGTGGGCGTGGTAGTGGACACGCATGTACACCGTATATCGAGGCGGCTGGAACTGACGACACAGGACGATCCGCAAAAGATCGAGCAGGATTTGATGAAGATCATTCCGCGCGACCGTTGGATTTTATTTTCACATCAGATTATCTGGCACGGGCGGAAGCTGTGCATAGCTCGCAAGCCGAAGTGCGCCGAGTGCTCGCTGGAGAACATCTGCCACGCCGGGGACAAGACCTGGAGCACCGTGGATATGCACAAGAACGCGAAAGCGTAGAAAACCATTCACCACAGAGGACGCAGAGGGGGCACAGGGAATTCCTGGCCTGTCCTCTCCTGTTTCAACTCTAACTATTCAGTTCCTAATTCATTCAGAACTGGATCGCGCAGGGCGTGGATACGCCGACTCTTCGGCTTGTCTTGCGCGAAAACCACAATTTCGTTTGTTCCTTTTACGAGCCAGGGAGCGGGGACGTAAAGCGTCTGCTGAGGGCCGAGATTCCAGAAGCGGCCAAGGGCGTGGCCGTTGATCCAAACAGCTCCCTTGCCCCAACCGCGAGTGTCGAGGAAGGTGTCGCCTGTGTTTTGCAGATCGAAACGACCGCGATAGAACAAGGGCGCATTTGGAGAGCCGACCCGTTTCGAGAATTGCAAATGCGAGAGATCGTCCATGGGCAGCGGAAACACCTCCCAGTCGGTCAGTTCGTTTCCGGCGAAAGTTACTGGGCCGCCGATTCCCTGCCGTTCATTCCGGAGTTCGGTGGTGAAATTGATGCGGCCGGTGCCTTCGACGAGGATGTCGATCGTTGTCTCTCCGCCGGCGGTGATGGAAAGGTGATCCTGCTTCTTGCGGCGGTCGAGAGTGCCCGCTAGTTTGCCATTCACATAAACTAGCGCATAGCTCCGAAGCTCGTTGATCTTGAGCTCACCTGAGAGCGGGGCTTTAACTTTCGTGCGGTACAGGATGTATCCGTACGACTGGCCGAACATTTCCATGGGACGCGGCTTGTCGACGCTGATCGGAGCCGGGAGGGTCGACCAAAGCGGCGCGGATTCGGACAACTCGAATTCTGGAATTTCAATTACAGGCAATGCAGAAGGCGCGTCGGGAACCTTCTCGCCAGGCCGATGCTTTGCGATGACATCGCGGAAAGCGAAGAACTTCTTGGTGAGCGCCCCCGACTCGCTGACGGGCGAATCGTAATCGTAGCTGGTGACGTCGGGTTCGTAACGTTTCTCCCAGTTGGCGCCGTTCATGAATCCGAAGCTGGTGCCTCCGTGAAACATGTAGAGGTTGATGGAGTATCCCTGCGAGAGAATCCAATCTAGTTCTTGGGCCTGCTGGGCGACGTTAGTGGTCTGATGCTTTTCGCCCCAGTGATCGAACCACCCGTCCCAGTATTCACCGCTCATCATCGGCTTGCCGGGACGGAACTTCTGCAGCTTGGCGAACTCGGCTTTCGCCTCACCAGGCCCGAAATTGACGACAGCGTGGATGCCGGGAAGAGTTCCGGCGGGGAGTTCGTCTCCACCGTCGGCTGTGTAAAGGAGAACGTCTCCGAGGCCGGCGTTCTTGAGCGCGGCGAGAACGCGATTCATGTAGTTCCTGTCGTTGCCGAATGAGCCGTACTCGTTTTCGACTTGAACGGCGATGATGGGACCACCGCGCGTGAGCTGGAGCGGGGCTAGTTCCCTGCCCAGGCGGTTGAGCCAGCGTTCGGCTGGACCTAAGAACTTTTCGTCAGCGCTGCGCAAGACGATGTTCGGATCAGCGAGAAGCCACGCCGGAAGGCCTCCGAGATCCCACTCGGCGCAGGCGTAGGGGCCGGGCCGCAGGATGACGTGCAGGCCTTCGTCCTGCGCGATCCGAATGAATGCCGCTACGTCGAGCGATCCGCTGAAATCGTAGACACCGGGTTTCGGCTCGTGCACGTTCCAGAACACATAAGTTGAAATTGTGTTGAGTCCCAGGGCGCGGGCTTTCTGCAAACGATCGCGCCAGTATTCCCGCGGGATGCGTTCGTAGTGAAGTTCACCGGAAATGATCTGCAGGGGCTTGCCGTCGAAGACAAAATGATCGCCTTTGATGCCGATGTGGTGGGCCGACGGGGGAGGATGCCCCACGGGTACAAGTGGCGCACTCGCGAGTGCTGTACACAGGACGAATGGAATGAGTAGGCGAGGAAGCATAGGAACCTAATGTTGCGCGACACTGTAAGTTGCTATGATTTGAAATTCATTGGGCCCTTAGCTAGCCGTATCGCCCGCGCTCGCTGAATGAAGTTGTAAATCGCAGCGAATGTCCAATAGGTTAGACCTGCAGCAACGATGGCCCAGTAGACTCCCCAATTGAAATCCAACATGGAATCCTCCAATTCATAGCCGCGCCACGGCGCGACTATGACTAAACGAAATTCCCTGGTGCTCTTAATTGCTGAATTATCGAGCTGTATTCCCGCACTTCGGTGTCGAGTTCAGCCTTTGCTTCTTTAGTCAAAACTACCCGATGGCGAGCCAGAACATGCTCATATTCCGGTCCAAGTTCAATCAGGGCATTCCTCACTGCTGCAACCTCCGTCAGGGCCGAATGAATTGCGGAACTCTGTTGCTCCAAGTGCTCAAACGCGGAAATCAAAAAATTGCGAAGCTTCTTATCTAGCATGGAAACCACCTTTCCGGGCCAAACTTCTCGGGCAGCGCTAGCCATTCATCCCAGGTCGAGGCAGGGACCGAGTGGAATCGGCCTCTGCTAGACTCTCTTTTTTACCTTACCTTGAGGATCCGCGCCATGCGGCTGTGTCCGCTGTTGGTTATTGTCATGCTCATGGGTAGCTTCGTCGCCGAAAGTGCTGCGCAGACCTTGCCGGTTCCGCAGGCGATCACCGATCCGAAACAAGTGTCGTCGAAGCCGAACGCGCAGGTTGAGCCGCGCGCGTTGATCATTGAAAAGCTTTATATGACGCGGCAGATTGGGCGGGCGACGTGGTCTCCGGACGGGAAGAGCATCGCGTTCATCTCGAATATGAGCGGACGGAACAATCTGTGGAATGTGCCCTCTGAGGGCGGATTTCCGGTTCAGATGACGGTTAGCGACCAGCGGCAGACCAATCCGGCGTGGTCGCCCGATGGAAAATGGATCGCGTATCAGTCCGACTTCGACGGCGATGAAGTGTGGGACATTTTCCTGGTTTCGCCGAAGACCGGGAAAGTCGTCAACCTCACGCAGACCAGCGAGATTGCGGAATTGAATCCGACGTGGTCGCCCGATGGACGTTATCTGGCGTATGAGGTGAAGCCGAAAACGTCAGCAGCGGTCGAGATCGATGTCTACGACATGGTGCTGCGCGAGGTGAAGCACCTGACGACGGGCACGCCGCAGGATAAACGAAACCACTCGCCGATTTGGTCGAAGGACGGAAAGTACATCGTCTATACCCAGGAACAGGCGAAGGGTACCGATTCGAATATCTTTATCGTTAACGTAGCGACTGGAAAGAGCACGCCGCTGACGCCACATGAGGGCGAGCAACTTTACTCCGCCAGTGCAATCTCGCCCCTTGGAGTTCCCGACGCGATGAGGATCTTGGTCACGTCGAACGCTGAGAACGGTTATGAAAACATCGGGTTGCTCCATGTTGGGATGAAGGGGGAGATGGCTGGTCACTTGGTTCCGGAAAAGATCCAGTGGCTAACGAACGATAAGTGGGAAATCCGCGGCGGCGAATTTTCCCCCGACGGCAAGCACCTCACCTTCAGCGCCAACGTCGACGGCAACGAAGACATCTACCTGCATGACATGACCACCGGCAAGTCGACCGCGCTCCCAATCCCCAAAGGAGTGAACGAGCCGGCGGGCGGACACCGAGCTTTCAGCGCCGACGGCACACGCCTGCTTTACAACCACAACGGCCCGACTGCTCCCGGCGACTTGTGGGTCTATCACGTTGCTACGGGCAAATCGCAGCAACTCACGCACTCGCTGGTGGCGGGCATCCGTTCGGAGGATATGGTCGAGCCGTTCCTCATTCACTATCCCAGCCGCGACGGAAAGTGGACAATCTCGGCGTTTCTCTACGTGCCGTTCAACATGGCACGGAACGGACAGAATGCGGCGATCGTGTTTATCCACGGCGGGCCGACATCGCAGACCATGAATTCGTTCAACCGCTTTGTGCAGTTCGCCGCGAATCAGGGATACATGGTGCTGGCGCCGAACTATCGCGGGTCGACTGGATATGGAAAAGAATTCCAGCAGGCGAACCTGTTCGACATGGGCGGTGGCGATTTGCAGGATGTGCTCGCCGGAGTGGATTGGATCAAGCAGACTGGGCATCTTGATCCGAAAAAGATCGCGGTGATGGGCGGCAGTTACGGCGGTTATTTAAGCATGATGGCGGTGACAAAAGCTCCGGAAGTCTGGGCGGCGGGCGTGCCGATTGTGCCGTTCGTGAACTGGTTCACGGAAATCAAGAATGAGGATCCGGTGCTGCAGCAGTCGGATCTCGCAACGATGGGCGACTCGGTGAAAAACAAGGCGCTCTATGAAGAGCGCTCGCCGATCAACTTCATCGATCAGATCAAGGCGCCGTTACTGCTGCTCGCGGGCGGACATGATCCGCGGTGTCCGAAGTCGGAGACGCAGCAGGTAGTGGACGCGATCAAGAAGCGCGGCGGGAAGGTAGATTACAAGATTTACGAGAATGAAGGGCATGGATTCGCCCGCGTCGAGAATCAGATTGACGCCTATAAGCGCGTCGCGGATTTTCTGCTGGCGCATGTCGTGCCGGCGGATTGCAGTTGCTCGCTGAACGAGTAGAAAAATCACAGGGGCTAAAGCCCAAATCGTGTCTGCCTTTAACGCGGCCCTTGAAGGGCCGCTCTTCCACGGTCGTACCGTCACCATGCGCTTATTGCCGCTACGGTCGTACTGTCGAGCACGCGCTTATTGCTGCTGCTACCGTCGTGCCGTCAGCATGCGCTTATTGTTGTTGTTGTTGTTCCTGGTCGCTTCTTATCGATGGACCGCGCACCAGCGGTGGGCGCGTGCGGACTACGAAGGCCGGGGCGGCGGGCTCGGGTGATTCGCCGTCGGCGGGGTTCACATTGACGGCTACGCTCAATTCGCTTTCGGCGTCGCCCTTGTAGACGCCGCGGGTCGGTGGAACGTCGGCATAGTCGCGTCCGATAGCGACGCGGATGTGACGATCGCCGCCTACAAGATTGTTGGTCGGGTCGAATGCCACCCATCCCAGGCGTGGAACCAGGGCTTCGATCCAGGCGTGCGACGCGCCTTCGAGCGAACGGTCTTTCTTCTTTTCTTCGCGATGGAACATGTAACCGCTGACATAGCGGCATGGGATTTCGAGCCGACGCACCAAGGCGATCATGATGTGGGCGAAGTCCTGGCAGACTCCCTGACGGCTTTGAAGCGCATCTTCGATCGGGGAGTCAACCTTGGTGCTGTTGGGCACATACGAGAACTGGGTGTAGATGGCCTCGTTGAACTCGGTCAACAACTCGAGAGGATTTCCGCGGCGCTCGCATTTTAATTCCTTCGCTAAGGCATTCAACGGCTCGCTGGAGTGCGCGAAGTGGCTGGGGAGGAGCATCTCCCAGTAGTCATCGCTCGCGACCAGAGCGTCGAGATCGGACCAATCTCCGCAATCGGCGGCCCGCGGGGGGGTAATGGACTGAACGTCAACAGCCGACTGCGCCGTGACCTTCACCTGCGAATGGCTGCCGGCGATGTCGAAGTGATGGACCGTGTTTCCCATGAAATCGTGGTATTGCATCACATTGGCTGCGGGGTCGACGTTGAGAGTGAAGTTAAGGCAGCGTTGATCTCCGTCGCTGCGAGGTTGGAGGCGAACCTCCATGATGCTCTCGCGGACTGCGGGCTGGTAGCGGAAGGTCGTGGTGTGACGGACGGAGTAGATCATTGGATTATTGAGTCATTGAGCGATTGAGTTATTCAGTCATTGAACGGCTAAAACAAAATTTATTTACGACGCAAGCGCTGACTCGACCGAATAGTCGAAGTAAACCTGATGGATCGCGGTGTGCGCATGGGCGCACTGCCAGCGGATGCTGTCGACGTATCCCGTGGCGCCAGAGGCCATAATTTCCTCGATCTGGCTGAAGCTGAGAGTCGCTTGCAGGCGGCCGGCGAGGCGGACCGGTTGCTCGGCCTTGCGCTCGGTCATATCTCCGATAGCGGCGAGGGCGGCGTGAACCATGTCGACCGAAAAGCGGACCGAATGCGGGAACTCGGGATTCAGCAGCAAGAATTCGGCGACACGCAACGGGCGCAGTTCGGCCGTGTAGGTTTTGCAATAGGCTTCAAACGCGGCACAAGATTTCAGCAGGCCGACCCACTCGATGTAATCCTCGCTCTCGACTGCTTGATCGAGGGGATGCGAGAGGCTTCGGAAATGGGTACCGATGAGGCGAGCGAGAGCATCGGTGCGCTCGACGAAGCGTCCGAGTTGAATGTATTGCCAGCCCTCGCCGTGCGACATCGTGGAATCGGTGACTCCCTGGAAAAGGTGGGCTCCATCTTGCACGGCCCGGAAGAAAATGTGCGAATGCAGCAGCCAAGCCTCACTCGATGTGGTGCTGTTGACCTGCAGGTAAAGGCGGTTGAGTTGTTCCCACATTTCCGTGCTGCACTGTTCACGGACCTGCCGAAGGTTTTCGCGCGCAGCGGCCACGCAGGACAGAATGGACGATTCATTTGTGCGATCAAGCGTAAGGATGTGAGTGAGTGCGGTCGAGCCGATCTTGCCATTTTCCGGCGGAGGAACCTGACAAGCTTCAAGCAATCGAAGCCATCGTCCGGCGCCGGCTTCCGGTGATTGATCGAGGCGAAGCTGGAGATTGACATCAATGAGGCGCGCCGTGTGTTCGGCACGCTCGAGGTAGCGGCTCATCCAATACAAGCTGTCCGCGACCCGGGATAACATGGCCGTTCTCCTCCGGTCTTCGTTTCTCATGCGCGCAGGACCCAGGTATCCTTGCTGCCGCCACCCTGGGAAGAATTCACCACCAACGATCCGCGGCGCAGAGCCACACGCGTTAGTCCTCCGGGAACCAACGTGACATTTTCGCCATACAAGATGTAAGGACGGAGATCCACGTGGCGGGCCTGGACTTCTCCTTCGAGGAAGCAGGGTGCGCGCGACAAGCTCAGCGTGGGTTGAGCGATGTAGTTGCGAGGCTCGGCTTCGATCCGGCGGCGAAACTCTTCCCTGTCCTCTTCCGAGCTGTGCGGGCCGATGAGCATGCCGTAGCCACCGGACTCGCCGACGGCTTTTACGACGAGTTCGTCCAGATGCTCCAGCACGTAATTTCGCTGGGAACGATCGTTGAGCAGATACGTCTGGATGTTAGCGAGGATGGGATCTTCGCCAAGGTAATAGCGAATGATGGCGGGGACGTAGGCGTAGAGAGCCTTGTCGTCTGCGACGCCGGTTCCGATGGCGTTGGCCAAGATGATGTTGCCGGCGCGGTAGGCGTTGAAGAGGCCTGGGACGCCGAGATTCGAGTCGCGACGGAAGCAGAGTGGATCGAGGAAGTCGTCGTCAACACGGCGATAGATGACGTCGACGCGCTGCAGGCCAGCCGTGGTTCGCATGTAGACGATGTTGTCGTGGACGAGCAGGTCGCGTCCTTCGACCAGTTCGATGCCCATCTGCTGGGCAAGAAAGGTGTGCTCGAAGTAGGCGGAGTTGAAAACACCCGGCGTGAGCAATACGACTTTGGGTTCGTGACGGGACGTCGTCTGCGGAGGAGCGAGGGCGCGCAATGTCGAGAGCAGCGCCTGCGCATAGTGATCGACCGGGGAGACTCCGTAGTCGCGAAAGAGGGTTGGGAAAACTTTCTTCAGGACCTTGCGGTTGGCCAGCATGTAGGAGACACCGCTGGGGACTCGAAGATTGTCTTCGAGGACCGCAAAGCTTCCGTCGGGCAGGCGAACCAGATCGGTTCCACAGATGCTGACATAGATTCCATGCGGGACGGAGAGTCCGCGCATCTCCCGGCGGAAGTGGCGGCAGCTGTAAACAAGCTCGCGCGGGACGATGCCATCGGCGAGGATTCGTCCACCGTGGTAGATGTCTTCGAGGAAGAGGTTTAGAGCGGCGATGCGCTGGGTGAGGCCGCTTTCGATCTTTCGCCACTCGTCGAAAGGGATGATGCGCGGCAGGAGATCGTTGGGGAAAACGCGCTCAGTTCCCTCGTCATTGCCGTAAACGGTGAAAGTGATGCCTTGATGGAGAAATGAAAGATCGGCGGCCTGCTGGCTCTTGCGCAGTTCTTCGGGAGGAAGTTCGAGCAACCGTTGGAACAGGGCTTTATAGTGAGCCCGAGGCGTACCCGGGGATGCGAACATCTCATCGTAGGCCGAATCGAATTGGTAGTTTCGAAATGGCGGGCGAAACAAACTGAGAGGCGCGTCGGGTGGGTTCATCCGGCGCACAAGTCCGCGAGTTCGGGTACGGCTCGGCTGCACCCTTGAGACTCTAGGTTCCGATTTGGCGGGAGTCCAATCAAATTTGTTTATGGGAGGGATTTGGAAATCGGGGAGCAGGGGGCAGAGGTCAGGGAGCAGTGACTAGGGGTCAGCAACCCGAGATTCCGCGCTTCGCTCGGAATGACAAGCTTCCTACGCCCAGATTCCTCGCTTCGCTCGGAATGACAAACTTTGAGTAGCTCTCAGTCTCCGCGCTGATGCCTATTCCACTTGCCACTACCACTTCGCACTGAACCCTGGCCCCTGATTTACTCCTTCTGCCCGGAGGCGAAGACTGTCCAAGGTCCCGCCTTCATGTCTCTCAGGAGAGGCTTCTGCCAGGAATACTCCGGATGGTGCTCGAGGAAGTCGGCGGCGAGGAAATCGGCGCCGCAGGGGTGTCCGGCGCGAGCGACGAAGCTCATCTTGGCTGCCATCGCGCTGTCGGTGGCCTTGCCTTGCACTGCGCCGCCGGGATTGTAGGCGTCCCAGTCCCATTCCTTCACTCCGCGCGGCGAGACGTCGACATGGCCGCAAAGCGCCCGCTCATCGGCCTGCTCTTTTTTCTCGAAGCTGTCGACGTGGTCAGAAAGGAATTGCTCCGCCATGTTTACGTCGATTTTGCCTTTAGATTGCTGCATGATTTCCTCCCAGCGAGCGCGTCGAGCGTTGGGCGAGGACGAAGTGTCATTGGGATCGAAAGTGGTTTCTTCTTTGATCACCTTTGGGTCGCGGGCGAAGTTTGAGCTTACGAAGTAACCGTCTTTTGTGCGCCACAGGGGAGTGTTCTTCAAGCCAAGCTCGAGGTAACCAATCTCGCCGGTCTTGCGATCGCCTATTAGCCAGTCGTTCGCATAGCCACCGTTGTTGCCCTCTTTGATGATGCGTACATAGTCGTCGATCGTATTGGCGTACTGAAGCGCCTTACGGGAGCGCATGAATTCCGGCTTGCCGTTGGGATCCCATCCTTCGAACTGGGTGATAGTGGTTTCGGTGATCATCATGCCGGCGGAGTTGACACCGAAGTCGTCATCGCTGGTGATTACGCCTGGGAAGCCGTCCATGAGGATGCGGTTTCCACGCTTAGGCTGGATGTCGAAGACGATCACCCAACGCTCGCCCGCGAGGTAGCTGGTCCAGTTGTTGTGGGCGATGACGATCTGGTGATCCTTGGTCATGCTACCCGTCGCGATGAACGCGCTGCAGTTGCCGGGAGCGGCGAGCTTGGGATTCTTCGCAGACTTCTGCTGCTTATTGAGCCATGGGACGTAGTAGTCGGGGACCTCTTCGAAGCCGTTGAGGGCCACGATATCGTAGACGTCAAGATCGACGCCGTGGGCTTTTACTCCATCGGCGATGCCCTGCAACTCCTGCTGGTACTCGGCATCGATGTGCGGCCAGAGCATCTGGCGAGCGGTGGTGCGATAGAACTCCCAGTCGCGCTGGCTCTGATGAGTATCGAAGAGCTTGATCGCTTCGAAGGCGTCGGCGATCTCGGGCGCGAGCAAATATCCGTGCTGAAAGCCGATATCCGAAGGGGAGCCTTCGAGGTGAACGTACGTCCATCCTCCCTGTTGGAAGCGGTAAGCTTTCTGAAGACGAGGATCAGAGGAGGCTTGACTTCCAGCCGTCGCCACGGAAGCAAGAGTCAATAGCAGCCCGGCCAAGCAGGAAACTCCTACGATGCGTTTGTTCATGGGTCCCTCGATCCGTTCGCGATCTAAAATCGACACATTCTAGCTTATTGCTACGCTTGCGCTTCGGTAATGCTCTCGCGCCAGGCCGAGTCTTTCGACTCGCGGCGACTGTAACGATGCGCAGGACAGCAGGTTCCTCACGGCTTCGCCGTTCGGAATGACAAGGTGGCGAGATAATCGGAATGGCTAAATATTTGTGCGTTGGTCTGGATGGCGGGTGAGATACCAGCATGGCAACGATCCAGCGTGGGGAAAGAGAGCGTTCACGCAGGCCTCTGGCTGCGGCGGATCGAAGATGAGCTGAGTCTTTCCGTTCTTCTGGAGGACAGCGTAGTAATGGTTCACGGTGACTGATCCGAAGGCGTTTCGATTGGTGGCAACCCGGACGCGAAAAATCGCGAAGTCGAATCCGAATGTGAGAACGGCCGCTCCCAGGATGAACAGAAGGATCCCAAGGAAGATTCGCCGGAGTCGCTCGCGAAGTTCTTGAGCCGAGATCGGTGCCACGAGGCGGATTATATTCCTGAGCGCGATCTGTAGGCCTCCCAATGATTCGGGCACAAATAGATTTGCCGAGCTTTAGCTTGACGCACGAGACAGCCGTTCCTACACGGACGCTGCCCAGTCGGGCTTGTGTCTCTGTCGTTGACAATATGGCCATCCGACAGGCAAACTACCGCATTCGCCGGGAAAGGCATCTGGCGAGCGTCCGTGGACGGGTTGCGGCATTTTGCCCTTCCAGGCCGTATACTCAATCTTCGCTTCGTCCATGGCCATGACCGAGCAACGCGTCTCGTATACGCTGGACTCCTCGCTGGAGACGATTGATAGCGCTGAAGAGAAGGCCACCCGTATTGCTACAGAACTTGGCTTTGGCGATGACGAGGTGATGCAAATTTCGATGGCCGTCCGAGAGGGCGCCGTGAACGCCGTTTTGCACGGCAATGGTTATGCCCCGGACAAAAAAGTCACGCTCGCCTTTGAGCGTACCAGTGAGGACCTGATCATTACGATCCGCGATCAGGGCCCGGGGATGGACTTGAGCAAGATCCCCAACCCGCTGGCGCCGGAAAATCTACTCAAGACGTCTGGGCGAGGAATTTTTTTAATGCGCTCGTTCATGGATGTGGTGGAGATTCGCCCATCCGCAACGGGCACTGAACTTAAATTGATCAAGCGCGTCCACGGGCCAACCGCGGGCGGCAAGGAGGCTTCCCAGTGAGCATGAAGGTTGGTACTCGGCAGGTGGATGGAGTCACGATTGTGGACTGCAGCGGCCGCATCACCCTGGGCGAAGGCAGCGTAGTCCTTCGCGACACGGTGCGCGACCTGCTCAGCAAGGGCAATAAAAAGATTGTGCTCAATCTGAACGATGTGAACTACATCGACAGCTCAGGCATCGGTGAACTGGTCAGCGCATTCACAACGACCAAGAATCAGGGCGGCGAACTTAAACTGCTGAACTTGACCAAGAAGGTCAACGATCTGTTGCAGATCACGAAGCTCTATACAGTCTTCGACGTGAAAGACGACGAAGCGTCCGCCGTCAAATCCTTTAAGTAAGAATTTCTTCTTTTGGGCGCCCCATTTCTCGCTGCCGCGGGAAATGGGGAATCTGCCCAGTTTCATTCCGGAACGATGCCCTCGATTTTTCTCCCTGGCATCACTGACTTTTATTTTGCGTGCTCGCAAGATCGACCCATGTTGCTATGTCTGGGCCGTGTTTCGATTGCTTGTGCCGCGCTGCTGCTCTTCCCTTCCGGAGAGTTTGTCTTCGCTTCCGATTGCATTCCAATTCATGAAGCTCGACAGCATGTCGGCGAAACCAAATGTGTGACGGGAAGAGTTGCAGGGGTAAAGGTAGGAGCCAAAGGGGTTCACTTCGTCGATTTTTGCGAAGAGCGGATGGCGTGCCCGTTCACGGTGGTGGTGTTCTCGCAGGATCTGAAGGACGTGGGCGATGTCCGTCGACTCGTGGGACGAACGATTGAGATTCAGGGCGCGGTGAAACTGTACGACGATCGGGCGGAGATTATTCTGAAGCGGATCGGCCAGATTACCGGGGGAGCGGCGATGATTCCGCCGCTACCTAAAAACTACGATGTCGAAAACCGCGGCCACTACAGCGCCGGGCATATGCGCCCCACCAAGAAAGCGGCGAAGACCAAGGCAGTGCCGAACTCAACAATTACCTATGGAGAGGCCGACAGCGCGGACTCTCCGGAATAATTCCTTCTCTTAATTACCTCAGCAAATCTTGAGCTGTCGGTATACTGCCACTCTTACCACTCGGGAGGCAGTCATGAGGGAAACATCCGAAGGCGGAAGCATCACCCGCAGGAGTGCGCTCGCGGTATTAGCTTCAGCCGGATTGGGACTAGCGGCCAGTGGCCTGCCGACGCTGGCGGCAGACGCGGCTACCGATCTATTGAGCCAGAGGCTGCCGAAGTTCAGCGAGAAGTCGCGAGCGCTGTTGCGCGAATTGTTGAATGATTTCGGTTATAGCGGGCGGATTCCGGCGGATGCGGCTGCGACACTGGTGAAGAACGAAAGTCTATCCGTGGACCAATTGATGGTCGAACTCTTGCCTTTCGCGCAAAGCTACTCGCGGGCACCGATTTCCAGTTTCTTCGTCGGCGTCGTCGTGCGCGGGGCTAGCGGCTCCCTCTACACGGGAGCCAACATTGAAATTCCCGGGCAATGTCTCGGCTTTGCCGTACATGCGGAGCAATCGGCGCTTTCGAATGCATACATGCATGGTGAGCAATCGGTGGCTGCTCTTGCAGTCGGAGGAGCGCCGTGCGGGCACTGTCGTCAGTTCATCGACGAGATGTCGCCCGACGGTGAGATTCTGATCTTGACTCCGAATCATGGTCCCGCAAAGCTTTCAACTATTCTGCCGTCCGCGTTTGGGCCGGCGGCGTTGGGAATGACACATGGGGCGTTTCCGGTGGAAGAGAAAAAGCTAGCGCTTGATAAGGATTCCACGGACGCCCTCGCATTGGCGGCGCTCGATGCGGCGCGGAAGTCCTATGCTCCCTACAGCAAGTCTCCCGCGGGAGTTGCAGTGCGCGGGAGCCACGGACGAATTTATCGAGGATCTTATATCGAGAATGTTGCGTTCAATCCGAGCCTGTCTCCGCTGCAAACCGCACTGGCAGCGATGATCGCGGCTGGCGAGCCTTACTCCGCCATCTCAGCTGTCACCCTGGTCGAATTGGAAGGATCCAAGATCAGTCAAAGAACGGTCACGGAGGCGGTGATGGGCGCGATCGCTCCTGGACTTAAACTGGAAGTGATCTCAGCACGGAGTTAGTGCACTCGCGTAATCTCTCGCAAAACAAACGTGACTACGGTCCTAGAGGTTTTTCTATGAAGCGACTGGCTCCGGCTATCGGATTGTTCTTTCTCGCTCCACTGGTGGCGGAATTTCTGCTTGGGGATCTGCCCATCAAGATGCTTGGGACGGTGGTGATTCTGGCTCCAATGTATGGCGGCGGAGCGTTGCTGATTCGTGAATTTGCCCGGAGAACCGGAAAGGGATGGCCAACGATCTTCGTGCTGGCGTTCGCTTATGCGGTCTTGGAAGAAGCCTTCACTACGCAGACGTTATTCAATCCGAATTATCTGCATTTGAATTTGCATTTGCTGGAACCGGCTTACATTCCGGCTCTGGGGATCGGCGCGTGGTGGACAATCTTCGTGCTGACGCTTCATACGGTCTGGAGTATCTCCACCTCGATTGCGCTGGCGGAGGCGCTGGTGCCTGAGCGCGCGATGAAGCCTTGGCTCGGGACGCTCGGTTTGAGCGTGGTCGGAGTCTTGTTCGTGCTGGCTGCAATTGCGTCAACACGCTTTGAGATTAAACAGGATCACTTTATCGCGTCGGCGGCGCAATTCGGGGCGGCCGCTGTTGTCTGCGTTTTGGCAATCGTCGTGTCGTTTTTGTTGCCGGCGAGTTCGACTTCGAAGAGATCCGGATCGGCCCCCAGTCCTTGGATTATTGGTTTCGGCGTATTAGCCGCGGGTTCGATCTTCTTGATGGTTCCGAAAGCATGGGGATGGCTCGCGGTGGGGATCTACGTGGTTCTCGATCTCGTGATGATTGCCTTGATTTCGGTGATGTCGGGTCGATCTGGCTGGGACAGTCGACACCGCTTGGGCCTGGCGGCGGGTGCGGCTCTGACGTACGCCTGGCATTCCTTTATCCAGATGCCTGCCGTGGGCAGCGCAGGCACGGGATTTCGAATCGGCAACGCCATTTTCGCCGCTGGGTTGTTGATACTTTTGTTCTTCGCGGCGCGGCGCACTTCGCGCTATGAATCGGATCGCGCCGTTGTCGGCGGCTAGACCATTCCTTTGCGCAATTCGTCGAGGGGATACTTCGTTCCGCGCCAATCGATGCCGTCGTTCCAGAGGGTCAGGAACGTCGATCGGAGAAGTGTGTAGATAAACAGTGTGGTGCTCACGGGATGCAGAAAGAAGTAGTAGGGCGGGACGGAAGAACGGAGCGAGATTCCGACATAGATGAGGAACATCGATCCTAGAGCGACAGCATAGGGGACTCGTGCCCATCCGTGCGCGAGGAAGATACCCAGGAATGGGCCGAAGTTCAGAAACGCCAAGCCGAACGCGGAGAGCAGGCTTCTCCACCACTGGAAAGAAAGCACGGCGAAGAAATTCTTGGTCAGATTATTGACGATGCCCGTCGCGCCTCGCGCCCAGCGAATCGAAATCAGATCTCCACCAAAAACGTTTCTTTGCGCGAAGCCGGAGTTCTTGACGACCTTGCCCAACTTCATGTCGTCGAGTACTTCCATCCGCAGCGCCTGATAAGTTCCAACCGCGTCGTACACACGACGCCTCACCAAATTGAACGCGCCGACGCCCATATGATCGTTCGTGCTGGGATCGGCCACTTTCCATGGGCGGTGGCCGAACATGAACATGGTCTGGAAGAAGGCAATCATCATGTACTCGCCCGGGCGCTTCATGATCATGCGTGGAAAGAGCACGACGTGATCGGCAGGTTCGGACTCGGCATAGACCAAGGCTCGGCGGAGCGACTCAGGCTTGAAGATGACGTCCGCATCGGTGAAAAGCAGCCACTCACCATTCGCCTGATTTGCAGCGGTCCACATCGCGTGAGTCTTGCCCAGCCATCCGGCGGGGAGTTCGTTGTGGTGGACCACTTTCAACCGGCCGTTACTCCCATCCGTCGAAGATCCCGAAGGGTTGGGCAGCCTTTGGTCAGCTGAATTGGAGAGTTCGTCCAAGATTTCGCCGGTGCGATCGGTCGAACGGTCGTTGACGGCGATGACCTCATAGTTGTCGTAATCGAGGGCGAGCAGGCTTTTCAGCGCCCGTTCGATGGTCTCTTGTTCGTTGCGCGCGGGAACGATGATGGAAACGCGCGGATTGCCGGAGGCAGAAACTGGATCTCGATTCCACTCCGGGCGGGAAACGTCGGCGACGCTGGGCATGCCGAGGGCTGCATCCAGAATGCGGGAAAACCACGCCAGAGCAAGAATCAATCCCGCAATCCAATAAAAGTAGACCATCCCGGTTACGTCTTCCCTGCCTCGATCTTCCCGCCTTCGATCCCGGCACTCTCGAACGAAACCGGCGGCGCAAACTTCATCCCATAAAACAGTATGGCTGAAGAAAGAGCGATGGCTACGACCGGCCCTAAGAATGCGCTCTGCAACGAATAGCGATCCGACATGTAACCGATCAGCGATGCGGAAGGCACGTCCCCAAACAGATGGAAGATGAAAATATTCACGGCCAGCGCCATCGCCCGGATGGGAGCACCCACTGAATTGATGATGGCGGCATTCAAAGGCCCTGTATTCAACAAGAGGAGAAATTCTGCCACCAGAATGCCAGCGACCATCCACGTTCCATGCGTGTAGAGAGCGACCCACATGGCCGGGATCCCCAAACCAAGGCTGACTGCTGAGACCAAATAATGAGCCGTGCGAGTCCGCCGGAGCAAGAAGTCCGACAGCCAGCCTCCCGCCAGGGACGCAACCAGACCATTCGCTCCAATGCTTAAGCCAAAAAATATGCCTGCTTGCCCAAGGGTGTAGCCCCGCGCGCGATGCAAGAAGGTCGGCATCCACACCTGAAGTCCGCCTAAAGCGAAGGTCATCATCGCCATGCCGAATGTTGCAGTGAGAAACGCGGGATTTCTCGCGAGTCCCTTCAGGGTATCGCGATCTGGTGTCTTTTCGTGCGGGTCAAACTGACCGAGTGGAGGTTCGGGAATGAAGAGGAGAAGGAGAGCAAGCACAAAGCCGGGCGCTGCGCCCACATAGAATGGAGTACGCCATCCGTAAGCCGGCCCCATCAATCCGCCCAGAATGTATCCCAAAGCCGTCCCAACGGGAATCGCAAGATAAAACACACCCATCACACGCCCCCGCTGACTCTCCGGAAACATATCGGCGACGAACGTCGGAGACAGGATGACGAAACTTGCTTCCCCAACGCCAACTAGGGTATGGCGAATCACTAACCCGGTGAAATCGTGCGTGACCGCAGTTAGAAGAGTTGCCGCACTCCAGATCAGAGCTCCAACCACGATTACCGACTTTCGGGAGAAGCGTACTGACAGCGGTCCCATGAAGGGTGCTGCGCACATATAGAAAACGAAGAACACACTGGTCAAAACGCCAAAGGCTGCGTCACTGCGATGGAATTCCGCCTTGAGCAATTCCTGCACGGCGAAAAGCACGGACCGATCGATGTAGTTCAGCAGGTTCAGCGCAGTGAGAAGCGCGAGGGCAATCTTCGGATAGCTCTTCTGCGAGGTCACGTGTCGAGCGAATATATCACGTTGCCTCGGCGGCACCTTGATGACAGTGCCCGCTACGGAAGATTTGATTTTGATCCGGGACGTGGCCATCGCGCGACGATCGTTGTCGATATGCCGCCGCGCGGACGGAATTCTCCTGTGATCTCGGCCCAAACTGGCTTAGCCCATTTCACAACATCTTCGAGGACCTGGTTGACAACGTTCTCCTGAAAGATTCCCAGATTTCGATACGACTGCAGATACTCTTTCAGCGATTTCAACTCGAGGCAGTGCATATCGGGCATGTAGCGAATTTTGAGCGCGCCGAAATCCGGCAAGCCGGTCTTGGGGCAGACTGAAGTGAACTCGGGGTCGTCAACGACGATTTCGTATCCGGGAAACTGGTTGGGCCAGGTTTCGATTGCGGGAAACTTGGCGTCAAGGCCGGCGGCGGCGTGTTCAGGAGTGTAGCCTGGTGATTTCGGCATAAAAAGTATTGTAGCGGCTAGATCGCTAGTAGAGAGCAGATCCGGCATTTTCGAGGCGCCGCGGGAACGGATGGCGAACGCGTTAGAATGCAGCCGAAGGGGTATGGCTGGCATCCAATGAGATACCGTGCCGGGGCGGCTTGCGGGTGTTGTGGCGTCTCCAGAATGGTAAATTAGTGCTTACAGTTATTCCTGCCGGACCCTGAAAGACCATCAGTTGGCATCGACGAACAATTCGCACCCACCGTCGCGACGGCGGTGGATCTGGGGCGCTTGCGCGCTGATTTTGGTATTGGTGCTTTATTCGTATTTGCATCAGACACCGCTGAAAGTCCGATCGACGACGGTTCAACGTGGCCCGATTCGCAGCCTGGTTTCCACGAACGGCAAGGTCGAACCCATACAGAACTTTGAAGCGCACGCTCCTATCGCGACGACCGTAAAGCGCCTGCTGGTGAAGGAAGGCGACCACGTACGGAAGGGCCAGTTGCTCTTGGAGTTGGATGACGCTGATATACGAACACAGGCAGCTCGGGCACAGGCTCAAATCAAGTCGGCGGCAGCCGATCAGGCGGCGCTGAAGACTGGCGGTACGCAGGAAGAAGTCCTTACGCTGAACTCGCAGCTGATTAAGGCGCGCAGCGCACGGGACGCGGCCCAGCGCAGTCTTGATTCGCTGCGCCGGTTACAACAGCAGGGCGCGGCCTCGCCGGGCGAAGTGCGGCAGGCGGAAGATACGCTGCAGCGCGCCCAGGCGGATGTCAATTTCCTCGAGCAGAAGCAAAAAGACCGGTATTCGTCCCCAGAAGTTGCGAGGATTGAATCGCAGGCGAGCGAGGCGCAAGCAGCCTATGAAGGCGCCGAAGATGCACTGCGGAGATCCAGCGCGCGCGCGCCCTTTGACGGGGTTGTCTATTCTGTTCCGGTGAAAGAAGGTGCTTTCGTTCAAGCCGGCGATCTGCTCCTCCAAGAGGCAGATCTGTCCCGCGTGCTGGTGCGGGCCTTCGTCGACGAACCCGATGTGGGGCGTCTGCAGGCAGGACAGAAAGTTGAAATTACGTGGGACGCCGTTCAGGGACGCGTGTGGAACGGCACGGTGAACACGGTACCGTCGACCGTGAAGTTGCGAGGCAACCGAAATGTCGGAGAAGCGACCTGCCTGATCGATAATCAGGACCTGCGCCTGCTGCCGAATGTCAACGTCGGCGTGACGATCGTAGTCGCCGAACATACTAACGTTCTTACATTACAACGCGACGCCCTGCGAATGGATGACACGAAGCCGTATGTCTTCCGAATCGTCCGGGATCGATTAAAGAGTCAGCCTGTGGAGTTTTCGCTTCAGAATCTGACCCGAGTGGAGATTGTTTCGGGCCTCTCGGAAGGAGATACGGTGGCCCTTCCCGCCGAGGAACAGAAGCCTCTCATTGACGGAGCAACAGTTAAGGTCGTGCCGTAATCCTTCCTCTACGCATGAAGCCGCTACGGTTACTTTTGCTCTTGTTGTTTTTCCTGCCCTTGGAGCCGATATATGCTGCGGAGGCCCCGAAGCAACTTCTCGCTTCTGGTCATGTCGATGAAGCGATCGTTAGGCTTGCACAAGAGATAAAGCATAATCCGAGCGAGGCTGAGTTGCACAATCTGCTTTGCCGCGCCTATTTCATGATGGACGAATGGGACCACGCGATCGCGGCGTGCGAACATGCGGTAAGTCTTGCGCCGCAGCAAAGCATCTACCATCTCTGGCTCGGACGAGCCTACGGCGAGAAGGCCGACCGCGCGGGAGTTTTCTCGGCAGCGGGACTTGCCAAGAAAGTAAGAGTGTCGTTTGAGCGGGCGGTGGAACTGGATCCCAAAAGCTCTGAGGCGCGGACCGATCTTGGAGAGTTCTACACGGAAGCACCTGGGGTGGTAGGCGGTGGGAAAGACAAAGCGCGCACGCAGGCAGATGCCCTTATGGCGTTCGACCAGGCACGGGGACACTGGCTGCTGGCGCGCATTGATGAAAAAAATAAGGACGCGGCCGCAGCCGAACGAGAGTATTGGGCCGCCATTGCCGCTAGCCACTCGGGAGCCAGAGCCTGGCTCGACCTCGCGAACTTTTATTTCTATGCGCACCGACTGGACGAAATGGAGCAGGCGATTCATACGCTCGAATCCAGCCCAGTCGACCATCCTGAGGCCTTGATGCATGCTGGTGGGATTTTGGCGCGTGCTGGACGTGATCACGCGACAGCAATTCGCTTACTGCGGCGATATCTGACTTCTCCCGTGGAAGAGGGACCGGCGTTCAAAGCTCACGACCAACTGGGCCAATTGCTGGAGAAACAAGGCGATCGAAAGAGTGCGGCGGAGGAGTTCCGCGCTGCTCTGGCGCTGGCGCACGATTATACGCACGCGCAGGAAGACCTGAAGCGAGTGGATCACTGAAGATTTCTTGCGGAATCGTTTAAGGTTAGTTCCCACCGTGACCCACACAAAGTCACCGTGTCGCCCCGGATGGACATTTAGAATTCTCGCTTGCACCCAAGTTATTTGTACGAACACTCGCACATTCCTCGGGAAAGGGACGCAATGAAGACCCAGTGCCGCAATGCGCTCGCCTTGAAATCGATTCTTGCGATTATCTTGCTTCCTGCATCTTTGTTGGCCGAACCGGTCCCGCTCAAGCGAGTTGTCGAACTGGCGCTGGCGCACGCCACCGGAGCGGGGATTGCGGCGGCAGATGAGCAGCATGCGGCCGCCAGTTATCGTAAATTGCGCGACAACTATATTCCGCAGCTTTCGACCGGGGCGGGACTTGGTTATTCGTATGGATTCCCTCTTGCTCTGGAAGGATCGGCACCCGCCCTGTTCAACATCACGGCGCAATCGGCGTTGCTGAATCCGGCGCTGCGGGATTTCGTTCGGGCTTCGAAGATCGACAGTGCCGCGGCCTCACTGAAAAGCAAGGATCAACGAAACCAGATTATCCAGGACGCAGCGCAGAGCTATGCAGAACTTGCCAAATGGGAACAGCGACTGGTGAAGCTTCAAGAGACGGAAGTGGACGCGAACAAGTTTCAGGCTGCGGTGGCGGAGCGGGTGAAAGAGGGAGTGGACAGCGAACTGGACGGAACGAGGGCACGGCTTTCGGCTGCTCGCGTGCGGTTGAGGATTGCAGAAGCGCGAGGAGCCGCGGACGTTTTGCGCGAGCACCTTTCGAAGATGACAGGGCTTTCTGCTTCCGGCATTGAGACGGACCCAGGTTCGATTCCCGCGACGCCTGCTACTCCCGATGAGGAAACGACGAAAGATGCAGCTGCGTCGAATCCATCAGTGGAAGCCGCAGTCGAACATGCTCGCGCGCAGTACCTCCGGGCGCAGGGGGAACACCGATCGCTCTGGCCCAGCGTAGATTTTGCTGCGCAGTATGCGTTGCTCTCGAGGTTCAACAATTATCAGAACTATTACATTCCTTCGAGACCTTGCGTGACATCGCTCGGCGAGTTTTTGTGCGTTACAAGCAGCTTTCAACAGAACAACGCGACGGTGGGCGTGAGCATTCGTTTCCCCCTGTTCAATGCATCGCAACACTCGAAGGCTG
>Ga0209624_10000815_pt1 | contig 26507 bp, 25 predicted proteins | sample JacPinW_OM2H0_O1_FD_188565 | JGI IMG/M metagenome (GOLD analysis project Ga0209624, IMG submission 188565) | Forest soil microbial communities from Algoma, Ontario, Canada - Jack Pine, Ontario site 1_JW_OM2H0_O1 (SPAdes) (version 2) | ecosystem: Environmental > Terrestrial > Soil > Boreal...
AACATGCTGCCCGAGACCACCGCGCGGGTCTGGGCGCTGGGCAACATCGCCGCCATCAAGGAGGCGAGCGGCTCGTGCGAGCAGGTCCACGACGCGGTCGTGCAGGGCATCCGCGTGCTGTCCGGCGACGACGGCATGACCCTGCCGTTCATGGCGCTGGCGCTCGCTTGCGCCGCAAGCGATGCGCCGGAACCGCGTGCGCGCGTCGCGGCCGGCGTTCCGCGCGCCGGACGGCGCGCCGCCGTCGCCGCCGCCGCGTGCGTGCTCGTGCCGGCGTGCGTGTTCGTGCAGCTGGCGTCGAGCGCGGTCTACGCGCGCGCCGCTGCGCCGGCGTCGCTGCCCGGGCACCTGCCGGCCGGCCTGGGCACGCGCATGTACGAGCTCGCCGAACGGATTGCGCCGCTGCCGCTCGTCGAAGCGATGCTCGCCGAAGACGCGCTCCGCCGCGGTGACGTGCGCGCGGCCGCCGACCGCGCCGCACGTCTGCCGGCCGGCGTCGTGCGCAGCGACTTGCAAGCGCGCGTGGCCGCGGCGCAGGGACGTCGCGGCGACGCGATCCGGTCGTACCTCGATGCGGGCGACGACGAAGCGCTCACGCCCGTCGTCGACTCGCTCGCGCACGCAGGCCGCGTGCGCGAGGCGTACGAGCTCGAGCGCCGTATCGCCGCACGGTTCGCCGCGACCGGCACGCGCCCGAACGCGCTCGCCGACAGCTGGTGGCGGCTGGGCCGCCTCGCGACGCGACTCGGAGACCGCGACGAAGCCGCTCGCGACTACGAGCGCGCGATCGCCCTCGCGCCGCTGAACACGAAGTACCTTCTCGAAGCCGGCGTGCTCGAGCTCGAACGCAAGAATCCCACCGCGGCGCAAGCGCTGTTCACCCGCGCGAGCCGGATCGACACAGCCGACGCGGATGCGGTGGCGGGCGCGGGCCTGGCAGCCCTCCAGCGCGGCGACGAGCAGGCTGCAACCGCGCTGGCCGATCGAGCGGGCCGCATCAACCCGCGCGCAACGCTGGAGCGCAGGCTCGTTCGAGCGCTGGGCGAGCGGGGCTGAAGATTTGACACTCGCGGGGACGCGCGTAGTATCATCGCGCATGGCTTCCGTGCGCGGCAGCGTGATCAGCAAGGTGCGGTGCGGCTGCGTCGCCGTCTCGGACGTCGCGTACGCGCAAGGCGGCATGCTGCGCGAGCACCGGCATGAGCGCGCGTACGTGTCGGTGCTGATGGACGGGGCGTACACGGAGCTCAGAGACGGCTTGCCGCGGTTCTGCCCGCCCGGCACGGCGATCCGGCACGGCGCGGGCGAAGTGCATGCCGACTTTTTCGTCGCGCCGGGCCGCTGCATCAACTTCGATCTCGACGACGAGTCCGTGTCGCTCGAGCACGTCCTGCGCGCCGTCCGCGCGACGTATCCGCAGCTCGAGCGCACGATCGCCGCCGCGTTGCGCGAGGGCGCCGAGCCCGCCGCGACCGCACCGGCGTGGCTGCAGACCGTGCTTACCGGCTTTCGCTGGATCGAGCCCGTGCCGCTGGCGGAGGCGTCCGACCTGGCCGGGATGCACCCGGCGCACTTCGCGCGCGCGTTTCGCAAGCACGTCGGCATGACGCCGGGCCGCTATCGCCGGCGCGAGCGCGTGCGCGCCGTCTCGCGCCTGCTGCTCGAGTCGGCTGCGTCGCTCAGCGACATCGCGCAGGAATGCGGCTTCGCCGACCAGAGCCATCTCACGAACGTGTTCCGCGAGACGGCCGGTCTCTCGCCCAAGCGCTACCGCGGCGCGTTCGCGCGCTAAATTTCTCCAAGACGCGGCGCGAAGCCGGCGCTAGAATGGCGCCATGCTGGTATCCGCGACCCTCGCCGCCGCGCTGATCGGCGCGCATCCGCACGCAAACGCAGCCTGCGACGCCGCGGCGCTCTTTCGCGGCGTGCGCGCGCACACCGGCGGCGCACGGTGGGACGCCGCGAAAGAGCTCGTCGCCGACGGCACCGTGGTGTCGGAAGGCCTGCCGGGCCGCACGCGCATCGCAACCGATCTCGGCAGCGGCGCGACTTCCACGGCCGACGACCAGGACATCGTCAAGACGCGGCTCGTGAGCTCGGCGAGCGCGACGTGGAAGCAAGATCTCACCGGCGGCGTGCACCCGCTCGACGCGCCCGGCGCGCGCGCCGCAGCGCGAACGTCGGCGTATCTCGCGCGCAACGGCTACTTCCGCCCGGCGACGGACCCGGCATCGTTCGCGTGTCTGCCGGACGTCACCGAAGACGACAGAACGCTGCGCCGCGTGCGCATCACGCCGCGCGGAGGCCGCCCGGCCGCGGTGTGGGTGGATCCGGCCGCGCACGTCGTCGTCCGCACGCAAGAGCAGGCGCCGACCTATCTGTCGACCACGCACTACGGCGCGTACCGCCAGGACGCCGGATTGCTGCTCCCGCACGAGATCGTCGAAACGAGCGGAAGCACGGAAAACACGGTCGTGCGCATGATCCGCGCGTACCGCGTGCAGCGCACGGTCACCGCGGCGGATTTCATGCGGCCGCCTGATTCTGCGAACCAGCGCATTCGCACCGGTGCGACGTCGACGGAAGTCCCGATCGAGCCCGGCCGCGGTCTCACCGTCGTCAACGCGTTCGTGAACGGACACGGTCCGCTGCCGTTCATCCTCGACACGGGCGGCCACGCGATCCTCACCACCGACGCGGCGCGCGAGCTCGGCGTCACGGCGCGCGGCGGCGGCGTGTCGGGCGGCGGCGGCGAGGGCTCGATCACCGAGCAGTACGCGCGCGTGCAATGCCTGCGGATCGGCGACGCGGAGATCACCGACTTTCCGATGTTCGTGATCCCGTTCGGCAAAGGCCTCACGGATCGCGGCCCCGGCAAGACGCCGATGGCGGGCATCCTCGGCCTCGAGATCTTCGAACGCTACGCGGTGACGCTCGATTTCGCGCACCACGTGCTGCGCTTGCAGACGCCGCGGAGCTTCACGCCGCGCAGCGACGACGTCGCGGTGCCGCTGATGTTCCAAGACGACATGCCGCTCGCGTATGCCGCCGCCGACGGAGCGCGCGGCCTGTTCGGCATCGACTCGGGCAACAGCGGGACGACCCTGCTCTTCGGCGACTACCTGCGCCATCACGGCTTTTTCCGGCGCTACGAGCAGGGCGCGGAGCAGCAGAGCAGCGGCGCGGGCGGCCTCGTGCGGCAAACGGCGTTCCGCCTGCGCGAGCTCGAGCTCGGCGGCCTCGCGATGCACAACTTCGTGACAGGCTTCGTGGTGCAGCAGAAGGGCTCGTTCTCGTCGCGAACGGAGGCGGGAAACATCGGCTACGACGTCCTCTCGCAATTCACGCTGACGACCGACTACCGCCGCGGCCGCATGTACCTGCACCGCAACCCGAACGCACCGCTGCCGACGTACACGCGAACCGGCTTGGCCGGCTTCAGCCGCGATGCCGAAAACCATCTCGTGGTGGGCACGGTGCTGCCGAGCTCCCCAGCCTCGGAAGCCGGCCTAACGAAAGGCGACGTGATCCTCGCGGTGGAGGGCACTCCGACGGACAAGCTATCGTACGCGGAGCTCGCGGCGAAAATACCACCGGCGCTCGGCGCCCCGATACGGCTCACGGTAAAAACAAAAGACGGCCAGCGCGACGTCACCCTGATCCTGCGCGAGCTCCTCTGCAACCCGGGAGCAAACCCGTGCGGCCCCTGGGTGAGCCCAGCCCGCTAGCGGCAAACCGTCTCTGAACGCGAGTTACAAAGGCGTGAGCCGTATCGGCCATCTCGAGCGGGGCGGCATGGCCGTGAACGATTCTTCGGCGTTGCCGAACCGCTCGGGATCGACGGTCAGACGCAGCCGGTACTCGCCGCCGGGAACCTTCTTGGGGTAAGGGTGTGGCTCGAGCGGAGGCGGCAACGTGAAAACCGGCGCCCCAGCTCGATCGCCCAACGGAACCGGCGTTCCGGTACGGTCGAACAAGGCGAGCGCGGCCAACGAGGCGGCTTCTTCGGGAGCGAGCTCGATCGAAATCTGAACCGTGGGCGGTTCGAGGAGCCAGCGGATCGTATGGTAGCCGGTTATATTGGAATCGCCATGCTGATCGCTGCCGAGTTCGTCGTTCAGATCGTCGAGCGCTCGCGCGATGCCGCCGAAGAGCGAACTCGTCGATATGCGCCAGCGCCGTTCCCATTGGTCGAATTCCGCCGCATCGCCGCTCAGGCACCGTATGAGAGCACGGTTGAAGACCGACTGCTCCTTCTCGATTCCCGACGCCAGCTTTCCCGGAAGAGTGGCGTAGTATACTGCCACGGTTCGGTTCTCGCTCGGAAACCTCTCGGGATCCCAGTGCTCCGTCGCTCTGAAGCCTGAGAGGTCGAAGAGCTCTTTGGGACGCGCGCGGCACGCATCGAGGAAATACAATTGTTTCCGCGCGATCGATGGTTGGCCGGTCTCTCCGATTGAAGGGACCATTCCGTCCTTGATTGACGAGAACTCCAGCGCATCCCGAAACAACTTGGAATTGACCGCGCCGAAGTCCTCGAGGAGAAGCACCTGATCGGCTCCTGAGCTATCCTGGCGCTGCAGCCCATGACCAGCGAAGTAGAACAGTGTTGCGTCGTCGGGCCTGACGCGAGCGGCATTGCGCCATGCGTCGAGCGCAGCCGTGACGTTTGCAAGTGTCGCCCGGCACTCTGAGCCGGGGACATATGTCTTGAGGGCAGGCTCTTTTTCGATTTCATCGGGAGTAGCCGACAAGAGAAGCCGAACGCTGTCCGCCAGCGGCGGATCCAACGTCTTTCCATATTCCGAAAGCCACTGAGAAAAGCGATATCCCGAGAGCGCCGCTGAGTTGAGCTTGCGCAATTGAAAGAGATCAGTACTTGGCGCCGCGCTCAGGTTGACGTAATCACTGACGCCGACGATCAAGACGTGAGTCTGAGGACCCGCCGTCACCGCGCCGGTTCCGAAGCGGCCGCGGGCTGGAGGACGATGTGCGCGACAGGCGGCGTCACCATCACGATCTGCCCTTGGGTTTTCGTGTGCTGCGATGCGCTCTGGCTCGAGACGATGTAGAACCCGGCCGGTATCTCGACGGTCACGCCGCGCGAAAGGGGGAATGTGCGAGTGAAACCGTCATCACGCGACAGCGTCACGACGGTATCGCCGGTCGATTCGTCGTCCGGAATGTTCTGCGGCGCGAAGGTAACGGCGACGAGCGGAGGCTCGCGCAGGCGACGGATCACCGTATCGCGCACGGCGCCGCTGACGGTGTAGCCCAGTTGGTTCGGGCATGCCGTACTCAGCCGCGGTACGGCTTGCGGCGAGCGTCATCCAGTGCGCGAGCGAGTTCACCGTGACCGCCCAGTTACGGCTCGACGCATCCCCGCTCATGTCCAGCGTGCCGGCGCGGCCGTCGAGACCTTGGAGCAAGTCCCGCGAGAAGAGCGAACCTTCCCCCTTTGCGAGCCAGGCGCTGCTGCCCGGCCTGGCAGAGTTGAACACAACGGCCGTTCGCGAGTCCGCCGGTCCGATTGCCACGTCGAAGATATCCGTCGTCCCTTTGAAGAACGCTTGACCCCAATTCGGCACCGAGCGGCCGGCATCGATGAAGTAGAGCTGCGTGCTGGCCATCGTGTCGACGGTGGTAGCCATGCCGTAGAAGAGGTTCCCGACGGTCGCCGACGCGCGCATCAAGGGACCGATGTCGCTTCCGAAGTCCGAGAGCAGCAGCACGTCGTCCACCGAGTTGCGCTGCGCTCCGATGCCTACGAAATTGAAGATCGTGATGTTGTTGCGGCTCAGCATTGCTCGCGCGCGCCATTCCGATGCTTCGCGAACGAAGTCGTTTATGGTGCAGGGCCCCGCCTCCGATATCTCCGGAATGTTTTCTCGCTCGCGCTCGGACGGTGATGCGAGAAACCGGCACGAAGCGAGCGGCAGGGGCAGATCGGATTCATTATCCTTCAGCCAGCGAACCATCCGGTATGCCGACGTCGCCGCCCCGTCGGGCTGGAGAAGCCCGAGGTCGTCGATACGTGCATTGGGCTCCGCGCCGCCGCGGAGGTGCGGATAGTGGCTGATTCCCACGATGAGCGCGTGGATGCCCGGCTCAGGCATATTGTGACGCGACGACCTCGAGCACGTGACGTTGCATGATGTCGTAGAGACTCGCCCGGCCGAAGTACTCGCCGTGCGACTTCAGCACGTCGGCACCGGTATGATATTCCACGTCCTCGACGCCGTCGAACACGGGCGAGGCGAGGAAGCTCAGGATGTCGACGGGATCGTAGACGTTCACCCACCGCTCCACCGTGGCAGGCTTCGAGACTTTCTGCGGTGAGCGGATCGCCGGATCGCTGTTCTGGAACAGTTTCATCTCTTCGAAGAAGCCGACTTGTCCGCCGACCGAGAACCACACATCTACCTTTAGCTTGGGCGCGTACGTGGTCAGAATGTCGTAGAGAATGTTGCCGCCCATCGAGTGCGTGACCACGATAAGCGCCTCGCCCGGACTCTGCGCGACCGCATCATTCAGAGCCGTGAGGACCTTCTGGACGATCGGGCCCGGAGCGGATGGCGTTCCGCGCCGAATCAGGTACGTGAATACGTCGCCTTCGAAGCGCGCGATGCCCGAATGGAGCCGCGCGCGACGCGCGGCGAGGATGCCGACAGATGCTGCGCGGCTCGGAACCGATGCGGCGCGGTCGAACAGCTCCTTGATTCGCAGCAGCGCACCGTCCGCGAATTGGGGACCATACGTCTCGAGCTTTGCCGGCGACGGCGGAGGCTGGTCGGATTGCGGCGGAGGCTGTGGCTGAGGGCTCGGCCCAAGCGGGATGAGCTCTTTGAATTTCTTCTCGACGGCGGCACGCAGGAGACGCATCGTGTCGGCATCGTTTTGCGAGAAGTCGAGGCTGTCTCGAACGGCTTGGTCCTGCGACGCCTGGAAGACTGCTTGGGCCAGCGTCGCGTCGAGCGCCGCCTCGTCGTCCGGACCCGTTTCGGTCAGGCGCTTTTCGCCGACCGCGACCGGCGCCACGAGCGCTTCGAGAAACATCCGCAGGTCGCGCTTAGCGGCACGCGTGAGGGGACGATCACCCGCACCATACGTTTCGAGCGCCTGCGACTGGGGAGCGCTCAGCGTCTGCACGGTCGTTTCGAAAATCGCGTCCCCATTGGAGTCCGGCGCATCCGTGCCGGTGGCGTTTCCGAAGCTTTCTAAGAGCCGGACCGTCGGCAGCGTCTCCATATTCCACGCGAACTCTGCCGCAACGTCGCCCCAGTACGGCTCGACGATCGACATCACGCCCGGCCGCTGCTGCGCCTTCGCGAGCGGTTCGAGCAAGAGGCGCGTCATGAGCTTGCGCCGCGTACGCCCCGTTTGCTCGAACGACGGATCGTCGTTGCGGACACTCACCCCGTGAATGAAAACGAGCGGCATGGTCGCCTCCCTCCGCGTCACAGCCCTCTCGCTCGCCCTATTTGCCAGAGCAGCCGATACCGCCTTCAGCGAAGGGCTCGGCCGGTAGCGTCAAGCACACCACCGCCGTGAAGCTGCGCATCGCGTTTGCCGGCGGGGGGACCGGTGGCCACGTCTACCCGGCGCTCGCGATCGACGACGAGCTGCGCGCGCAGTACCGGCCCGAGGCGTACGAGGCACGCTTTTTCGGCAACCGCCACGGCCTCGAAGCGACCCTGGTCAAGACGATGCCGCTCACGTTCGTCCCGAGCGCGCCGCTGCAGCGGAGCCTCTCGCTGTCCACGCTGCGCACCGTGTTCGCCAACGCTGCCGGAATCGTGCGCGCACTCGCGGCTCTCGCTAGGTTCAAACCGCTGTTCGTCATCGCGACGGGCGGCTACGTCTGCTTCCCGGTCGTGGTCGCGGCGCGCATCCTGCGCCTGCTGCGCGTCATCCGCCCGCGCATCGCGCTGCTCGAGATCAACGTCACCCCGGGCCTGACGAACCGGCTTCTCACGCCGCTGGTCGACGAAGTCTGGACGACCTACGCCGCGTCCGAACGCTCGTTCGGCAGCAAAACCGTCGTCACTGGCGCGCCGGTGCGCGCGTCGCTGCGCATCGCCAAAGATGCGCCGAGCGCGCGCGACCGGCTGGGCCTGGACCCCGACCGCACGACGATCGTCGTGATGGGCGGCAGCCAGGGCGCGCGCTCGATCAACGAGGCCGTCGCGGCGCTGGTGACGCGGCGCACGCTCGGGGAACAATGGCAACTGCTGCACGTGTCCGGGGAACGCGACTATGCGTACATGCAAGCCGAAGAGCGGGAGCTCGCCGCGGGCAATCGCGTGAAGCTCGTTCCGTACTTGGACGATCCCGCCGACGCGTATGCCGCCGCCGACGTCGTGATCGCCCGCGCCGGCGCCTCGACGCTGGCCGAGCTCGCGGTGACGGGCACGCCGTCGGTGCTGATCCCCTATCCGTTCGCCGCCGACCAGCACCAGGCGCACAACGCCGCGCTGTTCGAAGAAGCCGGCGCGGCCGTGGTTCTCAAGGACGCGGAGGTCGACGGCGACCGCCTGTGGTGGACGCTGCGCGAGGTGCTGGAAACGGACCGCGTCGTCGCGATGCGGCGGGCCGCACGCTCGCTGGCGCCGCGCAATGCAGGCGCGGCGATCGTCGCGCGCATCGAAGCCGGCATTCCCGCGCGGGTCGTCGAGGACGCGGAGGCGAACGAGTCTCACCCGTGACAGGCACGGCGTACCATCTCGTCGGCGTAGGCGGGATCGGCATGAGCGCGATCGCGCGGCTGCTCCTTGCGTGCGGCGCGAACGTGAGCGGCTCCGACGTTCGTCGTACCCCGCTCGTCGCCGAGCTGGAAGCGGAAGGCGCCCGCGTTGCGATCGGCCATCGTGCGGAAAACGTCGGCGATGTCGAGACGGTGGTCGTCTCATCGGCGATCGCGCACGACAACCCCGAGTTCGTCGAGGCGGTCGATCGCAAGCTCAACGTTATCACGCGCGGCGCGATGCTGGCGGAGCTCGCGAAGGGCCACAAGCTGGTCGCGGTAGCGGGCACGCACGGCAAAACGACGACGACCGCCATGCTGGCGACGATCTTCGAGCACGCCGGCCTCGACCCGACGGTCGCGGTGGGCGGCGTGCGCGTCGACACGAAGTCGAACGCGCGCACCGGCAAAGGCCCCTGGTTCATCACGGAGAGCGACGAGTCGGACGGCTCGTTCCTGTACCTGAACCCGACGATCGCGGTGATCAACAACATCGAGAACGACCACGTCGCATCGGACGCGGATCTGCCGCGCCTGCTGGGCCAGTTCACGGTGTTCGCGAACAAAGTCCCGGCGAGCGGCCGCGTGATCGTGGGCACCGACAACCGCGCAAGCAAAGCGGTAGGCCGCCAAATCCAAGCCCCGGTCTCCACGTTCGCCACGCGCGAAGAAGCCGACCTAACGGCAACCGACATCTGCTACGCGGACCTAGGCTCGTGCTTCACGGTCTGCGACCGAGGCGTGGAACTGGGCGAAATCGAGCTGAACGTCCCGGGTGAAATAAACGTCCTCAACGCGCTAGGGGCAATCGGCGCGGCAAGAGCGGCGGGCATCCGCTTCGACGACATCGCCGATGCGTTCACGCAATTCCACGGAGTCCAGCGCCGCTTCGAAATCGTAGGCCGCGGCGCGCTCACGGTCGTCGACGACTACGCGCACCACCCAACGGCAATTGCGCAAACGATCGCAGCAGCAAGAGGTTTCGCTCACGAGCGCCCGGTGGTCGTAGCGTTCCAGCCGCACCGCTACACACGCACGCAATATCTCAAGGACGAGTTCGCGCACGCACTGCAAGGCGCAGACCGCGTCTATCTGACGCCGGTCTACGCAGCCTCAGAAAAAGCAATCGAAGGCGTAAGCGAACGCAGCATCGGCGAACCGCTAGCAGCCTCGGGCACAAACGTCTTGTACGTACACGACGTAGAAGACCTTCTAGAAATAATCCCGAGAGAATCGCGCGACGGCACGCTGGTCCTGATGCTGGGCGCCGGGTCGATAACATCAGTAGCCCACCGCCTAGGCGAACGGGTAGCCGCCCCAATCGCAAGGTGACGCACCACCTCGGTGTCACCCTGAGCCTGTCGAAGGGCGGCCGTCAGCCGAAACAGCGCCCCGCCGCATCGAAGCCCGCCGGCCGATGAAATCAGTCCCGCTCCTCGACGAAACGGACCGCGAAGCTCTCCAATCGCACTTCGGCGAGCGCGCGCGGTTCGACGAACCCCTAGCCCCCCACACCTGGTGGAAAATCGGCGGCCCCGCCGACGCGCTCATCGAAGCCACGTCATCGTCCGACCTGGCCTTCGTCCTACGCCGCGTCTTCAAACGCCGTCTCCCGATGTTCGTCCTAGGCTCCGGCTCGAATCTGCTGGTGGGCGACGGCGGAATCCGAGGCATCGTCCTGCGCCTCGAGGGCGACTTCACCCACCTCGAGGTCCGCGAGCAAGACGGCGCGGTGACCGCGGAAGCCGGCGGCAGCGCCTCCCTGGCGGCGCTGTGCGCGAAGGTCGCGGGCCTGGGCGGCATCGGGGTGGACGGCCTCGCCGGCATTCCCGCCACGGTGGGCGGCGCGATCCGCATGAACGCCGGCACCGACCGCGAGATCGGCGAGTTCGCCCGCGAGGTGATCGTCCAAACGCCGGCCCGCCCCGACCCGCATGCGATCGACGTGGCCTGGCACTACCGCCGGACGACGATCCCGCCCGACGCGATCGTCGCCCGCACGACGCTGCGCTTCGAGCGCGGCGAACCGGCCGCGGTCCGCAAGCGCCTGCAGTCGCGCCTCGTGCGCCGCAAGGAGACGCAGCCGGTCGCGATCCCGAACTCGGGCTCGTGCTTTCGCAACCCGGAGGGCGACCACGCCGGCCGGCTGATCGAGGCCGCCGGGGCCAAGGGCTGGCGCGAAGGCGGGGCCGAAGTGTCCCCCCTGCACGCCAACTTCATCGTCAACACGGGCGGCGCGTCCGCGCGCGACGTCGCCACGCTCCTCGCACGGGTGCGAAGGGCGGTGGAAGAGCGGTTCGGCGTCGATCTGCACCTCGAAGTCCACCTGGTCGGAGAGTTCACGGACACCGAATGCCCAGCTTAAAAGTCGCCGTGGTCATGGGCGGTCCCAGCGCGGAACGCGAGGTCTCGATCGAGAGCGGAACGTGCGTGCTGCGCGCGCTCACGGCGCTCGGCCACGACGCGCGCTCGCTGGACTTCGACGCGCGCTTCGTGGACGCAATCCGCGAGATCGCACCGGACGTGGTGTTCAACGCACTGCACGGCCGCGGCGGCGAAGACGGCACGATCCAAGGCGTGCTGGAATGGATGGGGATCCCGTACACGGGCAGCGGTGTAGCAGCATGCGCGCTCGCGATGGACAAGCACCTGACGAAGAAGCTGCTCGCCGCGGAAGGCCTGCCGACGCCGGCCTGGGACGTGTTCGATCTGACGGGCGGAACATTGCCGCTGCTGCCCGGGTCGTTGAATCTGCCGCTGGTCGCGAAGCCGCGCGCGAGCGGGTCGAGTGCCGGCGTGGCAATCGTGAAGACGCACGAGGAGTGGTCAAAAGCGATGATCGACGCGGCGGAGCGCACGCCGGAGATTTTGGCCGAGGAGTTCGTACCGGGACGAGAGTTCTCGTGCGGCGTGCTCGGCGAGGAAGCGCTGCCGGTGGTGGAAATCGTCAGCTCGGACGAGTTCTATAGCTACGATGCGAAGTACAAGCCGGGCGGGTCGCGGCACTTGATCCCGGCGCCGATCGATCACGATCTGACGTCCCGGTTGCAGACGTTGGCTTTGTCCGTGCATCGGCTTGTTGGCTTGCGGGATTATTCGAGGACGGATTTTATCGTCACCGACCACGGGAGGCCGACGATCTTGGAGGTCAATGCGCTGCCCGGAATGACGCCGCAAAGTCTATTGCCGGACGAAGCACAACATGCGGGAATCTCATACGAAGCGCTCGTGGATCGACTGCTTCAGTATGCGCTCGCGCGCACGCAGATTTCCGTAGGTTGAATACCTTCACGTGGTCTTCGCTCACCGCGGTTCTGGGGGAGCCGGATTCTCAAGGAAACGTCCGCGAGATGGCGGCGCAAAAAGCGTCTGATAACGATCCGGGCGAAATCATCCTGAGCCATAATCCCGTATCGGGCCTCGAAGAGTTCGTCCCAGGTCGACGTCACGATATTGTATGGTACTGTAACGGCGGCCCAGATGCGTTCTCAAATTGCTTATGCTACGGGCTCCGCGGATAGAGACGAATGGCTCCTTCGCAACGTTTGTCCGAGGCACAGAACCTCGTTCCCACTCAATTAGCCGGCTTGCACCGCCGCGAACACTCACGGCGCCGGGCATCAAGTTCGTGATCGATCGGCATCGCGTGCATCGAGTTTCACGCTGCGCGGCGCTTGCTGCGTCTCTTGCCCTCGTAGGTGTGGCGCACGAACCGGTCACGGCTCATGTGGCACCGGCGGCTTCGCCTCGCTGCGAATACTTGCCGACCGGTCCCGAGCTGCCGCAGGTCGGCACCACGCCGCCGCGTGTCGCATACGATCCGCGCTTGGGTGTTGTCACCGTGGTGCTCCATCTTGTGCGCGGTGCGGATCTCAAAAGGCGCTTTCCATATTTTCTGTCGACACCGGGCCGCCAGCCGGTACGAATGTCGATCGAAGGGCCAATATCAGATGCGGATGCGGCGCGCGCACTCAACGTCAAGAGTTCCGATGTCTTGGGCGAGTACTGGACTCTGAAGGGGGCCCTTCCGTCCCCAGTGCCGTTCGCCGTATATTACGACGAAGTGTGGACCGGAACGGAGACGACGAGTGACCGTCCCTGCAGCTCGGTGATTCGCCGCTTGGTGGCAAGCGTCGCCGAAGGGCCTCAGCTTAAGAACGAACGCGGTCCGTCCGGTATGTTGCCGAGCATTCGTCTGTTCCAACCGGTTTCGACGCAACCGCTTGCGTCTATCGGTGTCCCACCACCGCATCGCCTGCGCGCGCTCGATCCAGAGTCCTCAGTACGCACAGTAGTTACATATCGTGCGGCGCCGACCCGGCCGCTGTCGGAAGAAGCGGTAACATCAACACTTGATACGCAGCGCGGCTTCGATATCGCGCTTACCACGAGTGGTCCGGCGGCCGCGGACCTGGAATACCGCTACGTCGTCGGACGCGCCCATCGTGACGACGAGTTTGTACTCGAGCGGTTCTCTTGGGCTGTCGGCGATGCGGTCGCCGCGGCCAAGACGATTCGGTCTCGCGGCTCTGCGCACGCCGACGGCTCTCGAACCATTCGCCTAGACGCAGGATTCGGCCGATTCGTAACCGTTCGGATCACCTCGAACTCTAGCGGCGGGCAGATTCAAATTACGGACGCGACGCGCTGAGCCTTAGGCCGCGCTGCATGACGCACATCGTGCGTCGCAAATTTGAAGAGCAGGAAGCGGCGTGGGCACATGCGCGCTCGCGATGGGCAAGCACCTTACGAAGAAGGTGCTCGCCGCGGAAGGCATGCCGACGCCGGCCTGGGACGTGTTCGATTTGACGGGCGGGGCGTTGCCGCTGCTGCTGGGGTCGTTGAATTTTCCGCTGGTCGCGAAGCCGCGGTCGAGCGATCAAGCGCGTTAGTAGAACGCCTTATCCTGTGCGCGTTAGCGCGCGCGAGCGAACTTCGAGCCGTCTAACTCGCCGCGCTAGTAGGTGCGCTGCGCGCCTTCTCGTCTTCGTCTGCGACTTGCCGTCGCAACTCAGTTAGGGCCTGCCGTCGCGCTTCTTCTCGATCTTTCAAGAACTGATCCTTCTCCGAACGGATCGCATCTACAAGCTGTAGTACGCGCCCCGCCTTGTCTTTTTCGTTTAGGTAGGATCCGTATGCAGCGTACGCTTGGTCTATTAGCTCGTCATAGCGAACAACACGGGCTTTATGCGGGGCAAGAGTGTCGCGTACAGTCTGTCGCCCCGCCGGGGTATCATAGTTGCGTACATCACGGCCCAAAACAACGACGATATCGAACGCCTCGTCAAGCGCACGAGCAGCCAGCCCCTTCTCCATTGCTGAACGATATTTTCCAACCTGAGCAATCAACTCAGCTAGCGAGACAATGCGGTCAGGCTTCTTCAACTCGATAACGATGTGCAAGCCGCTCATCCGTTTGAAGCGAATATCAACCCGTCCGAATTTTTCATTGTCAGTGAGTTTCGCGGCCTGGAATATCTTCTGGAAGGATTTCTCTATGTCGGCCGGCTCGTCGGTAGCCTGCTCCCACGATGGGTCGAGCAAATAGAGATGGTCGAATAGCTCCTGCTGAATGATTTTTTCTTTCGCACTCTGGTCAACGAGTTGGCGAATGCGATCAATCGTGTTCACGCGCAGCCGCGTGATTTCGTGGTAGCGTGTCGCCTCGATGTCATCAACTTGCGCGAATAGTTCCGCGACAGCGCCGAGTTGAGTCATGTCTAGGCGGTCGAGGTCGGCCAGACGATCTTTGACGGCGAGAGTTTCGAAGGCGAGGATGGCGTGTTCGTAAAGCTCGTAGCGGTCCTCCTCACGATCAACGGAAACATCGCCGACCGTAGACAGTATCTTATCGGCCGCTTTTCGTCGCGCCTTGGGGAGTTCGACGTACCAAGCGTGAATCGCTTTGGACTTAAAAGCTGTATCGAGCGAGAGCTTACGGCGTGTCTCACCCCAAACCGTCTCGATGTATAGCATTTCGCTACGTACAAACTTCTTCAGCTCCTCGTAGCGCGGATCTCCTTGGATGAGCTGCTGGCGGCTACTAGTTGTGATATCGTCCGCACTGTCGATATCAAGATGATCTTCGTATATCTCCCCCACCACGTACTTAGTGTAAAGGCCGCCGTCGTTCACGTGATTGAGGATGTCCTCTTGAACAAGCTTTCCACGCGATAAGACTACCAGATGATTGATTGACTCATCGTCATCAGTATCTTTGAGCTGGCGCGGCTCGAAAACGGTGCCGATCCATCCCTGAATCTTCTCCCCGGACGGCAATATGTTGGGACGCATTTCAGCGTGCCGCAAGAAACGATCATCGGTCTCGGACGTTGGCTTAGCTTTACATTCCGCGGCGAATCGGCTACTCTCCGCACCAAAGTACCAAATCATTTGCAATTTCGAGAAATAATCCCGATCTGCGACGGTTACCTCAACCTTGTCCACGTAGACTCGGAAGTCCGTACTCGGTCCGATGACGCCGAAGCGGCGAGCGATCCGTCGGCGCAACGCGCTACCCGTATGGCTTAGTCCGCGTCGAAGATCGGAAAGAACTATTGTCGTACCATGTGCGTGTTTCAAGTCAATCGGATGAATAGGCATCGGGTTGTATGAACGTGGTTTGCCGTCTGCTGACTGCGCTTCGATAGCCTTCTTGATGTCGGCCAACCGCATCTCGAAGGCTTGCTGCTCGCCGCCGTCGGCGCAGGTGTATATCTTCACGACCCGAGCCGCAGAAAACAGTGAAAGCTTTCCGATTCCCTTGCGACCCATTGGGAGGCGTCCGCCGGGTGTGAAATTGCCGATAACCTCACGCCGTTGGAAACCGACATTAAGATAGCGTTCATTTACATCGGCGCGGCTCATGCCTACCCCGTCGTCGGTAATCGTTAACGTACCTTCACGCTTAGAAATGGTAATGTTGACATTCTGGGCATCTGCATCCCAGGCATTCGCTACAATTTCGGAGACCACTGCAGCAATATTGCTGTAGAGGTTTATGCCGAGATGGTTTAGGACGTTAAGTTCGACCTTTAGGCTGTACTTCGGAGTTTTAAGGTCCGGCTTTTTTTCAATCTCCGACACGTGGTTTGAAGACTCCAGTTTTAGACATGAAAGAAATGGCGCTGAACATTCTTGGCTCGGCTCGTGATAGCCTTTTTAGGTCGTGTGCTATCACAAATGATTCGGCGCGACCGACCAGCGAAAGGGGCCTGGTCGCACGTGCGTAGCTCGGTCGGCTGTTCGGCGCGCGGCGCGACCCCCACTGAAGTGCGGTTGCGGGCTCGGTGACCAAGAGTCAAAGGCGTAATCATGTCGCCGGAGGCGACCCGCGAAAGTACCTCGTGCGGCCGTTTCTTGAGATCCATAGTTTACATGGTGTATCGTTGGAATGCCATCCGGGTGGCACCCGGACATGTGACGATCCTTTCTTGAGGAGAAGGACAATCCGGTACCGGGCTTGAGTCTATCCGAGATGGGACGTGTGAAAGTGTGAAGGTCGTAGGTTTGTTTTCGGGCGTCGGGGGGCTTGAACTTGGCTTCACGCAGGCTGGCTTTCATGCGCGTCTACTCTGTGAACTTGACGAATCGTGCCGCTCTGTTCTCGCGAATCGATTCCCCAATATTCCGATCGAGCACGACGTCTTGGGCATGGAGCGGCTTCCCGAAGCCGAGGTCCTCACGGCGGGCTTTCCCTGTCAGCCGTTCAGTCAGGCCGGCCCCGCACAGGGCCTTAGCGCCGGGCGCCCTCTTATATCTGCAATGATCGACTTACTCCGTCGTTCGCAGGTTCGACCGCTCTATCTTGTTCTTGAAAATGTGCCCAATATCGTCCATCTTGCCGGCGGTGAAGCCCTGCGCTTTATCACTTGTGAAGTCGAAAGGCTTGGGTATTCTTGGGCTTACCGAATCATCGATTCATCTGCGTTCGGACTTCCTCAGCGGCGCGCCCGCTGGGTCTTCGTGGCATCCCTCCTCGGTGATGCTGCATCGATTCTGCTAATGGAAGACGTTCCCAAGCGTCCATGCGTGCGGTTTCCACTTGCACATGGGTTTTACTGGACCGAAGGTAACCGTGGGCTGGGCTGGGCGGACGACGCGGTGCCGCCGCTGAAGAGCGGCTCTGGCCTCGGGATTCCATCACCGCCGGCACTGTGGGACGTCCGCTGTCGCGCCATAGTTAAGCCGAGCATTCGTGACGCGGAACGATTGCAAGGCTTTCCGGCGGAGTGGACAAAGTGGCGCGGTGGGCCTAAGATACCGAATTCATACGAGCGCCTGCGCTGGAAAATGGTCGGGAACGCGGTGAGCGTACCAGCGGCGAAATGGATTGCCGAACGCATCGCTTCGCGGCTACCGGTGTGCGAGCCGATAGGGACCCCCTTTCCTAAACACGGGCCGTGGCCGAGAGCAGCATACGGCCAAAAGAATCGACGCAAGGCGGTCGCCGTTTCGGCATGGCCGACGGCTAAAATGCATCCGCCGATTTTGGACTTTCTTCACCATGAAACGGAACCGCTGTCCGCGCGGGCAACGCGCGGTTTCCGGTCGCGGCTGGAAAAGAGCCGACTCCGATATCCGCCTGAATTCCTGCGGGACCTCAAACGACATGAGCGCACCGTTGGGCTCTGACCTGCCCAGATCTTCGTACCGTGATAGTCGAATCTTCTTGAGGCCAAAGCCACTCGACGCTTTAACACAAAACCGCATGCGTCTGGTGAAGCAATCCGGCACTCGATGCGAGCTTGAGTTGCGGCGAGCGCTGCATGCTATGGGATTTCGATATCACGTCAATTGCTGTCCCATTTCAGGACTTCGATCCAAGGCGGACATAGTATTCTCTCGGTACAGGGTCGCCGTCTATGTTGATGGTTGCTACTGGCACAACTGCCCAACTCATGGAACAAGGCCGAAGAATAATGCGTCGTGGTGGGCGGAAAAGTTGGAACGAAATCGCGAGCGCGATCACAAGACAGCTGTCGCGCTGCGGAATGCCGGTTGGACAGTGATCCGGATCTGGGAACACGAGGACTCCGCGGTTGCCGCAAGGTTGGTTGCGGACGTCCTCAAGTTCCTGAAATAAAAATTGCGTTCCAATAAATAGACTAGCTCTGTGCCAGGCATCGTGACGCGTCCGTGCGCCCCGACTAGCGAGACGGTATTGATCTGACCACGGCACGCTCCTTCAGTCGGGGCTATCCCGTAGACGCCACACCGCCCCTTCCCGCGTCATCTATGGTGCCGGTGGCGCGCTTCAGCGCTCAAGCCCTAACAAAACGCATACGAGGCCGCAGCCGTCTCATTCCCTCTTCACTCGGGCACGTGCCGTTATCATGGATTTACAACCGATCCATCACTTCCTCGATCGTGCCGAAGACCGCCACACCCTGACGGATGAACTTCCGAGGCCAGCTCAGTGTCGGATCGTCGAAAACTCTCCGCGGAATAAACAGCTTGCGCCCCTGTTGGAGCGCCTTGCGCGCTTGGATGAGCGAACCGCTGTTCTCGGACGCTTCGATCACGACCGCCCCGAGCGTTAGCCCGCTCATCGTGGCGTTGCGCATGGGGAAGCAGAACGGCCGCGTCTTGGAGGACGGCGCGAACTGCGAGACGACCGCGCCGACCTCCCCGATCCGGCGCTGAAGCTCCGCTTTCTCGCTCGGATAGCACCGCGTCAGCGGCGTGCCGATCACGGCGAACGTGGTCCCGCCGGCGTCGAGCGCGCCGCGATGCGCCGCCGTGTCGATGCCGCGGGCCAGGCCCGAGGCGACGGCAATGCCGCGCTGCGCGAGCAGACGCGCGAGCCGGTAAGCACGGACGCGTCCGCCTCGGACGCCTCCCGAGCGCCGACGATGGCGATCGCCGGCAGCTCCAGCACCTCGACCCTCCCGCGCACGAACAAGACCGGCGGCGCGTCGGCGGTCGCCGCGAGCCGTGCCGGATCGCCGGGTTCTCCGCGCCGCAGGATGACGTCGCCGGGATCGAGCTCGCGGTCTGCGCAGCCGTTCATCGCGACGCGACCTTGCCGGACAGGAGCGCGTCCGAGAGCCGCACGAGCACCAGCGCGCGCCGGATCGAGCCGGACAGCGATGTGCGCGTGATCGGCTCGCCGAACGATTCGTCGAATACCGGCTCGTCATGCCGCGCTGCGATGCTGCACACGCGTGCGCGGTCAAGGATGTGCTGCTGTGTCACGTTCACCAGCCGGGCCGGCACGATCGTCGCCGGAACTCGCGCGTTGCCGAACGCGATCCGCCACGCTCCGAGCGCTCGCGCCGGATCGCTGTGGGCGGCGTGGATCGAGCCGTGGTCGATGCGCAGGACGTCCTCGAACTCCAGATGCGCGCACCAGCGCAGCACGAGCCGGTGCTCGGGATCCATCATCCGGCGCACGTAGGCGTTCCACATGCCCACGCACGGCAGCGCCGTGACGATCGTCGTCGCTTCCATGCTACGCGTGATCCGCGTCGGCGAGAAAGCTCAGCATGCGATAGCCGCCGTGCAGATCGTTGTCGATGTGGAAGCCGGCTTGGCGCAGCAGCGCGAGATCGCGGCGGAACGATCGCAGCGACACGCCGAAGCGGCAGTGATAGTCGGCGAAGCCGACCTGCTCGCGGCGCGTGAATCGCGCGGTGAGCCAGATGAGGCGTACGATTCGGAAGGCAATGCCTTCACGACGGGCGTACGGCGGCCGCGGAATATGGCGCGGCCGGGAAGTCGACGCGGGTGCGTCGAATCGAGCGACTGTCATTCGGTGGATAACTCCCATCGGGTGACGGACTCGGTCGGTGTTCCAGCACTGGCCGAGTCGCTTTATTTTTGCGCGCATCGCGCGTGTCATCATTATAGCACTGCGAAATGCCGCGAACAAGTGTTCGCGCGTGATCGCTGCTCGTCGCTGCTGCGGAGGTATTGACTTTACCACACATACATGATCGAATGCGTCGTCCACGTTAAACTACTACATGTAGGGACGGTGTACTTCGTTCCGCGGTGCGGGGATTGTCCGAAGCCGTACTCAACTTATCCGTAGTGAACGAAGAGCACCCGCCGGTTCCACGCCGATTGAACGAGGCTGAATCCCAGCTGTTCTTATGGTGCGCCGATCAGCTTCCCCAACCGCAAATGAATGCGTTCAAGGCGCAGCTCGAGATCTGCCGGGTCATCGACGAAGACAATGGCGGGCTTTGGTTCGCCATTGATCCATCCGCACCGGCGGTCGCCATGCAAGGCCTCGACCTCGTGTACGCCGATGTCGACAACATGACGGTCGAGTTCATCCTTGCGTTCGTCGACGGGCATTTGAACTGGGTCGACCGCTATCGCGTTGACGGTGCGGAGCTGCGGAGCCCTATCCCATTGCCCTCTGCCGTGCGCTCATTGACGCTTTCGCCATAACAGCCCGCTAGCAATGATATGATGCCAGCTTCACGGTACGGGAGGGACGGCGCTTTGCACGCGTGTATTGCGGTCACAAAACCCGAAGCAGACGTGAACCGCCTTCCAACGCTCACGACGAAAGAAAGGGCCATCAGCCGATGAGCGACGTCCCACCCTCCGCTGGTCCCCGGCTCAACTACAAGGGCCAGACCGAATCGGCCATAAACGCCGACTATGCCGACATGCCTGGCGGCGCTCAGATCAGCATGGTCGACAAGACCAGCGGCGTCGCCCTCGAGGGCTGGACGATCCTGGACTCGGGCGGTTCGGGTAGCGAGTCCTTCGCCATCGACGCCTCCACGCCGGCCGGCGACTACTATCTGGTTGCGCTGGACGCCGCCGGCGAGGAGATTGCCCAGAGTGTAGAGTTCTACATCAGCCACGGCTAGCGCACCGCGTTGATGGAGCCAACCTGGCGACGGTTCGGTATCGACGCAGGCCGACATGGGATTCGGCTACGGCCATGGCGTCGAGGAGTCGCGAAGCGCAGCAAACCCGGGTACGGTGCCGGTGTGAGCATAGCCGTGCCGACTTGGAACCAGCGATGACGACCGTCAAGCCCGCCCTCCGGTGCACGATGCGCCGCTCCTTGAGCCTGACCTGTGTCGTCGCCCTCTCCACCCTGTCGCCCATCGCGGCCGCGCCGGCCGCCGCCCAGAGCGCGCCGGCTCCCGTGCTGTTCCGGGACGGCGCGACCGGTACCGCGCGCGCGAGTTGCGGTGCCGGCGACGAGTGCGCCGCGCTCAAGCTCGAAGACGGTGACCGCGTCGTGCTCTACAACGCGGGGGCAGCCCACTGCAAGCCGTACCAATTGCGCATCGTGCGTTTTCACGGCGAGCAAGTTTTGTTTTCGTCGGAGCAGCAGACCAACAAGAACAGCGACTCCTCGGGCCCGTTCGGAACGACGTGCGGCACCTACAAGACGACAGTACTGACGCTGGCGAACGGCCATCGCCTGACCATCAACCAGCATGCCGACGGAACCTTGTTCGCGCGCTGGGACGAAGGCGCCGGGGCGCAGCAAGCGCAGACGGCGGCCGACGACGATGCGTACGAACACCCGACGCGGTGTATCGTGAGCGCGGGCATCCTATCCGTCCCCATACCGTGGCGTGAAAAGCGATGCGCCGAGGCGCGAAACCTCGTGCGCGCGCAACTCGGCGTTCCGGGCGAGCCGGAACCCGTCGAGACCGTTGACGGCCATCCGCGCCGCTGTGCGAACGGCGACGTCCATCGCGTCACGGTCGCGCTATGGGAGTCGTCCGTATGCGCGAAAGCCCGCGAGCAATGGGCCGCCGTCATGGCGTCCCCATCTCCGTCGCCGCGCCCATGACGTCAGCCGCGGCGCGGCTTATTTCAAATGGTCTGCGACCGGGACGGCGATCATGTTGACCGCGTCGGCGTCGTCGATGAGGATCTCGAGGACGTCGGGGACGCCGCTCGCCGGATGCAGCATGAGCTCCAGACGTCCCGCGTCGTGCAGCGTGAGCGTCGCCCACTTCTCGTTCCGGCGCCACGTCACGCTGCCTTCGCCGCCGTTCTCGAATTGAATCTCTGATGCCCGTTGCGGCGCGAGCTCCCGAACGCGGCGGTCGACCTCGGCGGCGCGGCTTTGGATGGGGTCGGCTTTCATGGGCGAGTCGTTCGCAGCGCTGTCCTCCTGCGCCTCGATGCGGGCCTCACGGTTCCGTGGGCCGCTTCGGAGCCACGTACGAAAATGCGTCGCGGTCCCAGCCGGCCGCCGCGATGCATTGCGCGTAGATCGCGTCCAGAAACGCCCGCAGCTCGGCCGCCGGATCGGCGGCATGACGAACCGCGTCATACGGCAGCACCCATTCGTGCAACGCCGCCGACCAGGACGCCGCAGCCGGCGCGATCGCAAGGCTCTCCGCACCCGCCGGCTCCGGGAAGATGTAGCCGTAGAAGAACGGCGCGGTGGTCTCGTCACCGTAATAGAGCCCGACGTTCATCAGCTCCGCATCGAGATCGTACTTCATGATGTAGCCGCGGTCCGTCGGCGCCGGGACGTGCTTCCCGCTGAAGAGCATCAGCGCCACGTCGAGCGCGCCCCACCACACCTGAATGCCGGTGCGCCCGAAGAAGTGCGCGCGCCACTCGTCGAAGACGCCCACCGTCGCGGTCGCGGCATGAAACCAGCGCTGCACCGCCGCGGGATCGTATTCCGCAGGACGTCGATCCTCATGGAGCGGCGTCGTGTCCGGCACCTCTTGCGGAACCGGCGAGATCGTGCAATCGACGCCGAGCGCTTCGAGCGCGCTCTGGAGCTCGGCGTAAATCTCCGCCACCGTGCGCACCGGCAGCAGCGCGATGCGCCGGCTCTCCCCGGTGCTGCGGTCGACGATCACTTCGGACGCGAACACGTCGACCGACGCTTCGAACGACGTACCGCGCCACGGAATCGCGCCGGTCGTCACGCCGCGAGCGTTCAGGTACAGCGCGGTGAACATCCAGTTGGGCTGCGCCGGGGAACGCGCGACGCGCATCTTCCCGAGCATCTGCAAGTACAGGTGGAAGCTCTTCTTCGTCGGCGCCCAGCCGGCGACGTCGACGTCGGGCCAGATCGCGGTATCGCGGGCAGTCTTGTCGGTCATGCGAACCTCATAGCGCGCGGGCGACGAATCGGAGTCACGGGCTGCCGGTCACGCGCTGCACCATTTTGTACACGATGCTCATTTGCGTGCCGCTCTTGAGCGAGTAGTTCGCGTCGTCGTAGCCCCACCAGTCCCAGCAGCCGTTCGGGTTGTACGGGACCGGCCCCGGCGCTTTCACCGCGTACGGGTAGAGCACGATGACGTTGTTCGCATCGGCCCATTGGTCGATGCCGCTCTCGGTCACGAACTTGTCGCCGATCTCCGAGTGCACTTGCAGGCAGCCGTGGAACACGAGCACGAACCCGCACGTCGCGCCCGCCGCGCAGGCCTGCGGCACGAACACCGTGCCGTTCGTGTCCATCGAGTTCGCGGCGCCGGCGCCGAACTCGGTCTGGTCGAACCGCATCCGGCTGCCGTGGAGCGCCGCCGAATTGCGCCCGGTCAGCGCGCCGAAGAGCATCGTCAGCCACGTCTTCTCCGAGTCGTACGTCTGGCCGTTCTGCGCGCACGCGATCATGTACGGGCTCGCCGCGACCGCGCACGGCACCTCACCGTCGGGCGACTCCCAGCCGTGATCCGCCACGAACGCGTTGTCGAACGTCACCTGCGCGCCGTAGTGCCGGTACTCGGCCGCCAGGTCCGCCATCTCTTGCGGGTTCACGACCGAGTCTTTGGTGCCCGACCACAGGTACACCGGCTGCCCTTGCAGATGCGACGACGCGTCGATCGTTCCGGCTGACGACTGCTGGTCGAGATACGCTTCGGACTGCGCGAGCGTGTTCTGATACAGCGCCTGTCCGTTCACCGTCTCGCCACCGCATTCGGTCAGCGCGAGCACGACGCTGTCCTGCGAGCAGTGGTACACGCCGCCCGCGTAGATCGCCGCACCCTGGAATACGCTCGAGTGCGCAACGTGCATCTGCACGCCGAAGAACCCGCCGGACGAAATGCCCGCGACGAAGATCTTCTGCGGCGCGACACGATAGGACGCCAAGCGAACGACCGCGGCCGGAATCGCGGTCGATCCCGCAGCGGGCGTCGGCGTCGCTGTCGGAGTGGCACCCGGCGCCGGCGTCGCGGTCGGAACCGGGGTCGGCTGCCCCGGCGCTGTCGTCGGTTGGCCGGGTCCCGAGCCCGGAAACGTCGGCGTCGACGTGCCGCTCGGCGACGGCGGCGCCGACGCGGAGCCGCCCTGGCACGCCGCGAGGGTGATCGCCGCGAGCGCGGACAGCACTTGCGCGAACCGAAGATATCCGGGCACGGTGTCGCCTCCAGCAGCCATTTTGCTGAAACGGTGTTCCCCAGCACGCGCCGAGTCGAATCGTCGAGCGAGCTACCGCCGGGGGCGCTTGGACACGGTTCCCTTGCGCCGCGACCGGCGCGCCACCGCGGTTGCGGGCAAAGGCGACAGCAGCACCTGAAGCCGCGCGTCGACGTCGAGCGGCACCGGCTCCTCGATACGCACCTGTGCGAACGCAGGATGCAGCGGGTTCAGCACGACATTCGTGTCGCCGAAATCGTAGGCCTCAGGGAGGACCGCGCTCGGGACGATCAGCCCGACGGAAGTTCCGCGTGCGCGCCAAGCCTCGCCGTGTCCGCGGCACTCGAGCCGCCCGATGTCCGCCGTGCGCCACGTAGCGGTTAGTGCGGACCGATCGAACACCTCCAGCAATTCGTCGGGTACGTCGAGCGGAAAGGCGACGAAGCCGACGAGCGGCGCGCCGGAGGATTGCACGAGGATTTCGAGCATGCCGAGCGGGATGCGCGAAGCCGTATACACCGCGCGTCGCGCGCGCTCGTTCCAACGACCGGGATACGATGCGGCTCCGACGCCGTCGAACGCCGCTGCGCGGTCCGTTTGGCGCGTGATCCGAAACAGCCGCACCTACCCGAAGACGCCGTACCGAATGCGGCCGAGCAGGTCTTCGACCTCACGCGCGGCGACGTCGGTGTCGAGCTCGTCCAAGGGACGTGCACCGTCGAGCGAGCGATTCGGCGTCTTCATCCACCGTTGCGCCTCTGCGCGCGAGCCGAGCACGTCTTCGGCCATCGCATACATCCGCGCCACGCGAGCGAGACGGTCCGATTCGTCTCGCTCGAACTTGCGGGCCTGACTCGCCTCGCGCCGCTGGACCGTGCGCAGCGGGATGTTCGCCGCGCGAGCGAGATCGAGCCGCGTGATGTTCGCATAGTCGACCAGCGACTCGAACGCCCTCACGAGCAGTCCGGCGTCGACGACGAGACGCAATGTCTGCCACGACCGCCCTTTCGCCGGGCCCTTGACGCCCAGGATTTCGACCGCTCGCTGATCCACCAACGTCACGCCTTCATTGTACCAGATGTCGCGTAAGAACGCGACAAGCGGCGCCGGGCGCGCTCGGTCACACTTGCTGCGCCGCGGCGGTCGGTCGGCAAGACGACGCAGGTGAAGGCCCCGGCGCCACGAACGGCCGTCCAGCGCTCGCGATGCGTCCTGCGAGTGCCCGTTTTCAATCGGGGTGCGAATTGCCTATTCTACGATGGGTTCCGGACGAGCTCCGGATGCGCCCTTTCTTTGGGCGCGTCAGGAGTCACATGCGAAGATCATCTCGGGTGATTGCTTCAGCGCTTGGGCTGACGCTATTGCTTGCCGGGTGCGGCGGGCACAACTCATCCCTGCCGGCGGTTTCCGGCAACGGAAACTCGAGCCCCGAATCCGCCACGCGCGCGGCGGAGTCCGTCTCGCCGATGGTATCCGTTCCCAACATGGCGGGGCCGCTCGCTTTTAGCGATGCGGGAAGGCGCTCGTCGAGCGCACCGGTCAACATCTCGATCACGCTGCGCTACAACAATCAAGCGCAGCTCGACCAGTTCGTCGCGGACGTGAGCGATCCGCACTCACCCTCATACCGGCACTTCCTCACGACCGCGCAGTTCAACGCGATGTACGCACCGACGGTGCAGCAAGAGCAAGCCGTCGTGCAGAGCCTGCAAAACGCGGGCTTCACCGTCACGCAGCGCTTTCCCAACCGCACCGTCGTCGACGCCACGGCCTCCAGCGCGACGGTGGAACGTTTCTTCTCCACCGAGATGCACACCGTGCACCAAGGGAAATACGGCGACCGTTTCGCGAACCTCAAGCCGGCGACGGTGCCGAGCGCGATCGCGTCGAGCGTGCGCAGCGTGTCGCTGAGCAACTTGGTCGTCGTTCGCACGAAGCTCGACCGCGAGATCGGCGCGGCGTTCGACGGCGGCCGCGTGGTCACGCCGGCGGTCCACAAGGTCCAGCCCGCGCAAAAGCAATTGGTCCGCACCGACGCGACGAACGTCATCTCGGATCCGGGCTTCGAATCGGGCGGTTTTGCGTTCTGGCCGCAGTGCGGCAACGTGAGCGCGCACATCTCGACGGCCAAACCGCACACCGGCTCGTACTCGGAGTGGAGCGGCAGCGCGACGACGGAGCCCAACGGCGACGCCGGCGTCTGCCAGCAAGTCACCATCCCGGCGAACGGGCAGCTCTCGTTCTACGTGTGGCAGTCGACCAACGAGACGAGCACCTCGTTCTCGTACCAGGAAGCCGACCTGCTCGACTCGAGCGGCTTCGTCGTGCACAACTTCTACACGACCGTCGGCAACGGCCAGGCTTGGCTCCAGAAGAGCTACAACGTCGCGGCGTATGCGGGCCAGACGCTGTACCTGTACTTCGGCGTTCACGGCGACGGATCGGCGGG
>Ga0209624_10000816_pt1 | contig 26428 bp, 28 predicted proteins | sample JacPinW_OM2H0_O1_FD_188565 | JGI IMG/M metagenome (GOLD analysis project Ga0209624, IMG submission 188565) | Forest soil microbial communities from Algoma, Ontario, Canada - Jack Pine, Ontario site 1_JW_OM2H0_O1 (SPAdes) (version 2) | ecosystem: Environmental > Terrestrial > Soil > Boreal...
CACAGTGGGGCCAGATCAAACCGCCATTCCCACTCGTCGCTGATGGCCACGACGCGGGCGCAGCGACGATCGCCTACCACCTCGCTAAACGCATCGAGACGGTTCCTTCTAGGGCAACGATCTGGCGGATCCTTAAACGAGAGGGATTGATCGTGCCCCAGCCACAGAAGCGACCCCGCTGCTCACTGATCCGCTTCGCACAGCTCGACACGTTCGTCCACTACTACAACGACATCCGCCCTCACAGAGCACTGGACGGGCGCACACCACTCCAGGCCTACAGCACCCGCATCAAGGCCAAACCCACCGGCCCGGACGCCAAAACCCACTTCCGAGTCCGCCAAGACAAGGTCGACAAGACCGGCAAGGTCAGCCTCCGCTACCACAGCAAGCTCTACAAAATCGGGCTAGGCAGAGCCCACACAGGCCGCACAATCAAGCTCCCCATCGCCGACCAACACATCCGCGTCATCGACCTCCAACGCCAGCTCATCCGCGAACTCACACTCGACCCAACCCGCAACTACCAACCCCTCACACCCACCTAACCCATCTACCATCACCCGAAACATTCTCCGATGTCCTGCGACACAACACCAAACCTCAAAGACCTATCGAACCCCCAACTGTCGGGAGCACCCGGAGACAGCCCAGCTTTTAGGGTGCCCGCGATACTCGCTGTGAGGAACCTCCCCGTGAGCGCCGACATGGCACGAGCATAACCGACGCACGCGCCGGATTCGAATCTTTCGACTGGCATCTCCAGGGCTCGACGCTACCGTCAAGATGCTGCGAACCGTCGCTGCGGGCGCGTTAGATTGCACAGCGCGTGTCGACGCTTGTGCGCTCACCACAGCAGCTCCGAAGCGCGCTCGTCGAGAGTGGGCGACGCGTCCTTTCGCTGCGTGTGCTGCCGCCGCGGATCGGGCTGTTCTACTGGCGTGCGTACCGACACGCCCGGCGGACGGGGGATCACTTCAGTCTCGACTCAGCCGCCCGCCCAGCCGAGTTGGCCGGATTGCTCGCGCTCGCGCACCAGCGCAACTCGATCGTTGAGCTCGGCACAGGGACCGCCTGGAGCGCCATTGCGCTGACACTCGCCGACGGTGCTCGGCGAGTGATCAGCTACGACCCATGTGTGCGCCCACAGCGCGAGGCTTACCTGGGTCTTGTCGGGCCGGGTGTGCGAGAGCGGGTCGAGTTGCGCGACTATCCGGACAGTCATGGTCCGCATCCAGGCGACCCGCCGGTCCAATTGCTTTTCATCGACTCATCCCACGACGCCGACTCGGTGCTGACCGCCTTCAGCGCGTGGCGTGACGCGCTCGCGTCAGGAGCCATCGTGGCCTTCCACGACTACGACCACCCCGTCTACCCCGGTGTGCGCCAAGCCGTTGCCGAACTCGCACTCTCAGGGAGCCAGAGCGGAGGCCTATTCGTGTGGCGTGCTCCGTAACACGCGCCGTCGGACTACGGCGGTTCAATCAGCTTGAAGGGCGAGGGCCGCTTCCCCCAGGGTGGGCTGAGGGTGCCATCCCAAGCCGTGACTACGGTTTCATTATGGATGAGCGCAAGCTCCTCAAGCGGCTTGCCCCGGGGCGATGTGGCCAATGTTGCGTTTGGCGACCTTTGCGCGCTCGCCGAGGCGCTGGGCTTCGAGTTGCGGCGTGTCAGCGGCAGCCATCACGTCTTCGCGCACCCGGATATCCCGCAGCTGATTAATCTGCAATCCGTACGCGGACAAGCCAAGCCCTACCAGATTCGACAGCTCGTAAGGCTGGTCGAGCGCTACGATCTTAGGATCGAGGACAGGCCATGAGCGATTACCACATCAACGTGTTCTACAGCGACGACGACGGCGCTTACGTGGCCGACGTTCCTGATCTGGAGGCCTGTTCGGCGCTCGGCTCAACGGCAGGGGAGGCCTCGGCTGAGGTGGGGCGAGCCAAGCTGGCGTGGTTGGCTGCTGCCCCGGAGGCGGGTAAGCCGGTACCCGAACCGCGCTACCGTCCGGCTATCTACGCCCGCTAGTCGGACTGCGGCGCTGGGCTCAGCCCCTACGTAGCCGCTACGCCGCGGGGACGACCTCTGCGAACTTGACCGTGTCGATGAACTGCCGGAAGCGCGCTAGCTTGCCGTCGCGGATCTCCCAGACGTGGACCGCCGGCTCGTCGAGGGCCTTGCCGGTTGCCTTGCCGGTGCCCGTGTAGCGGACGATCGCCGCGACGGTTGCGTCCGATGCAATGTTCGGACGGAGTCCTGACATCCTGGCCTGTGACGGCCTCCGTCGAGCTAGGACGGCAATCCGCGGCCCTAGCCCTGCTCGATGATCTCGACGCGGTACTGATCCGGATCGCGCACGAACGCGATCAGGTTGCCGCCCTCGCGCACGGAGTACGGCGGCTTCTCCGGCTCGATGCCCTGCTCGGCCAAGCGCGCGAGCGTGCCGTGAATGTCGTCGGTCGTGATCGCGATGTGCCCGTAGCCGGTGCCGATCTCGTATGAGTCGACGCCGTAGTTGTATGTCAGCTCCAGGCGAGGCATGTCGCCGTCGCCGGGCTGGTTCATGAACACGTTGACCGCCTCGTCTTTGATCGGCAGGCGGCCGACCTCTTGGAAGCCGAGCGCTTCGTAGAAAGCGACCGAGCGGTCGATGTCGGTGATCCGGTAGCAGGTGTGGATGAGGGCCACGGCCAAGAGTCTACGGTCCCCGAGCTGTGCGGTCAGGTTCTGTCGTGGTGCAGCTGAGCCGGCCCGACATTTGTTCGGTGCAATTGCTTTGGCGTCAGCCGCACACTTACGAAAGTGTTCGGTACAATTAGAATATGCTTCAACCGCACAAAATCTCGCGGAGCAGCCGTGGCCGCCCTACTCGAGCTGCCGTCTACGAGCGCCTACGTATTCAGATCGGCGAACTTCGGGACAGGCTCGGCGGCTTGCCGTCGCCCGACGAGGCGGATGGCATCTGGCGCGGGATCTGGCTCGAGGAGGCTCACCACTCGACAGCTATCGAGGGCAACACGCTCATGCTCAAGCAGGTCGAGCAGCTGCTCGAGGAGGGGCGGGCGGTGGGCAACAAGGAGCTCAGTGAGTACATGGAGGTGCGTGGCTATGCCGATGCCGCAAACTGGGTCTACAGCCAGGCACTCAACCCCAGCGCATGGTCAGGTGGCGAGCTATTGTCGCTGACCGAGCTTCGACACATCCACCGTCTCACGCTCACGCTCGTATGGGATGTATCGCCTCACCCCAGCGCCGGCAACAGTGAGTCTCCGGGCTCCTTTCGCGAACACGATATTCGGCCGTTCCCGGGTGGCATGCACCCGCCACCATGGCCTGAGGTTCCACCGCTGGTCACCGACTGGATCGGCGAAGTGCAGGCCCTAGGCCGGGAGGGTGAGGGCATAGAGCCCGAAGCACTGGCGAGAGTGCATGCGCGCTTCGAGCTGATACACCCATTTCTCGACGGCAACGGGCGCACTGGCCGGCTCGTTCTCAATCTGCTCGTAGTCAGGCTCGGTTATCCCCCTGCGATCATCTTCAAGGGCGATCGCAGGCGCTACCTCGCAGCGCTTCGCAGCGCCGATCAGGGCGACCACGGCCCACTCGGGGAGCTGCTCGCACGTGCGATTCTCGACAACCTCCACAAGTTCGTCGTGCCTGCCGTCGCCGGCCCGTCGCGTCTCGTTCCGCTGCCTGCTCTGGCTTCTGAGCAGATCTCCGCGAACGCTCTACGCGTCGCCGCGACGCGGGGACGTCTCAATGCTTCCAAGGCCGCCGATGGCACGTGGCGCAGCACGCGTGCCTGGGTTGATGAGTACCTCGCCGGGCGCTACGAGCGCGAGCGCCGCGACAGTCGCTAGGTCTACACTGGCGCCCGTGAAGACCCTCATCGTCGGTCACGGCGGGCGCGAGAGCGCACTTGCCGCTGCCATGGCCCAGCACAGCCAGCTGTACGCGTTCGTAGGCCACGAGAACCCGTCGATCGTTCGCCATGCCGCCGACTCCGGTGGGCTTCATCAGGTGGGCAACGTCTGTGACCCGGATGCGGTCGCCGCCTTCGCCCGGGCTCACGAGGTCGACATCGCGATGGTCAGCTCCGACGAACCGCTCGCCGCGGGGGTCGTGGACGCGCTGCTGGCCCAGGGCACCCGTGCCGTTGGTCCCACCGCTGCTGGGGCCGAGATCGAGTGGAACAAGACGTTCGCACGCTCCCTACTCGCCGAAGTCGCCCCCGACGCGTCGCCCATGCTGCGTGTGGTCCACGACACCAACGAGCTCGACGATGCGCTTGCGTTCTTCGGCTCCACACCGGTCGCCGTCAAGCCCCCCGGCTTGACCGGCGGCAAGGGCGTGAAGGTGATGGGCCCACACTTGGCAAACCATGCAGAGGCGCGCGACTACGCGCTCGAACTGCTGGGTCGCGGCGGCGCCCGCGAGGGCGTGCACATCGAGGAGAAGGTCATCGGCGCCGAGTTCACCGTCCAGGCGATCAGCGATGGGTGCACTGTGGTGTTCCCGCCTTCCACCTACGACTACCCCTACCGCTACGACGGCGATCAAGGCCCCGGCACCGGCGGGATGGGCTCGCTGTCGATGGCCAGCCCCACGCTGCCGTTCATGACCCCCCGACACTACGAGCACGCGTGTGCGGTGATCGAGCAGGTGATCGGGCGCCTCGCGAAGATGGGTCGCCACTTCAGCGGCGTCATGAACAGCGGCTTCTTCGCCACCGCCGATGGTGTCAAGGCGATCGAGTTCAACGCCCGCTTCGGCGACCCTGAGTGCATGAACATCATGAGCCTATTCAGCGGCAGCTGGCCGGAGGTGATGGAGCGCATCGCCGCCACCAAGCTGCAGCCCGGCGATGTCACGCTGCGCGAGGAGGCATCGGTCGTGCTGTACCTCGTGTCGCCCGACTACGCTCTACGCCCTGGTCCCGCATATGAGTTCACGCTCGATCGCGAGCGCATCGAAGCGAGCGGCTGTCGTGTGTTCTTCTCCTCAGCCGTGCAAAGCGCACACGACTCCTACCGCACCGTTGGCACCTCGCGGGCAGTTGCCCTGACGAGCACCGCGCCCACGCTTGAGCAGGCGCGGCTACAAGTGGCCGCGGCGGCAGCCACGGTGCCGGTGCTCGAGTGGCGCGCCGACGTCGGCGACGAGCGCTACCTCGATCAGCTCTCCAAGCTCGTGGCACCGCAGAGCGCCAGCGCGGACGCTGACAGCACAGCCACCGAGGCGAGCCTGCTGCCAAACGCCACGTGACGGATTCGTGCAAGGATGGCGCCATGCTCGTCGAGAGTGCCAGCCATCCGCAGTTCCTCTCGAACACCTACCTGGTGGCAGATGGACAGGGAGGGCCCGCGTTCTTCATCGACGCCGGTGGGCCCGTCGAGGGGCTGATCGCGACCGCTGAGCGCCTTGAGCTGACGCCCAGTCATGTGCTGCTCACCCATCATCACTTCGATCACGTCAGCGAGACGGGGAAGCTGCTCGAGCGCTGGCCAAAGATGCAAGTTCTGATCAGCCCGCGTGAGCAGGAGATGCTCGAAGCGGCCGCTGGCGAGGGGCAGGCTGCCGAATCGGGACCCGCCGCCGGGATGGGCTCCATCGAGGCGGGCCAGACGTTGCGCTTCGGCGCGCTCGAGGTTCGTCCCCTGCATACGCCCGGGCACACCGCCGGGATGCTGTCGTTCCTCGTCGGAGAGCGGCCCGAGCCTGACCAAGGGTCGCCCGCCCGCGGAGCGAGGACCGCTGCCCTCGGAAGTGTCGGCGGGGCAGGGCTGGTTGTGTTCACCGGCGACACGTTGTTCAGAGACTCCGTCGGCGGCGTCCGCGCGCCGGGTCACACCACCTACACCGATCTGCGCGACGCGATCATGGGCACGTTGATGGAACTGCCTGGCGACACCGTCATCTACCCAGGGCACTCTGAGCAGACCACCGTCGCACGCGAGTGGGACAACAACGCCTTCATCCGCGTCTGGCGGGGCCTTGACGCTGAGGGTTCGCAGCCGTGCACCGCGCTCGGTCAGCCCGCCGTGCTGGTGTTGCTTGGCGCTGACTACGACGGCGGCACGAAGGCATGGGTGCGCTGGGATGACGGCAAAGACGACATCGTCCCCGGTTCGCAGGTGCAGCAAATCTCCTAGCGGATGTCGATTCGCTCGCTGTCGCGTGCGTACAGCTTCCCAATAGATGGCCGCAGCACCGCGAGATGGCCGGAGGGCGGCGGAATCAACCATCTAGCATGCATGCAATGGCGCGAGAGAACGAGAAGATTCCCACTTCGCGCGCGCGGCGTACAGCGACCGTCGCCACGCTCGCTGCCAGCGAGGCCGTCAAGCAGTTCGGTACCCGCGCCGCCAACGTCACCCGCGGCGAGGCGGCCTCCGAGGAGGCGATGGCGCGGCGTCAACTAGAGACTGCCAAGCAGATCGTCGCGGTGCTGGGCACGATGAAGGGTGCCGCCATGAAGCTCGGCCAGGTGATGTCCTTCCTCGACGTTGGTCTGGTGCCCGAGGAGCATCGCGAGGAGTTCCAACAGGAGCTCGCCAAGTTGCGCGACGCCGCGCCCACGGTGTCGTTCAAGCAGATGAAGCGCGTGATCGAGGAGGATCTCGAAGAACCAATCTCCGAGGTGTTCGCGTCCTTCGATGAGGAGCCGATCGCCGCTGCGTCGATCGGGCAGGTCTACCGGGCCACGCTTAAGGACGGCCGCGACGTGGCGGTCAAGGTCCAATACCCTGGTGTGGCCGGTGCCGTGCGGGCGGACATGCAGAACCTGGACATGATCCTGCGTCTGCTCAAGCGCATGACCCCTGCACTCGACGTCAAGGCGATCGCCGGCGAGATCAAGGAGCGCATCGTCGAGGAGCTCGATTACGAGCTGGAGGCCCAAAACCAACGCTCGCTCGCGCGCATCTTTGCCGGACACCCGTTCATCGTCGTCCCCGAAGTCGTCGGCTCGCTGTCGCGCGAGCGTGTGCTCGTCAGCGAGTTCGTCGCCGGGGTTGGTTTCGAGGACCTCAAGGAACGCCCCCAGGCCGAGCGCGACCGCGTCGGCGAGATCATCTTTCGCTTCTTCCTCGGCTGTCTGTATCGCCACCGGCAGTTCTCAGGTGATCCCCACCCGGGGAACTTCCTGCTGCTCGATGACGGTCGCGTCGCGTTCCTCGACTTTGGCTTGTTCAAGCGCATGGATACCGAGGCCGTGGAACTCGAGCTGGCCGCGCAACGGGCTGTCACCGAGGGGGACGCGGCAAAGCTTCACGAGTTGCTTGGTGCCTCCGGCTTCCTGCCCGAACCCGAGCGGGTCGACCCGGACAACCTGCTTGCGTTCATCAACGACGCGATCTGGTGGTACACCACCGCTGACGAAGATGTGGCGCTCTCGCCTGAGATCGCCACCCAGGTGATGATCGAGAGCTCAGACCCGCGTTCGAGTCACTTCCGCGAGATGCGCCATCAGACGATCCGCCCCGAGCACTTGTTCGGCAGGCGCATGGAGATGCTCACGCTCGCCGTGCTTTCGCAGCTGCGCGCGCGTGCCAACTGGCATCGGATCGCGCGCGAGTGGATGTATGGCGATGAGCCCGTCACCGAGCTTGGCCGCGAGGAGGCCGAGTTCTACGGGCGCAGCGGTGTCGCCACGCGCGGCTGACCTGGGCCCCAGCGCGCGCGGCGACGCGCTCAAAAGCCAGTGTTCGTCTTCACCCGCTTGCGCTCCTGCGGGTGCATCGGTCCCTTGACCTCGAGTGCTTTGCCCGCATCCGCGATGTCTTTGCCCAAGCACATCGTCAGCGAGTGACCGAGCGTCTGCTTAACGAGCACGCGCATGATCTTCACGTGTTCCGCGTTCGGCGGCAGCGTGTACGCGGGCACCATCCAGCCGCGCCGCGCCGCCAGCTGGGCCGCCACGTCGAACTCGTCGTAGGCATGCTCGCCCGCGAGTTTGAACGCGACCAGCGGTAGCTGCTCGTCGCGCTCAGAGCCGATCAGCTCGAATTGCCCCGTCGCCGCGATCTCCTTCGCAAGTGCGCGCGCGTTGTACTTCAGCGTCTCCATCACGTAGCGGTAGCCCGAATGACCGAGGCGCGCAAAGTTGTAGTACTGCGCCAGCACCATCGCCGAGCCCGTCGAGAAGTTCAGCGTGAACGTCGCGTCGCGCTTACCCAGGTAGTTCTCGTAGAACACCAGGTCCTCCGGCAGGTCGTCCTTCCCGCGGAAGATAAGCCAGCCGATCCCCGGATACACGAGGCCGAACTTGTGACCCGAGACGTTGATCGAGCGCACCTGCTCCAGGCGGAAGTCCCATTCCGACTCTGGGTACAGGAACGGCCACACGAAGCCGCCGCTGGCTGCGTCCACGTGCAGCGGCACGTCCAGACCTCGGTCGTGCTTCACACTTACGAGGTAGTCGTTGATCCCCTTCACGTCATCTGCGTGACCCGTGAACGTCGTCCCCAGCACGGCCGCCACGCCGATCGTGTTCTCGTCGATGTGCGGCTCCACGTCGTCCGCGCCGATCGTGTACTTGTCCGGCTTCAGCGGCACGATCCGCGGCTCCACGTCGAAGTAGCGGCAGAACTTCTCCCACACCACGTGCACGTCACCACCGAATACCAAGTTGGGCCGCTCAGTCGACTTCCCCGCGGCTTCTCGCTGTGCGCGCCACTTCCACTTCAGCGATAGCGCCCCCAGCATGATCGCCTCCGAGGAGCCCTGCGTGCGCGCGCCTGTCGTCTCGCCCGGCGCGTTGAACAGGTCCGCCAGCATGCGAATGCAGCGCTGCTCGATCTCCGCCGACTGCGGGTACTCCGCATGATCGATGAAATTCACACGCAGCGACTCGCGGATCAGCTCATCCGCCTCCGGCTCCATCCACGTCGTCACGAACGTCGCCAGGTTGCGCGCCGGCAGGCCGTCCAGCACCGTCTCCTCTTCGACCAGGCCCTTCGCTTCCAGCGCCGACATGCCATGCCGCGGCAGTTTGTGATCGGGCGCCGGCTCGAGCAGGTAGCGGTTGCCATAGATGCTCTCCAGCTTCTCGATCTGACCGCGCGTCAGCTCGGGCGGGGCCGTGGCGGGGCGCTCGTGTGCGCGCAGCTCCGACGACGTGTTCTCGGGGAGCTCTCCAGCGCTTTCGTGCTCTGATGGCAAGGTGATCCTCCAGTGGTCGCAGTACTGTCCCCGTCGAGCATGACCGATCGCGCGCTCCAGACGGTGCACCTCCGTGACGAGGCAGGGGCGCTCGAGGCTGCGTTCCTCCCCGGCGCGGGAATGCTCTGTGCTTCCCTGCGCCACCACGGCGAGGAGCTGCTCGCCCAAAACGCTGGCGTTGATGCCTACGTGCAAAGCGGCAAAACCATGGGCATACCGCTGCTCTACCCCTGGGCCAATAGGCTCGCTGCCTTCGATTACACAATCGGTGGGCGCACCGTGCAGGTGCCCCACGACGAGAGTCTCGTGCACACCGATGCCAACGGCCTACCCATCCACGGAGTGATCGGTGGCCGGCAGGTCTGGCAGCTGGCGGCCGAGGAGGCCGAGCCAGGCGCGTCCTCGCTTGCCGCCAGCCTTAGCTGGAGCGAGGAGCAAACGCAGCTTTTCGAGGTCTTTCCCTTCCGCCATGATCTCCGCTATGAGGTGCTCCTACACAACGGACGCCTGGAGATCTCGATCACGATCCACGCCTGCGGGGCGGATGCGGTGCCGCTGGCCTTTGGCTTTCACCCCTACCTCTCACCAGGCGCGCAGCGTGACAGCTGGCAGATAGAGCTTCCAGCGATGCGAGCGCTCACGCTCGACGCCCAGCAGATCCCCACCGCTCCCGCGCAGGGACCTCCCGGGCAGGCGCCTACTACACAGGCATCTCCCGCCCAGGTACTCCCCGCACGGCGCTTCGAGCTGGACGGGCGCGAGTTTGACGATGGTTTCGACCGTGTAGCCGAGCCCGCTCGCTTCGGCGTGACCGGCGGCGCCCGGCGGATCGAGGTGACGTTCCTCGAGGGCTACCCGTGCGCTCAGGTGTTCGCGCCAGCTTCCGGCAAGTTCATCTGCTTCGAGCCCATGACCGCCCCCGCCAACGCGCTGCGCAGCGGTGAGGGATTGCGGCTCCTGGCCGCAGGTGAGAGCTTCGTGGCGCGGTTCGCGATAGCCGTCAGCGACGTACGCTGAACGCGGCTGCGCGCTGTGGCCGGCGGATGCGGTCCGGTGCAGCGTTGCCGGCGGCGAGCAGCGGTGGACGCGTCACTCTGTCCATGGCTCGTGCCAAGAGCCAAAGCCAGCCACGAGCTTCTCGGCGTCCTCAGGTCCCCACGAGCCCGGGGCGTAGCTCTTCACCGGCGGCGGTTTGCGCAAGAGCGGTTCGAAGATCCGCCACGCCTCTTCTACGCCGTCTTGGCGGGTGAAGCGCTCGCTGTCGCCGCGCATTGCGTCCAGCAGCAGCACCTCATACGGCGTTGGTGCTTCCCCGCCCTGCTCTGCGAACTCCACGTCCAGATGTACCGCCTCAGGGCCGGCGAGGTCGGCGCGGTGTGCGTCCAGGATCACACGCGTGCCCGTCGCCGGATCGAGCTTCACCACGAACTGGTTCGGTTCGGGGCGTCGCTTGCCGTGCTCCATGAAGCCCAGGCGCGGCGGCTCGCGGAACACCGCCCGCAGCTCCGTCTGCGTCAGCGGCAGCTTCTTGCCAGTGCGGATGAACCACGGCACACCCGACCAGCGCCAGTTATCGATGTCCAGGCGCAGCGCCGCATACGTCTCCGTGGTCGAATCCTTGGCCACACCGTCGATGTCCAGGTAGCCGTCGTACTGACCGCGCACGTAGTGAGCCGGGTCCGCATCCGCGATCGCGCGGAACACCGCGTACTTGGCGTCCTGCAGCGTCTGCGCGTCGCTTCCAGCCGGCGCCTCCATCGCCGCCAGCGCCACCAGCTGCATCAGGTGGTTGACCACCACGTCGCGGAGCGCACCCACGGGATCGTAGAAGTGGCCGCGATCCTCCACCCCAAACCGCTCCGCCATCGTGATCTGCACGTAGGCAATGTGGTTGCGGTTCCAGATCGGCTCGATCATCGTGTTCGCAAAGCGCAGGTACAGAAGCTCGTCCGTGCCCATCTTCCCCAGGAAGTGGTCGATCCGATAGAGCTGCGGCTCCTCGATGTATTTGTGGATCTCCGCCGCCAGCGTTCGCGCCGAGGCAAGGTCGTGGCCGAACGGCTTCTCCACCACCACGCGTGCGTTCTTCGTCAGCCCCGCGCCTGCCAGTTCCTTGATCACCGGGCCGAACAGCGATGGCGGGATCTCCAGATAGAAGACTGGCGCCTTTGCGTCGCCGAGCGCTTCGCCTACCTGCTTGTACGTGACAGCGTTGGTGAAGTCTCCGCTCACGTATGACAACCGCTTAGCCAGGCGATCGAATACGTCGGACTCCAGCTTCTCGCCGGTGCCTTCGATGCATTCGCGCGCGTGTTCACGCAGATGCTCGACTGTCCAGTCGTCGACTGCCACACCCACGATCGGACAGTCCAACAGGCCCCTACTCTCCAACCTATACAGCGAGCGGAAGGTCATCACCTTCGCCAAATCTCCAGTGATCCCGAAGATCACCAACGCGTCCGCCTGCTCATCAAAAGAACTCATCACAGCACCTGGATTTGGAACAGACTTGTAGTGCCAGGGCGCCCAGATGGCAGGCCCGCGGTGATACCTACCCGCTGTCCGCGCTCGCACCAGCCGAGCTCAACCACACGCCTGGCTGCGTCCGCAATCAGCGCCTCGGTGGTCTCGTGGCGGGGCATCGAAGCCGCCTGCACGCCCCACATCAGAGAACAGCGCCTGACCGTCTCTTTGCCCGGCGAGAGCGCGTAGATCGGGACCGTTGGGCGGTGTGCCGAGACGAGCCGTGCGGAGCGGCCCGACAGCGTTGGGATCACCAGTGCGTCCAGGCGCAGCTCCGTAGCCGCGTCGCACAGGTTGTGGGCGATCGTGTAAGCCGGGTCGGAGTGCGTGCGGCGCACCCGCTCCTGGTTCCAGCGCTCATACGGCGCGATCGACTCTGCCTGCACCGCCACCGCCGCCATCATCTCCACTGCCCCCACCGGATAGGCGCCCACCGCTGTCTCCTGGGAGAGCATCACCGCGTCGGTGCCGTCCAGGATCGCGTTCGCCACGTCCGCCACCTCCGCGCGCGTCGGGCGCGAAGAGCTGACCATCGAGTCCAGCATCTGTGTGGCGGTAATCGACGGCCGCGCCATCTTGCCTGCCAGCTCGAGTAGCTGCTTCTGCACCAGCGGCACCCGCTCGATCGGCAGCTCGATCCCCAGATCGCCGCGCGCCACCATCACGCAATCGGCCACCGCCAGGATGTCCGCAGCGCGCTCTACCGCCTGCGGCTTCTCCATCTTCGCCACCAGCGGCAGGCGCGTGTGATCGCGCACAAATTCCACATCCTGTGGGGTCTGCACGAACGACAGCGCCACCATGTCCACGCCGATCGACTCGCCGTGGCGCAGCAGGTGCAGATCCTCCTCCGGTACCGCCGGCAGCGACGCCACCGGTCCAGGGATGTTCAGGCCCTGGCGCGAGGCCACCGCGCCGCCAACCTCGATCTCCACGTCCACCTCGTGCTCGCCCGAGCGCACGCTGGTCACCCGCAGGCGCACGGAGCCGTCCGCTAGGTACAGGATCGACCCCTTCTCCACCGCATCAGCCAGCCCAGCCCAGGAGAGGCTCATCGTTCGCGCATCGCCTGGCTGGTCGCCATCGCCGCACACGAACGTCAGCTGCTCACCTGGCGTCAGCTCCACCACGTCCTCGTGCAGGGGGCCGATGCGAAGCTTTGGGCCCGGCAGGTCCTGCAGGACCGCCACCGGTCGCCCGGCGCGGTTTGCCGCGTCGCGGACGCGCGAGATCGTCTCTGCGTGCTCGTCCAGCGTCCCGTGCGAGTAGTTAAGGCGCGCCACGTCCATCCCCGCTTGCACCATGCGCACGAGCGTCTGCAGCTCACGCGAGGCTGGGCCGATAGTGGCAACGATCTTCGTGCGGCGCATGCCCGCAAGGTATCGGTTTGAACCGGATCCCACCCGCCCATGCGTCGGGCCTCGGTGTGCGCGAGATCGGCGCTGCCACCCGGGTGAGCGGGCTGGGGGCCTAGCATTTAGGCGTGCTTGAGCCTTCACGACCAATGCCGCGGGTGGGTGCACGCGCGCGAATCGCACACTTCGGCGGCAGCTTCCAAGACGTCGTCGTGCTGGCTGTATATGACGACGGTCGACGGCTCGAGGTACGTGGCGAGGTGGGGGAGGTGCTCGAGTTCGTGCTCAACCCGGCAACCGCGAGGTTTCTGGCCGCCGGAAGCGGCTTTGGGGCGCGGTTGGAACTTCTGGGGGAGACATAACGGTGGGGTTGTACCCCCGCAACGAAAGCTTTGTACCCGCTATCCGCAGTCAGGGGTGCGAGCTGAGCCCGGGTGAGAGCACGGTCAAGCCCGCCGCTGCCGCCTGCACGATGAGCTCTCCGTCGTAGGTGGTTATCTCATCGGCGCCGACCCTGAGCGCGACGGCGAGGTGGATGGCATCGTTGGAGCGCAGTGGCGCGTGGGTGCCGGCCGCGAGCAGATCCCCTCGTGTGAGGTCGATCAGGCTGACCGAATCGAGCACGGTCGCCACCGCCTCGAGGTCGACGTCTTGGGGGTGGCGCCCGGCGGCGCAGTGCATCTCGGTGTGCAACAACCATGAGGAGACCAGCTGGCGATCGTCCTGCCGTGCCAGTTCCGCGGCCAGCGCCTCAGATTGCGGCTCGTCGAGGATGAGCTTCATCGCGGCCGACGTATCCAGGTAGCTGACCGTCACCAGCGGCCACGGACGTCGGCCACGATCGCCTGACTGTCGGCGGTGCTCTTGCGTCGAACGATCGACCGCAGGCTGGAGGTTGGGTTTCGAGCGACGCGCACCTGACCCCGGGAGACAAGATCCGCGAGTGGATCGGTGCCCGGTGGCACGATCAGCGCCGCGACTCGGCCGTTGTTGGTGACCTGGATGGTCTCCCCATTAGCGACCTGACGGAGGATGTCACCGCTCTGGTTGCGCATCTCACGATGCGTGACGATCTTCATGTCGCACAGCGTAGCACGCGGTTCAGTTGCGGTTTGCTTTCGCGTGCTCCTTCCAGAACTCGACCGTCTCGCGCTCGTGGCGGATCCCGAGGTCCAGCGCGAATCGGGGACCCTCCGGGGCCGCGTCGGTGAACTGCTCGCGCAGCGCTTCGTATTCGCTGAGTCTGTCCTTGTGTGTCTGCAGTTGCGCCTCGGCTAGCTGCTTGGTGTCAGCACCTAGAAAAAGCTTCAGAAGCGCGAGGTCGCGCAGTTCGTAGAGATCTGGCGATGGGACTCCCAGCCACTGCTTGAGCACCTCGCGACCGCGATCGGTGAGGGTGTAGCGCTTGCGGCGTCTACCGCCGGACTCTTGATTCTGGGTGAGGTAGCCAGCGCGTGTCAGGCGCTCGGGCTCGGCATAAAGCTGGGAGTGGGGGAAGGACCAGAAGTGTCCGACCGAGGCGGATGTCATCTGCTTGAGGTCATACGGGGTCGCGGCACCGGCCATCGACAGCAGCCCGAGCACGATGTACGAGGTAGGTGTGAGGTCAATTTCGTCGGGCATGGCAGTAATAACAGTAATGATCGGTTTAGAATGATATGATTCGGACGGTCCGGGAGAGAGTGCTAGCGGTGGAGGCGAGCTTAGATGACCGAACGTATAAGGAGTTGCGCGGCGGGCGTCTTTGTCTGCCTCGCTGTGGTCTTCTCGTGCACGGACGCAATTGCTTCGGCAACCCCTGCGGTTACCCTCAAAGTCAGCGCCATCCCAATTCCCGGGTTCCCCGGCACCGGCGATATCTTGGGCGCCGGCGCCGAGGTGGAATCGCAGGTCACGATCAGCGGCAGCGAATACGGCGGCTACCCGTCGCCGATGACGGGGCTGAACGTCTACGCGCCGGCCGGAATCAAGCTGACCACGAAGGGATTCGCAACATGCGCACCATCGGTGCTCGAAGACAGGGGTCCCGTCGGCTGTCCGAAGATGTCGAAGGCCGGACCGCCTGGTGTGGGGCTTGGCGTGGTCGTCTTCGGTGATGAAACTGTCCCCGAGAACGTGTCCATACAGGAGTTCTTCGCTCCGGGTGGGTCTTTGAGCTTCTTCGTAGAGGGCAATACGCCGGCCTCCTTTGAAATCCTCGAAAAGGCGCACTGGGTGCCGGCCAGCGCCCCGTTCGGCCAGGAGCTCGAGGTCGAAGTGCCGCTTGTGGAAACAGTGCCTGGCGCCAACGACGCTTCGGTGCTGTCGTTCAAAGTCAAGGTTGGAGCCGCTTACAAGAAAGGCAAGAAGACTGTTTCATACATAACCTCGCCAAAGAAGTGCCCTAGGGCCGGCTTCCCGGTGAAGATGGAACTCAAATTCCTCAGCGGCGAATCTGTCACCGCCGCGTATACGATGCCCTGCCCGAGGCGCTAGACGCCGTTTCATCCCGCGTTACCGGTGCCTCCAGCGACCCCAGCCGATCATGCAGCCGCCCCGGCGCCCACCAGTTCCAATCGCCCATCAGCGCCATCAACGCGGGCACCAGTAGCGCCCTGACGACGCTCGCGTCGATCGCCACCGCGAGTGCCGTGCCGACGCCGAGCTGTTTGGTGAAGAACAGCTCAGAGGTTCCCAGCGCGCCGATTGCCACGCAGAACAGCAGCGCGGCGGCGGTGATGATCCGTCCGGTGCGCTCGATCCCGAGCGCGATTGCCTCGCGGTTGGGCAGACCCTGGTCGTGCCCCTCCTTGATGCGGGCGAGCACGAACACCTCGTAGTCGGTTGCCAAGGCAAAGGCGAGCACGAGCATCAAGACGAGGCTCGACTCTTCCAGGCCGCCGATCGGCGTGAAGCCAAGCGGGCCGGAGAGATGGCCGTCTTGGAAGATCAGTACGAGCAGCCCGGTGCCGACACCCACGCTAAGCATGTTCATCGCGAGTGCCTTGATCGGGATCGTCAGCGAGCCCGTCATCAAAAACAGGAAGCCCGCTGTGAGCGCCATCAGGATCGCCACAGCCAACGGGATGTGCGCGGCGATCGACGACTTTTGGTCAGCGAAAAACGCTGTGGCGCCGCCGACGAGGCCGCCAGATGGGCGTACGAGCGTGCGCAGCTTCTCGAGCAGTTGCTGCTGGCTGTTCGAGAACGGCGAGCCATGCGGCAACAGCGTGATCTCCCACGTGTGCTGGCCCAAAGACACGAGCGAGGAGGCGCTCGCCAGCCGACCGGCCGTAGCGACAGCTGCTGCCTGCAAGTGCTGCGCGGTGGCGCGCGAGCCCTTTACGACGATTTCGCTCGCTTCTCCCGCGTTCGCGGCGAAGTTGTCGCCGAGCGCCGATTCGACCTGGCGGCTTTCCGCCACCACGGGCAGCAAGTTCGCCCCTGGTGAGGTGAACTGCACATAGAACGCAGGTATTGCCGCGGCGATGAGTACTGTCGCACTGGCGAGCGCAACCCGCCCGGGTCGGCGCATGACACCGCGCGCCAGTCGCCACCAGCCGCCGTCCTCCTGCAGCGCTGCCGAGCGCGCCGCCCGGCGCTGCAGCCATGCCGGCGACAGCGAGTCGATGCGTGGTCCGAGCGCGACCAGCAGCGCTGGCAGCACGAGCAGCGCCACCGCGCCATCGCACAGGGCGACGAGTGCGCCACCGACGCCCATCGAGGACAGAAAGCGGATCGGGAACACGAGCAGGCTGGTCAGTGCCGCTGCCACGGTGAGGCTGCTGAACAGCACCGTGCGCCCGGCCGTCTGCAGCGTTCGCGCGATCGCCAGTTGCGATGTGGCCCCGCCTGCCAGCTCCTCGCGGTAGCGGTAGAGCACGAACAGGCTGTAGTCGATGCCCAGGCCGAGGCCCATGCCGCTGACGAGGTTCAACGCGAATACCGAGATCGGCGTGAACTGATCGACCATCCGTAGCAAGAGGAAGGTCAAGAGGATCGACAGGCCACCGATCAGCGGTGGCAGCAGTGCCGCCACGAACCCGCGGAAGAACCAGAAGGACAGCAGCAGCAGAAACGGCAGGCCGATCAGCTCGGCGCGCGCGAGGTCGCTGGTGGTGCGTTCGTTGAGTTCCTGGTTAATCAGGGCCGGCCCGCCGAAGTGCACGCTCGTCGTCCTGGCAAGTTTCGCGCTCACCGGCGCCTTGGTCATCGCGGTGCGCACGCGCGCCGCTGCCGCGGTCGCGTCGTCGGCCGTGGCGAATGCCGCGAGCACAACCGTTTCGTGGTGGTCGCGTGAGAGCAGCGCCGCCGAGTGGGGGCCGGCTCCCGTTCCCGCGTAGTCGGCGAGGCGTTGAAAGCCGCGTTGAGCGGCGATCAGCGTCGCGATCGTTGCTGTCGCCTGTTGGGCTGCCTTGTTGGTCTGGATGTCGGCATCGGCCCGCAGCAGGACGGCGAGGTTGTAGTATGCGCTCTGCCCGGTCGCTGCCGTGATCGCTGCGTTCGTGCGTTCGTATTGCGAGGCGGGGTCCTCGAAGTCCTGAGCACTGCTACCGAGCGTCCCCGTAACCGGCGCGCCGAGCACCGCTGCGAGCACGAACAGCAAACCGGCTGCCACCAGAGCGTTCCGTGTGTGGGTTGTGGCGAGGCGGATCAGTCGCTCGATCACGGGCCACGAAGGGTGTCGCTCGTCTCGGATGTCTGACTCGGAAGCTGTTCAAGTAGACGCGCCTCGACCGCGTCCGCCGCGGCGTGAGCGCCGCCGGTGGCCGCGTAGGCGGCGGCGATCCGTCGCGCTCCCGCCGTGCACGCCATCGCTTGGGTGATCTTCGCGCGCAGGCGCACTGGGCTGAGGCGCCTCGCTGGTAGCCTTGTCCCCGCCTCGGCTACCTCCACGCGCCTTGCCACCTCGAGCTGGTCGCGTCCAAACGGCACAGCGCACACGGGCACGCCCTGTGCGAGCGCCTTCTGCGTCGAGCCCATGCCCCCGTGAGTGACCGCGCAGGCGGCGTGGGCGAGCAGCAGCCGGTGTGAGATGAAGCGCTCGACGCGTGCGTTGGCTGGGGCTCTGAAGGCTTTCGGATCGCCAGCTGGCAGCGTCGCTACGACTGTCACCGGCTCATCGGCCAGCGCTTGCAGAGCGATCTCCACGAGCCGGCCGTCGTTCTGGAATTCAGTGGAGGTGTTCACGAGCACGATCGGATCGGTCACGTGTTCGAGCCACGGCGGCGGCTCAGACGGTGGGTCCCAGTCGCACGGGCCAACCATGACCACGTTCTGCGGCCAATCGCGCCGCGGGTAATCGAACGGCTCGGCGGTCATGTAGAGCAGCAGCGGCGGACGTGCGAACCACGCATCCAGGCTCGCCACCGCTGGCAGGCCCAGCTCCGCACGGATGCGATTCAGCGCCGGGCGTCCCTGCCTTTCGACGACGCCGAACACAAGTGGGCGGATCAGCCGGTCGCGCAGTCGGCCGATCGGCCCGCGGGCAGGCGCGAGCCCTGGGCCGAACGGCGGCGCGTCATGGGAGCGCAGTGCGAGTGGGTAGGGGCAGAACGCCGCCCACGGTCCGCCCCACGCCTCGGCGGCCATCAAGCCGCCCCAGGTGTTGATGTCCACGAGCAGCGCGCCTGGGTTGGTCGCGGCGATCGCCCGGGTCAGGTCTGGCGCGTCGTGCTCGGCGCGGGCAGAGAAGACCCGCGTGTTCTCGCGGACCGACGCCAACGTCCCCCGGGCCCGCCAGTCATCGAGCGCGATCTGCTCGATCGATGGGTTGATTGGCTCGGTGTCGAAACCACGCGTGCGCATCAGCTCCACCTGTGAGGCGAGCGTGCGCAACACGATCTCGTGTCCACGGCTGTGCAGCTCATCGAGAATTGGCGTCAGCGGGTATAGATGGCTGCGCCCAGGGGAGGTGTAGGCGAGGATGCGGGCCATCACGATGCCCGCACGATCGGGGTCAGCAGCTCCACCATCGCTAGTTCCGTTTGGCGGCGGCTGAGCCCAGCGTCGCGGCGCAGTAGCTTCCACGTGTACACGTCGCATACCGCCACCAGCTGCGCCAGCCTGCGCTTGCGCTCGGTGGCTGGCAGGCCTTCGAGCGCCGGCGCGAACACCCGCGCGCACCAGTCGCGGTGAAGCACGCGGCCACGATCGAGGATCACCGCCGTGCTCGGCGTGCGGTGCTCCTCGGCGAGCACCGCCAGCATGCGCTCCCCAGTGAGCTCATAGCTGGCGAGGAGTACGCGTACGGCGCCCGGAGCATCGCCTACGGGCGCCTCGTCACGTTCGCGGCGGACCCGCTCGGTCTCGCGGTCCACCGATGCGATGAACAGGCCCTGCTTGCCGCCAAAGCGGCGAATCACCGTCTGCACGGCAACCCCGGCGCGGCGAGCCACCTCCTCGAGGGACAGCTCGTCGCCGTCCTGCTCCCAGTAGACCTGCACCGCTGCGTCGAGGATGCGTTCCCCGGTGGTGGCGGCGGACTCTGCTCGTGCCTGCATCCGGTAGGGGCGCGGCGGGGGCACGTCACTCGCATTCATGTTAGTCATACTAACATTAAAGTGGTTCCGGTCCCGTTTCTTCGGCCGCGGGCCGATGCGCTTCATACACCTTCAGCGCCTCGCGTTCTTCATATGCGAAGTACTCCGCAAGGCCCTGGTGGCGCGCGAGTTGCAGCGAGCCGGGCAGCGGCGCACGCAGCTCGTTGGGGATGGCCACGTTTTCGAGCGTCTGCCACAGCTCTTCTTCCAGCGGGGCGCCCGGCTGTCCTTGGCTGGAAAGCTCCATGCGCCCTTGTTCGGTGGAGTAGTCGTAGAACTCGTATTCCTGGCCGGCGGTTTCCACCTCGGTGGTGTTGGAGCGCCAGTTGGAGTACAGCGTCAGCTTCCCTGCAGCGCTGCGCAGCGAGACGACGTGGCGTGGCGCATCGGCGGCATAGGCTTCGGCAGCGAACTCGGTGACGTTCTCATCGGTTGCGTGCAGCACCCATTCGCGCCCCGGCGCTTGGGGGTTAGCGCAGATCTTTGCGAGGTCGAGCCGATTGGCGAGGTGTGCGTACTCAGGCTCGTGGCGCCATCGTGATGAGCCTGACGCGATCGTCAGCATCAGCGCTGCCACGTCGGCGCTTGAGGTCAGCTGGGTGCGCGGCTGTTCTGAGGCGCTGGTGATGATGCCGCGGGGGTCGTAAACCTCCAGCGGCACGCGGAGCGCCTCCTCGTAGGCGGAAGCGCCCTTGCCGCGCAGGCCGTGTGAGCCGCCGTACTCGCCGTGGTCGGAGGTGAAGATCACGACCGTGTTGGCAGCCAGTTCCGGTCGGCTCTGGAGCGCTGCGAGGACCCTGCCGATCTGCACGTCCACGTAACTCTGCAGCAGCAGGTAGGTGTCCATCATGCCCGTCCACCACCTCAAGGCGTCCGGCCCGCTGAACGGCACCGCGCCAAACGATTTGGCGGCGGTGTCCTGCAGCGAGCGCTGCAGTTGGGGCTTGCCCTTTTCGAGCAGCTGTTCGGGGGTCTCGTAGTTGGGGGGGAACGCGCTCGCCAACAGCGGTGGGTTTGCCTCGGCTTCCACCCGTTCGGTGAAGCGGTGCCACCAGGCGATGTCGTGCGGGTTGACGAACGAGACGGTGGTTGCCCATGGGGTTTTGCCCCCCTGTCCCGAGAGCCACTCGACGAACTGCTGGGTGATCGTGGGATCCATCAGCGTGCCCTGGCCGGGTGCGCCGTTGGGCGAGGGGTAGGTGCCACCTGAGAAGCCGTACGGCGCGAGCGACGCATACGGGTTGGGGTTCAGGTGCCACTTGCCGTAGTAGGAGGTCTCATAGCCGAGATCTCCTAGCAGCGTTCCCCATGTCGGGAAGCGCGGGTCCAGCCATCCCGCGCCGGTGATCATCACGCCTGTCTGGTGGGTGTGGAGCCCCGTCAGAAGCACGCTTCTGGCTGGAGAGCAGTCGTTGGCGGCGGTGTAATGACGTTCGAAGCTGACCGAGCGCTGGCGCAGCGCAGCGAGATTCGGCATCACCGAGGCAGCTGGGGCGGAGGCCGGCATCCAGACGGGAGTGCGCAGCTGGTCGACGATGATCGTGAGGATGTTGGGCGCGTCGGGGCGCGGCGTTGCGCCGACTGCGCGACGGCGCTTGTGGCGGTGCTTTGCGCGAGCGTGATGGCTGTGCAGGCCGAGAGCGGCGGCGCCGGCGAGTGCCCCTTGCCCGAGGAACGTGCGCCGGCTCCAGCGATGCTCTGCTCGCGGCTCCTCAGGTGGGTGATCGGCGGGGGAGTCGGTCATTACAGCCCGAACAGCGTAGGGGGACTAACGATGCGCTGCGCCGCCACGGTGGCTTGCACCTGATCGTGCATGGTGGAAGCCTGCTGGCGCGGTGCTCCTGGGTCGGCGCTACCGGCTTACGGCGCCTGCACGTCAGGAAACCACTCGGCGCAATGCTCGCGCAATGCCTGGCGCACCCAAGCCCGCTCCTCAGCGGAGGCCATACGAAACCGTGCAAGCAGATCACGCTGGCGCTCGATGGGCGCGTCGGCGATCACCCAGCGCACGGCGAGACGCTCGAACAACAGCTCGGCGGCACGCTGCCACGCATCATCCTGGGTACTCGCCGCCCCGCCAGCCATCCCGGCGAGCGCATCCGCATAGTCTCGGCGCGACCCCGCGGTGAGCGAGCCGCGCAACGTGAGCACGCTGCCGTGCGGGTCAGTGTAGTCGCTGGCGGGCGCGATGAGCTTGTCGTGGCGGCGGCTGCGCTTACCCACGCTCAGGTCACTAGCCGGCGTCGGCGGCGCGTTCGAGCTTGCTGCGCACGTCGCCTGTGACGGGCTTGGCGTGGCCGGGCCAGGCGGCAGCGGGCTCGAGCGCGGCGAGCTTGCGGATGCTCGCGCGCGCCTGCTCGGTGTCAAAGTTGTAGATCGACATGGGTACGCGTGGCTCGCTGTCGCGGCCCCAGACGTCGAGGGTGTAGAAACAGTCGGTGCTGAGCGCGAGACGGTCGGACTCGCGCCACAGGCCAATCAGCCCGGGGGCATGGCCGGGGAGATGGATGACCTTGAAGCCGGCGATCTCATCGCCCTCCTGGACGGTGTCAGAGATCTTCACGGGCCCGCCGTCCCATGCGTAGCGGTGCAGCAGCCGATGGATTTGGCGGTGCCCTGGGGGTAGGCCGGCGAGCCCGGCGGGCCAGTAGCGAAAGCCGCCGCTGCCTTCGGCGTCCTGCACCTCATCGGGGTGACAGAGGACGGGAACGCCGAGTGCGGGGGCGACACCGCGGTGGTCGGTGTGGCCGTGGCCGAGCACCACCCGGCGGATGCCGCCGAGCTTGGCGCCGGCGCTGGCGACCGCGCGGGTCATCGTGCGCGCACCCGCGTCAAACAGCGTGACGCCGCCTTCGTCCTCGAGCAGGTACACGTTGCAGCGGGCCGGCTGGCCCTGTACGACCCACACGCCCTGCGCCACCAGCTCGGCTTCGCCGCCGGTGAGGCGGGCGCTGAGGTGGGTCTTGGCGTTGAACGCGCTCCTCATGCGCGCTTCTGTGCTCGAGCCCTGCGCCGGCATCAAGCCGATCTGGCGGGCGAAGGTCATCGAGTCGGTGAACGCGTCATTGCTCTGGATCAGCCCGTCTTGGATGCGCAGCAGGTCGAAGCCTTCGAGCTCGATGCGGCTGCCGGTGGGGGCCACGCCGCCGAAGCTGCCGGGTCCGGCGAACGTGCCGGTGAGGCGCCAGTGCACGCCGCAACGGTCGGCCTCGGCCGTGGTGGAGAGGACCTGCATGTCGAGATCGGGCACGGCTGCGATCAGCTCGCCGATGAAAGCGCGCACGCCGTCTGGCGCTTGCGTGTCGATCTGGCCGCGGACGTTCTCGCGACCGCCGTTGGCCCATAGCGCCACGGCTTCCTCCAGGTTGCGGTCGTCGATCGCCGCGAAGTAGCGGCGTGCGAGCGCCTCGGCTTTGCCGCCGGTGATGCGTTTACGCGTGGCCGCAGCCTGCTGCATGTTGGCGGCTACCTCCTGCACCTTGGTGCTCGCCTCGCTGGCACTCTCGCGCTCTGCCATGCCGCCTCCCTTACGCCGCTGAAGGGCCTTAGTCTAGTCTGCGGGCCGTGTCCGATGTGACCAGCAGACATGAAAGAAAGCCCGCCCATCCCCGCGGCGAACGGGTCATGCCGGGTCTATACCGGCTGCGCCTGCCGCTGCCGTGGCCTGGCGTTCCCCACTGCAACGCGTGGGCGGTGCAGAGCGGCGACGGCTTTGTGCTGTTCGACACGGGAATGCATGATGAGGACTCGCTGTTGCACCTGGAGCGGGCGCTTGAGATGTGCAACCTGCGTTTGGAGCAGGCACAGCTGGTGGTGTGCACACACGCGCACACCGACCACTGCGGGCAGGCCGCGACGATCGTGGAGCGGGCGGGGTGCGAGGTGTGGATGCACCCCAACCACGAGCACCTGAACCGCATGATCGAGGATCCCGACGCGTTGTTCGACAGGCGTATTGAGGTGGCGCGCCAAAGCGGTGTGCCGCAGGAGCCGCTGCGCCGCTATGCCGCCGAGCGCGGCACGCGCGGGTTTGGGATCGCTGGCCCGATCCAGCCCGACCGTGCGCTCGTCGCAGGAGCGACGATCATGACCGACTTGGGCGAGTGGACGGTGTACGAAACACCGGGACACGCTCCGTCGCACGTTTGCCTGTTCCAACCCGAGCGGCGCCTGTTGATTTCAGGCGATCACCTTCTAGGCCGTATATCGCTGTACTTCGACTACGGCTACTCACCCGACCCGGTGGGCGAATTTCTGAGCTCATTGGACGTCGTGGAGCGCCTCGGCGCGCGTCTTTGCCTGGCTGGTCACGGCCGCACGTTTACCGATGTGCACGCCCATATTCGCGGCAACCGCGAGCTCGTGAGCGAACGCGTACAGCGCGTGCGGGCAGCGTTGGCAGGAGGGCCGCTGACGGCGTTTGAGATCGTGCCGCACGTCTACGGCACGTCGCTCTCCCAGCAGAACGCGCACTGGCTGCTGTCGAAGATCCTCTGCTACCTGACGCACCTGGAGGCTCAGGGCAAGGCCCATCGCATCGCTGGCGAGCTGGAGCGCTGGACTGCATAATCAGTAGATGCGCATCGATGAGATCCTCGCGGGTCAGGACCCGCCCACGCCGTCGTTCTCGTTCGAGTTCTTCCCGCCGAAGACGCCGGAGGGCGAGCGCAACCTGTATGCGGCGCTCAGCGAGCTGAAGACGCTCGAACCGGCATTCGTGTCGGTCACGTACGGCGCGGGTGGCTCCACACGCGAGAAGACGATCGAGATCGTCAAGCAGATCCGTGAGCAGTACGGCTTAGAGGCAATGGCCCACTTCACGTGTGTGGGTGCGACGGTGGATGAGCTACGGGGCACGCTCGATGAGATGCAAGCAGCGGGCATCCACAACGTGCTCGCGCTGCGTGGCGACCCGCCGGCGGGTGAGGAGGGTTGGACTAAGACGGATGGCGGCTTGGAGTACTCCTGCGAACTGGTGTCGCTAATCGCGGATGGCTATCCGTTTGCGGTTGGGGCGGCGTGCTTTCCGGAGACACACATCCATGCTGATAGCGCAGAGGCCGATCTGAGACATCTCGTGGAGAAGGTGGACGCGGGCGTGGATTTCCTGATCACGCAGCTGTTCTTTGACAACGCCGTGTACTTCGACTTCGTCAACCGCGCTCGCGCGGCAGGGATCACAGTGCCGATAATCGCCGGCATAATGCCGATCACGCAGGTGGGCCAGGTTGAGCGCATGGCGCGCATGTGTGGGGCATCAATCCCAGATGGACTGCGCCGCGAGCTACACGCGCGCGGCGAGGACCCCGAGGCGGTGCTCGACTTCGGTGTGGCGTACGCGACGCTGCAGTGCGCCGAGCTGCTGGCGGCTGGCGCGCCGGGCATCCACTTCTACACGCTCAACCGCTCGCCGGCCACGCGCGCGATCCTGAGTGCGCTGAAGCTGGCAAAGCCTTGGGCGAAGGCCATTTATGCAGGCTCGATCTCCAGCCCCTCCGCTACCCGCGGCGAACCGTCTGGCGCCTCGTAGCGCACGTCGACGGAGTCGTTCTGGCGGTAGGTGCCAACGCCCCAAGCGCCCAGCAGCCAGCGCCAGCCGCTGATCTTGTCCTTGCGCAACTCGCGCTCGAACACGAGCGAGCCGTCGCGGACGATGTAGTCAACGCCCAGCCGCTGGGGCACGCCGTTGAGATAGACCTCGTAGGAGCCGCGGATGTTGCGGGGGAGCGTGATCTTCGATTTGCTCATCCGGGCGCGTTGTCTGTGGTGCGGCGCTGCTGGACGCGACCATAGGCCTGCTGGCGCGCGCATGCGGCATCGACGATCTCGCACACCTGCGAGGGCTCGCGCACGAGGTGCAGAGAATCTAGGTCGTCGGCGTTGATGCGCCCATCCGCGAGCGCTCCTTCGCGCAGCCACTGCACAAGGCCGTCCCATTCGCCGTCGCCGACGAGGATCACGGGAAAGTGGCGGATCGTGCGTGTTTGGATCAGCGTGAGACATTCAAACAGCTCATCGAGCGTGCCGTAGCCGCCCGGGCAGATGATGAATGCGTTGGTGTAGCGCACGAACATGACCTTGCGGGCGAAGAAGTGGCGGAAGCGCAGGCCGATGTCCACGTAGGAGTTGAGCGCCTGCTCGCGCGGCAGCTCGATGTTGCAGCCGACCGACAGGGCGCCGGCGTCGCGTGCGCCGCGGTTGGCAGCCTCCATGATCCCGCCGCCACCGCCGGTGATCACGGCATAGCCTCCGTTTCCCACGCATGCGCCGATCTCACGCGCGAGCTTGTAATTGGGGTGCTCCTGGGGGGTGCGGGCCGAGCCGAACACGGTGACGGCAGGCCCAATGTCAGCGAGCGCGTCAAAGCCGCGGGCGAACTCGGAGGCGATGTCGCGAATGCGCTCGGCGTCGGCGGCGCGGACCCCGGCGGACTCATCGCCCAGCCACAGCAACAGCTCCTCGTCGAATGTGAGCGCGTGCGCGGCTGTGGGCTCGTGGGCGGTCGTGGGCTCGTGTGACTCCATGGCGCCAAGGGTATGCGCTGCCGGTCGGGTGCGTACCCTCAGCGGGATGGCCGAGCTGAGAGCACCGGACGCCGACTGGGCGGCGTCGTCCCCCGGGCGGCGAGAGATCCCCTACACGGTCAGGCGCTCCGCGCGAGCCCGCCGCGTGCGGGTGAACGTGCACGCGCACAGCGGCGTGGAGGTTGTGCTGCCGAGTTGTGCGCCGGAGTGTGCGGCGGCGGCTGCGGTGAGTGAGCTGCGCCCGTGGATCGAGCGTCGCCTGGCGGAGGCTCGCTTGGTCCTCGACCGTTTGGCTGAGCGAGCGGGCACGGTGCCTTACCTCGATGCAACGCTCGAGCTG
>Ga0209624_10000817_pt1 | contig 26418 bp, 19 predicted proteins | sample JacPinW_OM2H0_O1_FD_188565 | JGI IMG/M metagenome (GOLD analysis project Ga0209624, IMG submission 188565) | Forest soil microbial communities from Algoma, Ontario, Canada - Jack Pine, Ontario site 1_JW_OM2H0_O1 (SPAdes) (version 2) | ecosystem: Environmental > Terrestrial > Soil > Boreal...
ATCGCTGACCTCGGCGAGGAGTGGTGAGTTGACGGGCGAGTTTTGCTGCGCGCTGCGCTGGACGAAGAACAGACTTGCAAAGATTAGGAGAACGGCGAGCGCGGCTACCCAGCCGAGGGAGCTGAGGCCTCGGGCAGGCTGTGCCTGGGATTGAGTGGGCGCCGTTTTGGGACGCGAGGATTCCTCCTTCAATAAATCTGTGAGGCGCTGTTGGAGGTGGGGTGGAGGTGCGTAGCGCTGGGCGGCTCTGGCGGTGGCGGACTTAAGCAGGCTTTGCGCCAAGGCAGTTGAGGTGCATTGTGGGCAGTCGGCGAGATGGCGGTTTGCGGTTGCGAGCTGGTCGGCTGAGAGCTCTCCGTCGGCGAGCGCGTTCAGGGCTGTGGATGCGAGGTGATCGCTCATTTGCCTGTCCCCTTTCCGCTGGAGTCGCGTGCTGGAGCTGCGTGGATCTGGAGGTTGCGGCGCAGTGTTGTGCGGGCACGGGCGATTCGTGACATGACGGTACCGATAGGTATCTCGAGCACGGAGGCGATCTCCTTGTATTTCATCTCCTCGACGTCACAGAGGAGGATGACTTCGAGAAGAGGGGCGGGGAGGTTTTCCAAGGCCGCTTTCAGTGCGGCGTGATCGCTCAGGCGCAGCAGATTCAGCTCGGGAGTCTGACGGTCGATGGCTGCTTCGGGATAGAGGCGCGGACCGGAGTCATCGTGGGCTTCCAACTCCTCTTCGAGAGCGACCGTGCGTCGGGCAGCAAGGCCGCTGCGTGAGGTGAGGTAAGTGTTTCTGAGGATGCGGAAGATCCAGGCTTTGAAGTTAGTGTTGGGTTCGAAGGTGTCGAATCCGCGCATACTTTTCAGGAATGTCTCCTGCACGAGGTCCTCTGCGTCCGCGGGGTTCTGGGCAAGCCATGCGGCGACGTTGTAGAGCGATGGAAGCAAGGGAAGTGCGAGCTCCTCAAACGACGAAGTCTGGGGACCGGCGGTGGGGGCTGCACGTTTCCAAGGTAAGAGAGCCATCTGTCAGGAAGGGTCTCGCTTCATTCTTGTCTCTCCATGTTTTCTCTACGGATGAGAACTGGCGTTTGGAAAAATTATTCCCTCTGCGCGGAATAAATTGCCTCGCGCCCGGTTTGGATGGGTGGAGGATTTACCGATGGACGACACGCACAACACTATACGCGAGGACGGTTGTGAAGCCGGAGGAGGTCAAAGACCTGAGTGCTTATTTGAAGCAAGTGCCGGCAAATAAAGGCATGAGTCAGGATGGCGTATTCTGCATGGAGAATGGCGTGTTTTGCATAACGCCGTTAACAATGGAGGGCTAGATTTGAGCCATGTATAACGCAAAAGCTTATTCCGCTGCCAGCCAGACTTCGCCGCTTGCATCCACTACGATCGCGCGGCGCGATCCAACCGAGAAGGATGTGCAGATTGAGATTTTGTTCTGCGGCATCTGCCACTCCGATCTGCATCAGGCCCGTAACGAATGGAGTGGGGTGATGCCCACGGTGTATCCCTGTGTGCCCGGACATGAGATTGTCGGGCGAGTGACGAAGGTGGGCCCGGGAGTTACGAAGTTCAAGGTAGGAGATCTTGCTGCAGTCGGATGTATGGTCGATTCGGATGGGACTTGTAAGGAGTGCAAGGAGGGGCTGGAGCAGTTTTGCCCGAACTTTACGTTGACTTATAACTTTCCGGACAAACGCTCGGGTGGAGTGACATATGGAGGGTACTCGGACAGCATTGTGGTGACGGAGCGGTTTGTGCTGAAGGTGCCTGCGAATCTTGATCTGGCGGGAACGGCTCCTCTGCTTTGCGCGGGGATTACGACGTTTTCGCCGCTGCACCATTGGGGTGTGACGAAGGGCAAGAAGGTTGGAGTTGTGGGACTGGGCGGCCTTGGACATATGGGCGTGAAGTTTGCGCATGCGCTTGGGGCGCACGTGGTTTTGTTTACGACTTCACCAAATAAGAAGGATGATGCATTGCGACTGGGCGCGGATGAGGTGGTTGTGTCGCGCGACGCGAATCAGATGGCGAAGCATGCAGGAAGCTTCGACTTCATCCTGGACTGCGTTTCGGCCGATCACGACATCAATGCGCTGCTTGGGCTGTTGGGACGCGATGGAAATCTGACGCTCGTGGGCGCGCCGGAGAAGCCGATGGCGGTTTCTGCGTTCAACCTTCTTTTTGGGAGACGGAGTCTGTCGGGCTCGCCTATTGGCGGGATTAAGGAGACGCAGGAGATGCTTGATTTCTGCGGGAAGAACAACATCACGGCTGATGTTGAGGTGATTCCGATCCAGAAGGTCAACGAGGCGTATGACAGGTTGTTGAAGGCCGATGTGAAGTACCGGTTCTCGATCGACATGGCGTCGCTCAAGAACGAGTAGTACCTCTGATGAGCAAACACTTTCGCATACCCAGCCGTTTGCCGGACAAGTTGGAGGAGTTGGGGGTCCGTGTGTCTGCGATTTTGCGCAGCGCCGGGCTCCCAAGGAATCTCTTCGAGCAGCCGCGGGTGCTGGTGACGACGGAGGAGTTTTTTGCGCTGTGGCGCGGGATTGGCGAGTTGAGCGGGAATCCTGCAATCGGATTGTTGTTAGGAACAGAGAGCAAGCCAGAGCATTTTGATCCGATTGCTCTGGCTGCGCTCTCGTCTGACAACTTCAACGCTGCGGTACAGCAGATTGCGCGGTACAAGCTGCTGTCCTGTCCGGAAGAGATTGTTCATGGGGCAGAGGGGGATGAGTGGAGCATTCATTTTCGCTGGCTGCTGGCGCAGGATGAGGAGCCGGATGCGCTGACGGATCTCTGCTTTGCATGGATGCTGTCGGTTGCACGGCTTGGGACGGGCACGCGCCTGTCGCCTCTGCGACTGGAACTTGTGCGGAAGCGCCATTATGCGAAGACGCTGGAGAGGCATTTTGGATGTCCGGTTGTGTTTGGCGCGACGCGGAATGCGATTGTGTTTCGTGAGGCGGACGCGAGGCGGCCCTTTGTGACTCGCAATGCGGAGTTGCTGTCGATGCTGGCGCCGCAGCTGGATGAAGAACTGAAACAGCAGAGGGGGCTGGAGAGTTTTCCGGAGCGCGTGCGGGCGACGATTCAGAAGAAGCTGGCGGGGCGGCGGCCGAAGATGCACGATATTGCGCGGGAGCTGCACCTGAGCTCGCGAACGCTGCAGCGGCGGTTGCAGGAGGCAGGGTACAGCTTTCAACGGGTAATGGAAGAGGCCCGGCACCAGTTGGCCCGGCATTATCTGACGAATTCGCTGCTCGAGTTGAATGAGACGGCTTATCTGTTGGGATTTGAGGATGCGAATTCGTTTGTGCGGGCATTTCGCGGGTGGGAGGGGGTTCCGCCTGCGCACTGGAGGGGGCTGCAGCGGGCGAAGATAGCTTCGTAGACTGGTGGGAAAGTGCAACGCGCCGCAGCGGAGGTCAACTATCGCTTTTCGATAAGGATGTGCGTTGCATTTTCACCGGGGACGGTTTTGATTGGGGCGAAACCTAGTTTGGGGAGATTGATTCCGGAGAAGAGATGTTCGCCTTCCCCCAGTAGGACCGGTGAGACGGCGAGATGCATCTCGTCGATCTCGTTTGCGAGCAGATATTGGCGAATGAGGGAGACGCCGCCGCCGATTCGGACGTCTTTGCCGTTGGCTGCCTCTTTGGCTTGCTTGAGTGCGGCATCTGCTCCTTCGGTGACGAAGTGGAAGGTGGTGCCGCCTTCCATTGTGAGGGATGGGCGTGGGTGATGGGTGAGTACGAAGACGGGCGTATGGTAAGGCGGGTTGTCGCCCCACCAGCCTTTCCATGAGTCGCCTTCCCACGGGCCGCGGACTGGGCCGAACATATTGCGGCCGAGGATCCATGCGCCGATGTTTTCGAAGGATTGAAGGCCGAAATCGTTGTCGATGCCCTGGGTTCCACCGGTTTGGCCGTGGATCTTCTTGAATGACTCGGTGTTCAGGAACCATTGGTGCAGCTCGAGGCCGCGGACTCCGAGGGGATTGTTCAGGTCTTGCCGGGGCCCGGCGCCAAACCCGTCCAGTGAGATCGAAAATGCGGCAACTCTAACTCTAGCCATGGGTTTTCCTTATCTTCGATTTTCCATTGTATTGAGGGTGGGATTCCGGCGGGGAGATGAATTCGGGGGGTTGGTGATTTATACTTGTACCTTGCCCTGCCAATCGGCTTGGTGTGCGTCTATTAATGGACGCTGCCTGCGCGATTATGCAAAATCCCGGGCACGTGCCGGTCTTCCGCCAGGGAGACGGCTCTAACGCAAAGTGAAGGTTCTAAACAACGCATGATTCGTCTTCTGCAGCAAGACTCCCGCCTGATGAAGTGGCTGTTCGCGGTCATTATTGGATTCGCCGCCGTAACGATGGTGATTACCCTGGTGCCGGGCATCTTCGACAACGCCAGCACGAACGATGCGACGGTGTTTGCGACCGTGAAGGAGCCAGGCCCCATTGGCCGGGTCTTCGGGGAGAGCACTCCGATCAGGACGGTGGAAGTGAATCAGATGGCCTCGCGTCAGTTGCAGCAGCAGCATCTGCCGGAGCAGTTTTTGCCGTACCTTGTTCCGCGTGCGGGGCAGATTCTGGTTCAGCGGGCGATTTTGAAGCATGAGGCTGATCGCTTGAATCTCCAAGTGAGCGATGACGATCTGCGCAATGAGCTGCGGACGGGTGTGTTTGCTCAATACCTGTTTCCGAATGGCAATTACATTGGCGACGATGCCTATATCAACTTTGTGCAGAATGCGTTTGGCGGGCAGTTGAGCCGGGCGGATTTCGAGTCGCAGGTGAAGAGCGACATGGAGCTGAACCGTTTGCAGGCGCTGATTACAGGCGGCGTTTCGGTTTCGGATAGTGCAGTGAAGGCTGCTTATCTGAAGGACGGCACGAAGGTGAAGTTCGATTACGTAGTGGTCTCGGCCGACGATGTGCGGAAGGGCATCAATCCTTCGGATGCGGAGTTGGAGACGTTCTTCAAGGCGAATGCGCAGCGGTATGCGGCGGCGGTTGGGGAGACGCGGAAGATTCAGTATGTGGCGTTCGATGCTTCGAATCTGCCGGGTGGAAAGCCGGCGGTTACGGATGCGGATGTGCTGGCTTATTACAACGCGCATAAGGATCAGTATTCGGTGAAGGAGCAGGTGAAGACGCGGCATATTCTGATTGCTGTTCCTGCGGGTGCGGATGCGAAGACCGATGCGGCGGCGAAGGCCAAGGCCCAGGATTTGCTGAAGCAGATCAAGGGTGGTGCGAGCTTTGCGGATCTGGCGAGCAAGAACTCGGACGACCCGGGGAGCAAGACGCAGGGTGGTGAGTTGCCGATGTATCCGACGAGCGGGCTTGATCCGGCTTATGCGAAGGCAGCGATGGCTCTGAATCCGGGGCAGACTTCGGATGTGGTGAAGTCGCAGTTCGGGTACCACATTATTCAGACGGAAGAGAAGCAGCCGGCGCATGTGAAGTCGGTGGATGAAGTGAAGGCAGAGATTGTGCCGGTGCTTGAACAGCAGCGTGCGGGTGCGGCGGAGCAGACGTTCGCTTCTACGCTGGCTGCGGATGCGAAGAAGAATGGTCTGGAGAAGGCTGCAGCGGCCAAGGGTTTGCATGTGGTGACGACGGATTATCTGGCGAAGGATGGTGTGATCGCTGGATTGCCGGACGGGTCGGCGATGCTGACGCAGGCGTTTGCTGTAGTGAAGGGCGCTGATCCGGCTTCGGTTTCGACCGGCGAAGGATATGCGGTGTTCCAGGTGGTGGATGTGAAGCCGGCGCATGCTCCGGACTTTGCGAGCTACAAGGCGCATGTTCTTGAGGACTATCGCGAGCAGCAGGTTCCGCAGCTGATGAACGCGGAACTGAATAAGCTGGAGGATCGAGCGAAGGTTCTGAACGATCTGCAGAAGGCTGCGAAGGAGATGAATCTGCCGGTGAAAACGAGCGACCTGGTAGGCAAGGATGGCCAGGTGCCGGAGCTGGGTTCGATGAGCGGACCGGGTGCGATTGCGTTTACGCTGGCGAAGGGCGCGATCTCAGGGCCGATTAATACGGGCCGGTCGGGTGTTGTGCTGAGCGTGGTCGATAAGCAGGAGCCTACGGCTGAGGATATTCAGAAGAACTTTTCCGCTACGAAGGAAGGCTTGTTGAACCAGCAGCGGGATGAGATCTTCCGGGTGTACATTGGCGAACTGACTCAGAAGTATGAGAAGGGCGGCGCGGTTCGGTACTCGAAGAAGGCGGCTGAGCCTGGGTTGCCGGTTGGGAATTAGTAAGGCGGCGAGTCAGCTGGTTAGTTAGTCAGCTTGTTAGAAAATACCCTGGGCTTTACGGCCCGGGGATTTTTTTGCCGGATTTTGCGGGCGATTGATGTGGTCTTCACGCAGGTTGCTGATGGTAGGCTTTGGTCATCTTGATGGGAAGCTCAGGCGGTCGATGGAGCCCACGGAAATGAATTCTCCGGAGCATAGAAGCGAGGCAGTCGAAGATTCTCGCGAGCTTCGTTGGTCTGCGATTGCGGGGCGGAGGGTTTGGCTGGAGAGGCTTGATCCGGGGAGTCGCCGGCGAATCAAGGGACTGCGTCTGGTTTCGGCTTATGCGATTGCTGTTTTGGTGGGGGCTTTGCCTGGGGTGAACGGGCGCGTGGCTCATGGGGAGTTGCTGAGTTTTCTGGCAGGTGGTTTTGCGCTCTGGGCTAGTGTGTCAGAGGCGAAGGAGACGAGAGGTGAATCGTGTCGGGATCTTGTGATCTTGTGTGGCGCGGCGACGGTTGGGGCGTTGGTGATGATCGGTCTGGCGCCCCTGCTTAGCGGTCATGGGCGGCCCGGGCCGGAGATGACATTGGTGACGGGCGCATTTTTTGTGGGCTATCTGAAGCGGTTCGGGATACTGGGGGCGGGAATTGGATCGCAGATCTATATCGGGCAGTTTCTTGCGTATAGTGCGGGATTGACGATGGCGGATCTACAGCTTGTGGGAGTTGCGGGTTTGCTTTCGGTAGTTGCCTCGGTTGTTCCGCGGCTTTTTAGCGATCTTGTGGAACATGTCGGGCCAGCGCCGCATGTTGCTGTTGCGATGGGAGGGCAGGTTGCGGCAGGTGGGCTGCCTGGATTTGTGATGGGCTTGCAGGCAGCTGTCGCTGCATTGGCTATTGTGGGCTTGAATGATTTGATTGGTCTTGAGGAGTCGGCCTGGGCGATCACGACTTGTACTTACGTGATTGGGAATTCCAGGGCCGGTACGATAGACCGGATTCGGCGACGAGTGCTTGGAACGCTGGTTGGGGTCCCGATCGGTTTGTTGTTTCTTCCGCTCGCAGTTCACGCTCCGGCCGTCGTGTGGTTAGCGGCTGCGATTGCGATGATTATCTATTCGATGGCTCTGCCGGAGCGATATGACGTTGCCTGCGCGGCTTATGCATTCACTCTGATGGTTACGATGGCGGCTACGGGAGACCGTTCGGTGAGTTTGCTGTCGGCGCGTATTTGGGAGACCCTGATTGGAGGAGTCGTGGGTGGAGTGGTTGCGATCCTGATCGTGCCGCGGAGTGCGAGGGAGCAGTTGGCTAGCTAGTCAGCGCAATGGTCCGGGATTAGGGGTGGCCTTTCGCGGGGTCGATTGTGATGAGGGTATGGTCGTCTTTGTAGACGATTTTGCCTTCGAAGAGGGTCATTTCGCAGTTGATGTCTTTGAGTTTTTCGGAGGGGATGGTGTAGAGGTTGCTGTCCCAGATGGCGATGTCGGCTCGCTTGCCGGGTTCCAGGGTGCCGACTTCCTTTTCTAGAAAGAGGAGCGGGGCGGCCCAGGCGGTGTAAGAACGCAGGGCGGTGTGGATGTCGACGGCTTCGGAGGTGCCGAAGGGATGGGTTCCGGCGAGGGTCTCGCGTTCTACTGAAGCCCAGAGGCCGTAACGTGCGGCGTAAGGCGTGACGAAGTAGTCGGAGCCTCCGCCCCAACGGACGCCGTTGTCGAGATAGGTCTTGAGGGGCATGGTGTGGGGGACTCGATCGGGACCTAAGCTGGCGGAGATTGTCTTGCCGATGAACCAGAGAAAGCCGGGCTGCAACTCGGGGTATCCGGCGTCGTATTGCTTCTGCAGGGCTGCCATCGTTGTGACGGCGTGGGGTGTGGGGAGATAGGCGTGGATGATGGTATGGCGGAGCCCCGTGGTGGGCTTCTCTTTTAGGACGAGGGCGTAGGTGTCGACGACCCAGTCGATGGCCCGGTCGCCGATGGCGTGGGTGCCCACGGCGACGCCGGCTTGATGGAAGAGGCGCACCATCTGGCGGTAGACCTCGGGGTCCATGTTGGGATAGCCGACGTTGCCCTCGTCGACTTCGGTGAAGTTTTTGTGCCAGGGTTGGTAGACCCATGCGGTGCGGGCGGCGGTGCTGCCGTCCATGAAGATTTTGGCGCCACAGGCGACTAGTTTTCCATCGCCGAGGGATTGGGGCGGGCGGGGGTTCTTCTGGATTTCGGCGAGCGCGGCCTTTGCGGTTTCGAGCGAGTTGTCGGCGCGCCAGAGCATGCAGACGCGTGCATCGAGCTTCCCTTCAGCGAGTAGCTCTTTGTAGGCGGTCCATGTGGCTGGGATGCCTATCTCCTTGATGGAGGTCATTCCTTCATGGTGAAGGTCGTCGATGCTCTTGAGGATGCCTTGTTTGCGATGGTCGATGGAGGGTGGAGGGATGAGCGCTAGCATCGTCACGTTCGCCTGCTCCTTGAGAACGCCCGTGGGGCTTCCGTTCTTGTCGCGATCGATTGTGCCTGCGGGCGGGTCTTTGGTCTCGGCGGTAATGTGGGCGAGGCGGAGGGCGTAACTGTTGACCGCGGAGTAGTGCCCGGTTATGTTTTGCAGCCAGACCGGGTTGTTGGGAGAGACTTTGTCGAGGTCGGAGGCGTAGACGTAGCGGTTTTCGGCGAGCTTGCCCTCGTCCCAGCCGGAGCCGAGGATCCACTCACCGGGTTTGGTGATTGCGGCTCGGGCCTGGACGCGGCGGACGATCTCGGCGACGCTCGTGGCGTCGGTCAGCTTAATGTTGTAGAGCTCGTCGACTCCAGCATCCTGATAGTGGCCGTGGGTGTCGATTAGTCCGGGAGTGGCGGTTCGGCCGTGGAGGTCGAGGACCTGGGTGTGGGCGTCGGTGAGAGCGAGAATCTGTTGTTTGGAGCCGACGGCGATGATTGTGCCGCTGCGGATGGCGAGAGCTTCGGCGATGGAGTCTTTGGCGTCGACAGTGAGGATGGTTCCGTTGATGAGGACTACGTCGGCTTTTGTTGTGGGTTGAGCGAGACAGGCAGAGACGGGAAGCAGTAGAACAGCCAGGGACAAGAACACCTTGCGGGGCAGAGCTATCTCGGTCACAGGAACCTCTGTTGGTTATAGGTGATTTGCAGTAGGGCGAATCGTATCACACGGTATTGGCGGGGACGACGTATGATTTGGGCATCCAAGGTTGAATGGAACAGGTGAATGGAACGGGGGATTGGATGAGTGGGGAAACGAGTAATCAGGAGCGGGTGTCTGGTGTTTTGCTGCATGTGACTTCTCTGCCTTCGTATGGCGGAGTGGGGGACTTTGGGCCGGCTGCTTATGCGTTCGTGGACTTTCTTGCAGCGGCGAAGCAGCGGGTGTGGCAGGTGTTGCCGCTGAGTCCTACCGGGTATGGGAGCTCGCCTTATTCGGCGCTGTCGGCGTTTGCGGGAAATCCGCTGCTGATCAGTCTGGAGCTTCTGGTGAGGGATGGATGGATCGCGGGGGAGCGGAATGCGGGCTTGCCGGGGCATGATGGGCCGGTGGATTTTGTGGCGGCACAGAAACGGAAGCTGCCGCTGATTGAGGAGGCGGCTGGGAATTTTCTGGATCGAGCGCCGGATGAGAAGCGGGCTAGATTTCAGAAGTTTTGTAAGAACAATATTTCGTGGCTGTCGGATTATGCGTTGTTCAACGTGCTGCGGCGTCAGTACGGCTATGCAAGCTGGAATGAGTGGCCGGCTGAATATGCCCGGCGGCAGCAAGATACGATGACGCGGGTGATGAACGAACAGGGCCGCGCGCTGGCTGTGGAAGAGGTGATTCAGTTCTTCTTCAATGAACAGTGGTGCGCGTTGCGTGGATATTGCGCGGAGCGGAAGGTTCGGATTCTGGGGGATGTGGCGATTTTTGTGAATATGGACAGCGCGGATGTGTGGACGCATCCGGAGTTATTTGAGCTGGATGAAGAGTTGAAGCCGGTGCGGGTTTCCGGTGTGCCCCCGGACTATTTTTCGGCGACGGGCCAGCGGTGGGGGAATCCACTTTATAAGTGGGGTTTGTTGAAGGAGCGCGGGTTTGACTGGTGGGTAGCGCGAATTCGGCGGGCTCTAACGCTGTATGACATGATTCGGCTGGATCACTTCAGGGGGTTCGAGGCTTATTGGTCGATTCCAGCGGACGAGCCGACGGCGGTCAACGGGCAATGGGTGAAGGCTCCGGGGCAGGACTTGTTCAAGCGGCTGAAGGAGGTGTTCGGGAACCTGCCGTTTGTGGCGGAGGACCTGGGTCTGATCACTCCGGAGGTGGATGAGCTGCGGGAACACTTTGGCATGCCGGGGATGCGGATTTTGCAGTTTGGATTTACGGACCGTGGATCACATTTGTATCTTCCGCACCGGTACGTGCCGAATACGGTGGCCTATACGGGCACGCATGACAACAATACGACGCTGGGATGGTGGAAGGAGGATGCGACCGAGACCGAGAAGACTCATGCGCAGACTTATCTGCAGCCGATTAAGGTCGCCGACGACGTTGTGTGGGCGATGATTCGGGCGGCGGCGGGGTCGGTGGCGAACTTGTGCATCTTTCCGATGCAGGATGTGCTGCATTTGGGGAGCGAGGCGAGGATGAATACTCCGTCGGCCGGGGCGGGGAACTGGACGTGGCGTTATGGGCACGATGCGGTGCATCCGGATTTTGCGGTGCAGCTGGCGGCGCTGATGGAGATGACGGACAGGGATGGATGGGAGAAGCCGCTGGAGGGTGAAGATGCGGGCAAACCTATGGAGGCGGCGTCGAAGCGAGCAGAGCACGGCGCGAACATTTAGACTGGATGGGAAGAGAATTCTTCAGGACCTTTTGATTTCAGGAGCAACACGACATGCCTCTTTCTGGCGAAGCCATCCGCACCATGAACTACGTCGACGATATCTCGGTAACGCTGCGCCGGATTCTTGCTGTACTGCCCTCATTGACCGAGGACGAACGCCAGCGCGTGGCGGCCCACATTAAGTCCGCGGAGCCGAGCTATGAGTCGGTGATTACGGCGGTTTCGGGAAAGAAGTGAACGGCGGGCTCGAGCGCGGGCCGTCTACTTTTCAGATTCGTACAGTCGCGGTGATCGGGGCCGGCACGGCGGGACGAGGATTCGCTTTGGCATGTGCCGCGGCGGGCTTCGACGTTGTGCTGGAGGACGTGATGCCGGCAAAACTGCGCAAGGCTGAGGCGGAGTATGCGGATCTTGGTGTGACTGGGCGGCTGCGTCTGGCTTCGACGGTTGAAGATGCCGTGCGCGAGGCGGAGGTGGCGGTGGATTTTGTGCCGGATGAGCTGGAGTCGAAGCTGGAGATCTTCAGCATGATCGACCGGATGGCTCCGCCGAAGACGATTCTGTGTACGCCTAGTTATGCGCTGAGTATCACGGATCTGGCTTCTTGTGTTTATCGGCCTGAGCGGTGTGTGGCTGTTCGGGGGGAACTGGTTCGTGGGGGTGTGGTGCGGGTGCTGCATCCGGTTGGGGTTGCGGAGGAGACGCTGTCGGCAGTGAGTGCGTTTTTGCGCAGGCTGGGGCTGGATGCGCGGTGTGAGGTTGACCCGGATGTGCCAGCATTGATGAAAAATGCTGCGGTTTAGGGTCTCGCAGCTGTGAAGAATGGGTCGGGCTTACAGCCCTCGGTTTCCTAGAGTCGGTTCGATGACCTGGGGCTTTGGCCCAGGCTCGTATGGGTCGCGCCTTTGGCGCTCTTGCTTCTGAGTCAATTCTCTAGATTACGTTTTTACATCAATTTTCTACATCAATTCGTCGATGAAGGATTTGGCGACATCGGCGGGAATGCGGGAGTTTTGGTGGACGAGAGGGCCTGACTTCAGGACGGGGTCTGCATCGTGCGCTGTGGGAATGTCGTTGCGCTCGAAGAAGAGGCCGATGGGTATTTCGTCGCCCCAGAGGAGGGATTTTTCGATTGCTGCCTGCCAATCGGAGGGGTCGTAGGCCGGGTTATCTTCCAGTTTCTTGACGCGTGGGCGAAACCACTGGAAGGTGTTGTCGTGATTGTAGGTGACGCAGGGGCTGAAGACATCGAGGAAGGAGAAGCCTTTGTGTTCGATCGCTCGCTTGATGAGTTCGGTGAGGTGCTTCTGGTCGGCGCTGAAGCCGCGCGCGACGAAGGTGGCTCCTGCGGAGAGGGCGAGAGAGACAGGATTGGTGGGGGCATCTACATTGCCGAAGGGCATGCTCTTGGTCTTCATGCCGACGCGGCTGGTGGGCGAGGTTTGTCCGGTGGTGAGGCCGTAGATCTGGTTGTCCATCACGATGTAGGTGAGGTCGAGGTTGCGACGCATGGTATGCACGAAGTGGCCGGCGCCGATGCCGAAGCCGTCGCCGTCGCCGCCGGTGACGAGGACGGTCATGGCGTGGTTGGCTAGTTTCATGCCGCTGGCTACGGGCAGTGAGCGGCCGTGGAGCGTGTGCATACCGTACGTATCGATGAAGCCGGGGAAGTTGGAGGAGCAGCCGATACCGCTGATGGTCATGACTTCATGCTTGGGGATCTGAAGTTCGACCAGAGCCTTCTGCACGGCGGCGAGGACTCCGAAGTCCCCGCATCCCGGACACCAGTCGGGATCGACTTTGCCCTTTAGATCGGCCATCACCATTTGTTTGGGAGTGATTACGTCAGTCGCCATTCGGGAAGCTCCTTGGGGTTTTCCTGCTTGTTCTAGTCAGAGTCTCAGACCGTGATTTCGTGCACAGGCACAGAGAGGTTGGTGTTGCCGGCTAGTTGTTCTTTGACTGCTTCCACGATGTGGTGAGGCATGAAGGGTTCGCCGTCGTACTTGCGGATGTGGCCGTTGGGTACGAAGCTGGTTTCGCTGCGCAGATAGCGGGCGAACTGGCCGCTGAAGTTGTTCTCGACGATGATGGTGTGGCGTGAGTTCTTGAGGATTTTGACGATGGTGTCGCCGTGCAGTGGGACGAGCCAGCGAATCTGAAGCTGGTTGGCGGAGATTCCCTCTTCGCGGAGGAGTTCGATGGCTTCTTCAATGACTCCCCATGTCGAGCCCCAGCCGATGAGGGTGACGTCGGCGTCGGCTGGCCCTGTTAGTTCGGGAGGAGGCACGGATTTTTCGATTCCTTCAACCTTGCGCATGCGTTTTTCCATCATGGCGCGGCGCTTTGTGGCGTTGGTGTATTCGTCGCTGATGAGGACGCCGTTCTCGTCGTGTTCGTCGCTGGAGACGACGTGGGTAAAGCCGGGGATGCCGGGGATGGCACGCGGAGAGACGCCGCTTTCGGTAATGAGATAGCGCTTGTACTCTTCGTGCGGCTCGCCGTTTGAGGTGATGAGATCACCGCGGTCGATATGGGGTTGGAAGTCGAGATTTTTCGGGTCGACGCTGAGTCTGCCTTCGGAGAGCAGCAGGTCGCAAAGGACGATTCCGGGACACTGGAAGCGATCGACGACGTTGAAGATCTCGGGGATGAGCGTGAAGCAGTCGCCGATATCGAGGGGGGCGGCGATGACTCTTGGGTAGTCGCCGAAGGCTGCGCCTAGCATTTGCCAGAGGTCGCCCTGCTCGGTTTTGGTGGGGACACCGGTGGATGGGCCGGCGCGCTGGCAGTCGATGACGACAACGGGAATTTCGGCTTGCGCGGAGAGGCCGAGGCCTTCGCTCATGAGCGCGAAACCTCCGCCGGAGGTGGCGCACATGGAGCGGACACCGGCCTGTGCGGCTCCGATGGCCATGTTGATGACGCCGATTTCGTCTTCTACCTGGCGCACAACGATTCCGGCTTTGCGGGCGTGGGAGGCCATCCAGTGGAGAACGCCGGTCGAGGGGCTCATAGGATAGGCGCAGTAGAATTTGACGCCGGCGGCGGCCCCTCCCATGGCCAGAGCTGCGTTGCCACTGAGGACCGCGTATTTGGTGTCGGTCATGGGAAGCGGCCAGGCGAAGGGTTTGAAGTTCTGACTGGCGTAGTCGTAGCCGGCGCGGGCTACGTTGACGTTCTCGTCGATGACGGCTTGGTCCTTCTTGCCGAACTGCTCGGCGAGGGCGACCTCGAGAGCGGGAAAGCCGATGCCCATCATGCTGAGTGCAGCGCCGAGGGCGAGGGTGTTCTGGGCTACCTTGTTTTTGGAGATGTCGGCGAGTTTGGAGACTGGGATAGGACAGAGTTGGACGCCGGCGGCTGCCGTGCCGGGTTTAATCTGATCTGCGTTGTAGAGACAGGCACCGCCTTCGGTGAGGAGACCAAGGTGGCGGTCCATCGTGTCCTGATTGAGAGCAATAAGGAGGTCGAGGCGGTCACCCATGTTGGTGACGGGGTCTGGACCGGTGCGAATCATCAGGAAAGTGTGGCCTCCGCGAATGATAGACTGATAGGCGTTGTAAGCATTTACGTGCAGGCCACGGCGGCTGAAGATTTTTGCAAAGATATCGCCGGGCGTTGCTACTCCCTGGCCGGCTGCGCCTCCGATACCTACGGTGAAAGACTGCCTCATGAGGATCCCTCTCCCGGCCGGAGACCAATGCGCACAGTCGCCCCGGCACAAGTGACACGTTCTGATGAGCAGGGATTGTACGTCGTTCCTTAAAGCACAAGCAAGCGCTGATTGAGCCGCTCGAATCCGGGACGAGGTGCGAGTTTTGAGGGGTGGTTGGAAACATTGGCGAGAAGGGAACTGTCGAGGCCGGGTTTGCGTAACAAATGATGGAACTTCATCGTCCAAAGGACTGACATGCGCGCACTGTTCAACATTCTGGCCCAGGTGTTTCGTTCGATCGGGGCGAATAAGCTGCGGTCGTTTTTGACGATGTTCGGAATTGCATGGGGGGTGGCTTCGCTGCTGTTGCTGGTCGGACTCGGCGAGGGGTTCCGGTCGGGCCAGCGGAGGGGCCTGGCTGAGCTGGGAACTGACGTCATCATGATCTGGGGTGGGAATATTCCGGTGCTGCCGGAGCAGCATGTGGGGATGCATCCGTACAAGCTGACGGTGAGCGATGCGGATGCGATTCGCTCGGGCGCTCCGGATGTGCGGAATGTTACGGCGTTCATTCAACGCAGCGATCTGAAGCAGGTGAGCGAGTTTTCAAGCGCGGGCGGACAGGTGTTGGGCGTTGATCTGCATTATCGGGAGATTCGGAATCTGCCGATAGCGCGGGGACGATTTCTGAACCAGGACGATGTGTCCCATCGCGCGCAGGTGGTGGTGCTGGGACAGAAGATGGAGAAGCTGTTGTTTCCAGGGCATCCCTCACTGGGTGCATTTATCACGCTGAATGGATACCGATTCCAGGTGATTGGCGTCGCAGAGAAGATTGGCCGCGGCAACAATGATGGGGACAATCAGAGAATTTATATTCCGCTGCCGACGATGCTGGAGTTCTTTCCGATTACGGGGGACAACATTCCGGCGGACTCGATTACGTCGATTCAGTATCAACCGCTGACTGAGGATTTGAACGAGACCGCGAAGTCGGAGGTTCACAAGATTATTGCGGCGCGGCACGGGTTTGATCCCAAGGCCAAAGAGGCGTTTGAAGAGTGGGACACGATCAAGTCGAACCGGATGGTGGGGATGATCTTTACCGCGATGGATATCTTTCTGGGTGGCGTGGGGATTGTAACGCTGGCACTAGGCGCGGTGGGAATTATCAACATCATGCTGGTGACGGTAAGCGAGAGGACGAAGGAGATTGGGCTACGGAAGGCTCTGGGAGCAACGAATCGCAGCATTTTGTTTCAGTTTTTCCTTGAGGGATTGATGCTGACGGGATTGAGCGGGGTTATCGGGATATGCGGGGCGGCGGCGTTGATGGGGGCGCTGGGGGCTGTGGTGGGGAATAACGATATGGGCTTCGATCCGCCACGGCTGGTGCCGTGGTCGGCGGCAATGGCGATGGGTTCGCTGATGCTGTGCGGGATTGTGGCGGGACTGTATCCAGCGCGACAGGCGGCCCAGATGGAGCCTGTTGAGGCGCTCAGAAAGGATTAACGGACGATGCTGAGCGATATTTTTGGACAGGCTTTGGAGGCGATGCGGCACAATCGCCGGCGCACGCTGATTACGGTCATCGGTATGGCGTGGGGCATTGCGACGGTCGTGTTGCTGCTGGCCTATGGGGCAGGGTTTGGGCAGGCGTTTGAAAACATTTTTGCGCAGTGGGGAACAAATATGATCGGCGTGTTTCCCGGGCGCACGAGCGAACAGGCTGGTGGTGAGAAGGCTGGCGTAAAGGTGCAATTTACCCAGGACGATGTGGAGCGCATCCAGGAGACAGTGCCCGGGGTGTTGCGCGTTTCTCCATTTGTAGACAAGACCGTGCCGGTGCAGAACGATCTGCATAGCTATTCGTGGGACGTGACAGGAATTACACCTGAGTTGCAATCGATCCAGAAGATGGATCTGGCGGTGGGCCGGTTACTTACGGAGGCGGACGTGCAGCAGCGGGCGCACTTTGCTGTGATTGGGTCAGAGGCGAAGACGAAGCTGTTTTCGGGGATGTATCCGATTGGGGAGAAGATCCGGTTGAACGGCGTGGCCTTTGAGGTAATCGGTGTGCTCACGCCCAAGATGCAGGAGGGTGACGACAACGATATCAATCGCGGAATCAATATACCGTTCACGACGATGGGGGACATCAAAGACACGAAGTACCTTGACGGCATCTGGATGGACTACAAGGGCGATCCGAAGATGGTGGAGCAGGCGTTGCGCAAGTCGCTGGCTGCAGCGCACGGGTATCGGCCATCGGACCGGCGTGCGGTCTTTGTGGCGAATATCATGGAGCAGTTGACGCAGTTCCGGATTATTTCGCTGGGACTGCAGGTGCTGCTGATGTTTATCGGCGCGCTGACGCTGGGGATTGCGGGCATCGGGCTGATGAACATCATGCTGGTGAGCGTGCAGCAACGGACGCGCGAGATAGGGGTCGAGAAGGCGTTGGGGGCGCGGAAGCGGCATATTCTGCTGCAGTTTTTGGCGGAGGCTCTGGTGATCTCAGGGGTTGGCGGCGTGGGCGGGATTGCGCTGGCGTATGCGGTGGCGAAGGGGATCGGCAAGATTACTTTTTATAGCGCTTTGGCATCGCATGCGGATGCTGGAGATATTCATCTGATCATCTCGCCAAACAGTGTGTTGGTTGCGACGGTGATTCTGGTGATTGTGGGAACGGTGAGCGGGATGATTCCGGCGATGAAGGCGGCGAGCCTAGACCCGATTGAGGCTCTGCGGTACGAGTAAAACAGATCGTTTGGGTGCCGGGTCGGTGGTTGTCGTATGCTCGGGGCATGTCGATTGAAAAGAGTGTTTGTGCGGGATTGATGCTTCTTGGGCTTTTTGGCTGCGTGCCGGTTGGGGCGCAGACGGTGAAGGATGGCGTGGTGTTTCCTTCGGCGACGGGTGCGCAGACGGAGACCGATGAGTACACGCGGTATGAACTGCTGGCTCCGGAGACGGCGAGCTTCAAGATTTATTACGAGGTGACGGCTACTACTGCGGGGGCGAAGTATTTCTATAATCCGATTCGCAAGGGCAGTGTGGCGAGCGATGAGTCGGTTGTCGATGCGATGACGGGGAAGCCGCTGGAGTTTGCGGTGGTGAGTGGGGCCGAGGCGAAGAAAGATCCGCTGATGGCGCGGGCGGATGAAGGGACGGACTACATCAAGGTGACTTTGGCGCGGCCTGTTCCGGAGAACGGGCAGGGGCGCGTGGTGATTGTGAAGACATATAAGGACCCGAAGAGCTATTCCGGGGAAGGGAAGACGATTTTGTTCCACCGTCCGCTGGGGATCAAACGAAATAAGGTTGTGCTGCCGCCGGGATATGAGGTGACCGCGTTGAACGTGCAATCGCAGATACGGACTGAGAAGGACGGCAGGATCTCGATCAGCTTTATGCATGCGGGAGGTGGAGAGGCGCCGTTGACGCTGGCTGCTATGAAGGATGCGCAGACCGGGGCGGCAGCGATGCCGAAGGAACTGACCGCGGCGAAGAGCTGGGAGTCGCCGTTTGCTGGTGAGTCGGAGCGGGCGCGGTTGTCGGAGAGAGCGTATCAGGATCGGGATATTGTTTATTTTTTGCAGCAGCCGGAGACGCATGCGTTCAGCCTTTACCACGACTACACGGAGAAGCGGCCGGGGATTAATGGATACGCGAATGTGGTGCGGACGGGGAGTGTCGCGAGCAATCCTTCGGCTTACGTGCTCGACACCGGGGAGAAATTGAAGACGGAGGAGATGAGTGGGGCCGAGATGATGGCTTCGAAGATCAATGCGGGTGAGACGGTGGATGCGAAGGACCGGGTGGTGGTGATTCCGTTTCCTGCTCCGGTGAAGGCGGGTGAGACGCTGCGTTTGCGAATTGCGGAGACCTATACGGCTCCGGTGAGCTATCGGCTGGATGGGGATGAGCTGGTTTTTGATCGGAGCCTGGGGCGGCCAAGGAATGCGGTAGTGTTGCCGAGCGGGTGGTATTGCACAGAGAGTTCGATTCCGGCTACATTGAGCGTTCTGGACGACGGGCGGTTGAAACTGGAGTACTGGGACGATCGGCCAGAGGCGGTGGACGTTTTGTTGAAGGCGAAACGTACGGTGATTGGCCGATGAAGCCGCTATGTGTGCGAGTTGTTCCAGCGGCGTTTGTGTTGGCTTTGTGCATTGTCGCGAAAGCGCAGGAGCCGACAAAACAAGTGACGTGGGGGTTTGAGGACACGGCTTCGCTGGGTGGGCATGCTACGAAGGTGCTGGGGCATCCGAAGGTGATTGAGACTCCGATGGGGAAGGCGATTGCGTTTAATGGTGTGGACGATGGGTTGTTTGTGGGGGTGCATCCGCTTGCCGGCGCGGAGACGTGGACCTGGGAGATGATCTTCAAGCCGGATGCTGATGGGAAGGCGGAGCAAAGGATATTTCATCTGCAGTCGATCGATCCGGCGACGGGTGAAGATGTGCCTGAGGAGCGGATGCTGTTCGAGATTCGGATTGTGAAGGGCGAGTGGTGTCTGGATAGCTTTGCTACTTCGGGTGGGCAGAGGTTGCCCCTGCTGAATTGTGAGAAGCGGTATCCGTTTGGGAAGTGGTATCGGGTGACGACGGTGTATGACGGGAAGATGTTGAAGAACTATGTCGGCGATGAGTTGCAGGGCGAGGGCGAGGTGCATTTGATTCCGCAGAGGCCGGGACATTTGTCCGTGGGGGTGAGGATTAACCTTGTGGATTACTACAAGGGGGCGATTTATTCGACGCGGTTTACGCGGTCGGCGCTTGGAGTGGAGGATTTTTTGAAAATGCCAAAAACGGTTGAATAGGCGACTAGGTCTCGCACTCTTACCTTATATTGGCAGAATGGAATTGCTTCGGAAGCTATTCAACGGTCATGACGCTGCGGCAGAGGCAATCAAGGAATACAACCTCGGGCTCGCGGCAAAGTACGAGGGTGATTGGGAGTCCAGTCTTCGTCACAATCAGAACGCCGCTCTGCTCAATGAGGAAGATGAAGCGACATGGTGGAATCTCGGCATCGCCGCAACCGCCCTTAGCGACTGGCAGGAAGCTCGTAGGGCGTGGGCAAAATATGGAATCGAATTGGGTAATGGTTCCGGAGAAGTTTTGTGGGAGAGTTGCACGGCATGTGTCCGACTGAATCCTAAAGTGTCAGGTGAGGTCGTATGGGGTTCGAGAATTGATCCTGCACGGATACGCGTCCTGAATGTTCCGCTTGCTTCTTCAGGGCGGCGTTATGGCGACATCCTGACATGCGACGGAGCACAAGAGGGAACACGAATAAGCCAAGGTCAAGAGTATCCGGTCTTCTATGAACTTGGGCTGTGGCGGAAATCCTCACACTCAACCTACGAAGTAGAGTTGGTAGTTCCCAATACAACTGCGATCGAGGGCTTGGAAAATCGGTGTCGTGAGAGCGATCTTTGGGTCGAAGATTGGGCATCTGTTCGAATAATTTGTGCCGAGTGCAGTAAGGGCAAACCGGTTGAACACGTTTGTGTTGATGAGCGAAAGAAAGAAGGAACCTACGGGTTCGCGGCGCGTTCAGAGAGTCGTTTACGCGAGTTATTGCAAGATTGGCTTGCAGTTGAGCCCCATGCAGAACTCAAAACGATTCGTCTGGTCGTTGACGGTTCGTCTGCATAAGGAATCTACGTTCCGGAGATCGCTTTGTTGACGAGCGCTTGGGCTTCAGTCTGGATTTGTTTGAGGTGGTCTTTGCCTTTGAAGGATTCGGCGTAGATTTTGTAGACGTCTTCGGTGCCTGAGGGGCGGGCGGCGAACCAGCCGTTTTCGGTGGTGACTTTTAGTCCGCCGATGGGGGCGTGGTTGCCAGGGGCTTCGGTGAGGATGCTGGTGATGGGTTCGCCGGCGAGGTCTTTTGCGGTGACTTCTTTTGCGGTGAGTTTGGCTAGCTTGGCTTTTTGTTCTTTGGTGGCTTCGGCGTCGATGCGCTCGTAGACGGGATTGCCGTATTTGGTGGTGAGTTGGGCGTAGATCTGGCCGGGGTCTTTGCCGGTGACGGCGGTCATCTCGGCTGCGAGGAGGCCGGGGATGAGGCCGTCTTTGTCGGTGGTCCAGACCTGGCCGTTGCGGCGGAGGAAGGTGGCGCCGGCGGACTCTTCGCCGACGAAGCCTAGGGTGCCGTCGAGGAGGCCGTCGACGAACCACTTGAAACCGACGGGGACTTCGAGCATGGGGCGATTGAGGCCTTTGGTGACGCGGTCGATGATGGAGGAGGAGACTACGGTTTTGCCTACGCCGACTTTTTCGCTCCAGTCGGGGCGGTTGGTGAAGAGGTATTGGATGCAGACGGCGAGGTAGTGGTTGGGGTTGAGCAGGCCGCCGGAACGGGTGACGATGCCGTGGCGATCGTGATCGGTGTCGGCGGCGAAGGCTACGTCGTATTTTTCTTTGTTGGCGATCAACGAGGCCATGGCGTAGGGGCTGGAACAGTCCATGCGGATGCGGCCGTCCCAGTCGCAGGTCATGAAGCGGAAGGTCTCGTCGGTGTAGGGGTTGAGGATTTGTAACGATGGCAGGTACTTTTCAGCGATGCGGGGCCAGTAGTGAACGCCTGCTCCGCCTAATGGGTCTACGGCTAGTTTTAGTGTGGTGTTTGCCAGGGGGGCGAAGTCGATTACGTTGGCGAGGTCGTTGACGTAGGCGGTGATGTAGTCGTGGCGATAGGTTTTGTCGGCTGAGAGGGCTCGGGCGTAGGGGATGCGTTTTACGGCGGTGAGGCCGGAGGTGATGATGTCGTTGGCGCGGTTCTCGATCCACTTGGTGGCGGTGGTGTCGGCGGGGCCTCCGCTGGGTGGGTTGTATTTGAAGCCCCCGTCGTCGGGAGGGTTGTGGGAGGGGGTGATGACGATGCCGTCGCAGCGGTGGAGTTTGAGGTTCGCGTTGCGGGTGAGGATGGCGTGCGAGAGGACCGGGGTGGGGGTGTAGCCGAGGTGCTCGTCGATGAGGACTTCGATGTTGTTGGCGGCGAGGACCTCGAGGGCGGTGACGAAGGCGGGTTCGGAGAGGGCGTGGGTGTCTTTGGCGAGGAAGATGGGGCCGAGGGTGTGCTGGGAGGCGCGGTATTCGACGATGGCCTGGGTGATGGCGGCGATGTGGTCGTCGTTGAAGCTGGCCGAGAAGGCGCTGCCGCGGTGACCTGAGGTTCCGAAGGCTACGCGCTGCTCGGGGATCGCGGGGTCGGGGTGGAGGGTGTAGTAGGCGGTGATGAGGCGGGAGATGTCGACGAGGTTTTCGGGCAGCGGCGGTTGGCCGGGGGTGTTGGGCTTGGGGGTCGCGATGTGGCTCATGCCTCGGGTGCCTCTCGGTGTTGGTGTAAGTCTTCTGGCAACTATATGGGATGCGGGTTGAGGTATGGAAATGAGAGCAGGAGGGTTTCGAAAGCAGGAATGGAATTTTCTTGTCTTTTGAGCGCGGTTGCCCTAAAACGGGAATGTTCCCTTTTGTTCTGTCCCGAGTTGGAAGATGCAGGCGAAGTCCCGCGCTTCCTGCGACGTGCATTGTTGAGTTTCGATCGTTGAAGGTTGAGGTTGGATGGGCCTGGTTCGTAGGATAGTGCTGTCTGGAGTGGGGGTTGCTGGACTGCTGAGCGCGGCTCGGACGGCGGTTGCCGTCGAGGCGACGCTGGTGGCGGACGCTCATGTAAACAGCGCGCGGCCTGCTGTGAATAGTGGGGCTATCTCGAATTTGAATGTGGGCGGCGGGTATACGGCGCTGCTGCAGTTTGATCTTTCAACGCTGCCGGCAGGGACTACAGCGGCGCAGGTGTCGCGGGCTACGTTGCGGCTCTATTGCAACCGGATGGATACGCCGGGGCTGGTGAGTTTGCAGCTTGTGGGTGGCGCCTGGGGCGAGTACAGCGTGACGTATGCGACGCTGCCTTCTCTGGGGGCGGCTGCGCAAGTGGTGCAGGTGAGCCAGGCGGGGGCTTACGTTGCAGTGGATGTGACGGCGCTGGTGCAGGGATGGCTGACCGCTCCGGCTACGAATAATGGAGTCGCGCTGACGGCAGGGACTGCGGTGGTGCAGTTTGACAGCAAGGAGAACGACCTTACAGGACATTCTGCGGTGCTGGATGTGGCGATGGCTTCGGTGGGGCCAGCCGGGCCTGCGGGGGCGGTTGGGGCGCAGGGGCCGGCTGGAGTTGCAGGGCCGTCTGGGCCTCAAGGGCCGCAGGGGCCCCAAGGTTCGCAGGGGCCGGCGGGTGCTTCCGGGTTGAACTTTCAGGGGGCTTATTCGGCTCTAACGGCGTATGCGTTGAATGATGTGGTGACGTATGCGGGATCTAGTTTTGTGTCGCTGGCGGCGGAGAATATGGGGAATACGCCGGGAGTGACTTCGCAGTGGGCTGTGTTGGCTCAGGGTGGGACGGGGATGGGCAGTGGGGTAGGGGTCGCTTATCAGGGGATTTATGCGTCGGCGGCGAATTATGCTTTGAATGACATTGTTTCTTATCTGGGGTCGAGTTATATCTCGCTGGTTTCGGCGAACCATGGGAATACACCGGACCAGAGTGTGGGGCAGTGGGGCATCATGGCGCTGGGGGCAGTGGGAGTGCAAGGCCCTCAGGGTCTGCCGGGAGTGACTGGGCCGCAGGGATTGCTTGGGCCTCCTGGACCGACTGGTGCGGCTGGACCTACGGGAGCGACTGGGGCGGTGGGTGCTCCGGGAACGCCGGGGTTGGTTTATCAGGGGGACTATTCGTCAGTAACGAACTATGCGCTTGGGGATGTGGTGTTCTGGCAGGGGGCTAGTTATGCTTCGCTGATTGCTTCAAATCATGGGAATACGCCGGATCAGGCTCCGGGGCAGTGGGGAGTCTTGACGGCTCAAGGGCCCGCAGGTCCTACGGGAGCGCAAGGGCCGCAAGGGTTGCCTGGCGTGCAGGGAATGCCGGGGTCGGTTGGGCCTCCGGGGGAGACCGGGCCCCAGGGAGTACAGGGGATTCCGGGGCAGGCCGGGGCTCAGGGTCTGACTGGGCCTGCGGGAGCGCAGGGATTGTCGGGGCCTATGGGACCGCAGGGGCCAGCTGGGCCGGTCGGGATGTCGTTTCAGGGGACGTATTCGTCTTCGACGAACTACGCGGAGGGGGATGGGGTTCTGTATAACGGCTCGGCTTATGTTTCCCTCGTCGCGAGCAATCAGGGGAATACTCCGGATCAGAGTCCGGGGTGGTGGGGATTGTTTGCTACGGGGTCGCCCGGGGCTACCGGACCGGCAGGGCCTCAGGGGCCTCAGGGATTACCGGGTGCTCCGGGTGCAACGGGGGCTTTGGGTGCTCAGGGGCCACAAGGGCCCGCGGGGCTTCAGGGGCCGGCGGTGGCTAACTATACGGGGAACTACTCTTCAGGGACGAACTACGGGTTGCATGATGCGGTGAGTTATTCGGGGTCGACGTGGGTGTCGTTGTTGGCGGGGAATGTGGGGAATACTCCGGATCTGAGTCCCGCATGGTGGGCTTTGCTGGCGGCGCAGGGGGCGGCGGGGCCACAGGGGCCGCAAGGGGCTCCTGGCGCGGCTGGTGCTGCGGGGGCGGCGGGAGCTCAGGGGCCGCAGGGGCCGGTGGGGCCACCGCCAAGTTTTCAGGGGACGTGGCTGGTGGGTAGTTCGTATGCGATCGGAAGTGTTGTGGGATATGGCGGGTCGAGTTATGTCGCGATTGCGGCGAACGCAGGGCGAGAGCCGGATGTTAGCCCGACTTTTTGGGCGGTGCTGGCGCAGGCGGGGGCTGCTGGGACGCCGGGAGCGACGGGACCGCAGGGGGCTGCGGGAGCTCCAGGAACGGTTGGAGTGACGTATCGCGGGCTGTGGGTGGCGCAGACGGCTTATGTGGCGAATGATGTGGTGGTGTTCAACGGCGCGAGTTATCTGGCAGTGGCGACTTCGCTGGGGTCGGAGCCGGATGTTTCGCCGTCGCAGTGGGCGGTGTTGGCGTTGAGCGGGGCGGTGGGGGCTACGGGACCGGTGGGCGCGGCAGCGACGGTGACGGTGGGGACAGTGACTACGGGAGCGGCGGGGTCGCAGGCTAGCGTGACAAATGCTGGAACGGCTAGTGCGGCGGTGTTGAACTTTACGATTCCGCAGGGGGCTCCAGGGACGAGCGGTGGGTCGGGAGGTGGGGGCAGCGGGGTCTCTTCGGCGGCGCTGTACCATGCGGTGTCGTTTGATTTCACTTACTACTCGGTGAGCAGCGCGAACTCTTCCGCGAGCGAGACAGATTCGGTGCTGACCTGGGTGCCGGCCGGCTGTACTGCTTCGCAGATGAGTGTATTTTCGCGGCAGTCGAACACGATCAATGTGATGTTGCGGCAAGGCACTTCGGGGAGTATGGCGGATACGGGGCTTGGGTGCTCGGTGGAATCGGGATCGTCATGCATGGCTACGGGAAGTGTGGCGATTGCAGCAGGGAATTTTGTGGATTTTAGTGTGTCGGGCGCCAGCGGGACGGCGGCTGGGGTTTGGGTGGCGCTCAGCTGTAATTAGTTCTCATAGGGTGGTTGTCAGTTCTCAGTTGTGGGTTGGGAGCTTTATGCTGGTTGGCGTGTTTATTTTCTGTGCTTGAGGATTGTGGATGAAGCGTGTTTTGGTTTTGGCGGTATTGGGGCTGCTGGTTCGGGTGGCTGGGGCGCAGGGTCTGATTGCGCAGGACTCTCCTTCGCGGGCGATGGCGGAGACGGTGATCAAGATGTGGCCGAAAGGCATGATTTCTACCGTGGCACATCCGGGAGCTTGGGCTTATGAGGAGGGTGTGCTGCTGGACGGGATGGCGGCGGAGTGGCATTCGACCGCGGATGGCGAGGATTTCAAGTATGTCAAGGATGCCGTGGACAAGTATGTAACTGCGGATGGCACAATTACTGGTTATAAAGCTGATGGCCATACGCTGGACGACATTGAAATGGGCCGGGCGGTGCTGCTCGTGTATCGGGTGACACAGCAGGCGAAGTATGCGAAGGCCGCGAAGTTTCTGCATGAGCAACTCGCGCTGCAGCCGCGCACGGCCAGTGGAGCGTATTGGCATAAGCAGATCTATCCGAACCAGGTTTGGCTGGATGGGGCCTTCATGGCGGAGCCGTTTCGTGCGGCTTATGCGGTGACATTTCAGGAGCCGGGGGATTTTGATGACATCGCGAAGCAGCTGCTGCTGATGGACGAGCATATGCGCGATGCGAAGACTGGATTGTTGAAGCATGGGTGGGACGAGTCGAAACAGATGCAATGGGCGGATAAGACGACGGGGTTATCGCCGGAGGTTTGGGCACGGGCTTTGGGGTGGTATGAAGTCGCGCTGGTGGATGTTTTGGATTGGTTTCCGAAGGATCATCCGCAGCGGGCCAACCTGATTGCGGCGTTGAATCGTACGATAGCCGCGGTGGTGAAGGTTCAGGACGCGAAGACCGGTCTTTGGTGGCAGGTGATGGATCAGGGTGGCAAGGCGGGGAACTATACCGAGGCTTCGGCTAGCTGCATGTTTGTTTATGCTCTGGCGAAGGGGGTGCGGATGGGGTATCTGCCGCAGAGTGATGAAGGGAATGCGAAGCGGGGGTGGGAGGGGATTCAGAAGGAGTTTGTGACGAAGGGTGCCGACGGGTTGATGGTGCTGAATGGG
>Ga0209624_10000818_pt1 | contig 26413 bp, 18 predicted proteins | sample JacPinW_OM2H0_O1_FD_188565 | JGI IMG/M metagenome (GOLD analysis project Ga0209624, IMG submission 188565) | Forest soil microbial communities from Algoma, Ontario, Canada - Jack Pine, Ontario site 1_JW_OM2H0_O1 (SPAdes) (version 2) | ecosystem: Environmental > Terrestrial > Soil > Boreal...
ACCCAACCTTCTCGGCCTCCGCCAGCGGAGCAGTGAACGGCGACACCTTCACCTTCACCGAAACCACCACCGCAACTACAACCTCCCAAGTCGGCACCTATCCGATCGTCCCCGTAGCCACCGGTACGAACCTCAGCGACTACACGGTCGTCTATGTTGACGGCACTCTGAGCATAGGCAAGGCTACGCCATCCATTACTTGGGCCAACCCCGCATCAGTCGTCTACGGCATCGCCCTGGGAATCGCTCAACTCGACGCAACTGCGTCAGTCCCCGGAGTTCTGGCCTACACCCCCGCTGCTGGAACGATTCCGCAAGCCGGCAACGACACTCTCTCCGTCACCTTCACTCCGACCGACTCCATCGACTACACCACTGCCACCAAGTCCATACAGTTGACCGTCAACCCAGCCACCCCGGTCATAACCTGGGCGAATCCTGCAAACATCGTTTACGGCACCGCCCTGAGCAACGTTCAGCTTGACGCCACTGCACCCGTCGGCGGCACATTCGTCTACACCCCGCCGGCTGGAACCGAATTCATGGTCGGCTCCCACCAGCTTTCAGTCATCTTCACACCGACCGACCTCGCTGACTACACGACGGCGACCAAGACAGTATCGATCAACGTTACGCAGGCCACCCTCACCGTCGCGGCCAGCAACTTCACGCGTCTCTACGGCACACCAAACCCAACGTTCACCGGTAGCGTCACCGGCGCGCAAAACGGTGACACCTTTACTGAATCCTTCTCCAACTCGGCGACCACCCTGTCGACGGTGGGCCAATACCCGATCATTCCCGCAGTCTCCGGGACCAACCTCGCCGACTACACTCAGGTAATTCAGAACGGAACTCTTTCCATCGCGAAGGCGCCCGCACTAACGACAACGACTCTAAGCACGACCAACATTGCTATGGATCTGCCCGTCACAGTCACCGCGACGGTAGCCTCGACAACCAGCGGCACGCCCACCGGCACTGTCAGCTTCTTCGACAACGGAACGCCGTTGGGGACAGGAACTCTGTCGAACGGAACCACAAGCTACACCACTAGCACGCTCTCTGTGGGGACACACGTTATCACTGCAATCTATAGCGGCGATGTCAACTTCTCTTCCAGCACTGCCTCCGGCAGCTCCGGCACTAACACCGTCCTCATCACGCCACTCGACTTCTCCATCCAACTCACCAGCCAGGCCAATGTCGAAGGAACCTACGGTTCAACTCGTACATTCACCTTCCACATTGCGCCAATCGGAGGAACTTACCCTGGCGTCGTGCAACTCTCGGCAAGCCCAACCGGCCCGATATTGGCCACCTACACGTTCTCTCCGAACACCATCGGCAAGCTCTCTGGCCCGATGGACGTCACACTCACCGTCGCAACCCAGAAGCTCGCCTCGTCCGAGTCGCCGAAAGGCTGGCCCAGCAGGATATCTCCCATCTCCCTCGGTCTCTTCCTGCTCCCGCTCCTGGGTCTGCGATATTCTCGCCGGTCAGCCGGAAAGCTCTCAAGGATCCTCACCTACTCTGCCTTGTTCCTGGCGTCTCTGGGAGCGATCGGAACCATGACCGGTTGCGGTAGCGGTTACAACGATCACACCTATCCCATCACCATCACAGCAACAAGCAACGGTGTTCAGCACACCATCAGTGTCGATTACCACATCGACCAGTCGCCCCAATAGAAATCGCACCTTGAAGAGAGATGATGAGTATGAAGAGGTTTTTTGGAAGGCCCGCAGACGGCGCAAGAGGTATCCCGGCGATTGGGAGGATGCTCCTGCTCTTCTGCATTGCAAGCACCACGGCCACACGCCTTAACGCCCAGGCAACTCCAACCGCTGAAAGAGACGGAAACCTCCAGATCGGCGCGATGTTTAATCTCGCATGGCCTAACTACTATCCCGAAAAATTCAAGGGCTACGGCGGCTACACAACCTTCGATTTCCAGTACCACCTAGGAATCGAGGGCGAGTTCCATCAAATCAACGATTCCAACTCCACTCGCGGGGTTTATGAGCGCACCTATGAAATCGGGCCGCGATACGTGTTGCGCCATCAGCGGTACAACCCATACGCCAAGGTCCTCTACGGGAGAGGCGTCTTCAACTATCCATCGGAGCTAGATTCCAATGGCAAAATTGAGCCAACTGCCACACTCGCCTACAACATAGGAGCAATCGGAGCCGGATTGGACTACATTGTCCGGCCTAGATTCAAGGTTCGGGTGGACTATGAATACCAGCGATGGTTCAGCTTCCCTAACGGCCTGACACCCCAGATATTGAGCATCGGCGTAGCCTACCGCTTTCACTAATTATGTGAACCCGATTCGAACGGGCTGAACTCAGCTAAAACATTCGAGCCTCGATCGAAGAGGTCTCGGCCTGATTCCAAAACCAAGGTAGGGAAGCAACACCATTTGTCATCCCGCATGGGAAGACAATTCAATCACCCTCGCATCTTCGAGCGACCGTCCATCACCACCGCTTAAATAAAAGGGAGCGAGATCCAAAGATCCCGCTCCCCAGTCTTTCTCGCCAGCAGTTAGAAGCTGAACCGCGCACCTACCTGAATAAGACGCGGGCTGGCAGCTCCCGTGATCTTGCCGTCATTCCCAGACGACAGGCTTGCCGTTGGCGCGTTGAGGCTCACCATGTTGAACGCGTTGGTCGCGTCAGCACGGAACATCAGGCCCATCCCACGTTCAAACTTGAACGTGCGGGAGACACCAAGATCGACGTCTCGGTAACCCGGAGCACGCAGGAAGTCGCGCGGCGTGTTGCCGTCGGCTCCGCCAGGACCAATCCCCGTAGTAGTCGTGCAGGCCATAGTGCCTGTTGTGGCCTGTTGGCAGTTCGGAACGAATGCAGCCGTATTGAACCATGCCTGCGCAGCCACGAAGCGGCTTCTGTGAGGATCAAGGAACGGGTTAACTCCAGGTACCAGGTTGGGTCGGTCGTTGTTGTAGTTGTCCTTGTTATTGTCGGAGCCCGTCGTAATGGTGAATGGCGCTCCGCTGTTGAAGCTTGCAAGTGTTGACAGCGAGTAGCCGTTAAGCAAGACGCTCAGAAAACGGCTTGAACCGTTGTAATAGTTGATATTCCAGATGCCATTGATTCCTACCATGTTCCGGCGGTCCTGGTCTGACGGTCCCCGCTCTTCATTTAGATAGCTATAGTCCTGTGCCGTGGGAGCCAGGCCGATAGCACTCGCATTCGAGCTCCACAGCGAGTGACTCCACACAAAGAACCCATTGAGCAGGAAGTTGTTCCCCAAGGGTCTATGAGCTGTGACCTGCAAAGAGTGGAAGTTCGCGGTCTGGCCCGATTCGATCAGAATCACCTGGCCAAGCGAATTGCCGCTGGGGTTGTTCGCACCAAAATATGGACGGCGTGCGTTGAGGCTCGTCTGCGAAGTGCTCGCACCCGGAGCAAAGATTGGATTGTTTGCATCAGGCGCAGTCGGAACATGACGTATCAGGTTGCCGACATACGCAGTCTGCAGCACAATCTTGGCCGGCAGTTGCTGCTCGACAGCCACATTGAACTGATAAGCCGTCGTCCACTTATAGTGTGGATCGATCGCCTCTACAGCTGCCCCAGGCTGAATCCACCTCGGGCTCGTTGGGCTATAGGTGTATGGGAAGGGATCTCCAGTCGGAAAGGATGCCTTATTCCCATAAGGGTTGCTCATAGACGTAATGGAATTGAACGTCTGACGGATCGCGTACGGTTGCGCATTCGCCGGCTGGTTCCATTCGTTACCCGAGACGCTGCCGTAAAAGATACCCGCAGCCGCGCGGACAGCAGTCAACCCATTACCAAACGGATCCCAGGCCATGCCGAGGCGTGGCGAGAAGTGGTCCTTCGGAGTCTGTGCGATGCCGCGAGGAATGCCGCTGTCTCCCGGGAAGAGAACTCCCTGCGGCGCACTCGGTACAACCGTCGACTGACGGCCTGGGACAAACGCAGCAGTCAGGTTCTGAGACTCCACAGGAGCCTCCTCAATGTCATACCGAAGACCTAGATTCGCGGTAAACCTGGGAGTGATTCGATAATTGTCCTGCACAAAGAACGCGTAATACCAGGTGTTTAGCAATCCGTGGTAAGGGTTGTCCTGCTCCATGCTGGACACCTGGCCGGTGACGAAGTCGGCTGCCACATTCCCGGTCGTCGTCGGACCGGACGTGTTGTAGTTGAAGATTCCGAAGTTATACAGATTGCCGGCAATCTCATCTTTTTCGAGAGAAACTTCGGCTCCAAAGTTGAGATTATGTCTGCCCTTCGTCATGCTGACAACGTCACGCAAGCCGTAAAAATTCGTGTTGCTCACCGGTCCTGCTAGCGCTCCGCCGGCGCTGAAGTAGCCCGAAGGCGCCAATTGCGGAAGCCCTTTCGGCCCCTGGATCGTAAAGCTCGATCCCAGATCACCAAGTGAGACCGTCGGCGTGTTGATACGGCCCCCGACAACGCGAGTCAAACTCAACCATGCTTGATTTGCCGTTGTCCCGCTGAACGTATGAATGTCGCTGATGTTCGCATTCTGCTGAGTCGCAAACGAATTGTTGATCGAATAGGGAATGTTGCCGCCGCCGTATGCGCCCTGAGTTGTTCTTAAGTAGAAGTAACTCACCGATACGGAATCTTTGGTACCGAAAGTTTGATTGTATTTGCCAAGATACTCATTCTGGTCCGTCGGGCTGGTGAAATTGCCCACATAGTTGCCTGGCGCGGCCACGGTCGGTGCATTCGGCAAAGGAATATACGTCTTCATCAGATTTCCCGCTGCCACGTCCAGCGCAGTCGATGGGATACATCCTTTGGTGGCAACCTGGCAATTGACCGAACTGTTTGTACCTACCCACGGAGTCTTGGTGCCCGGCATGTTGGGGATGATTGGTGTCTTCACTCCGGTCGCCGCGTTGTAGGTATAAGACTGGGTAAAGTCGCCCAACCGCTCAAGACCGGTCGGCACAATACCTCCCGAGAGAAACTGTCCGACAGTTTGCCGCAGACCAGCGTAGCTGAAGAAGAAAAACGCCTTGTCCCTGAAGATCGGACCGCCTACCGTACCGCCAAAATTGTTCCGGTGAAACGGCGTCTTCGCAGAGGGCAGAGCGCCCCACGAGTTCGCGTTCATATTCGTGTCGCGGAAGAATTCAAACGCAGACCCATGAAACTGATTCGTTCCAGACCGCGTCACTGCAGTCACCACCCCACCCGACATACGCCCATACTGCGCGCCGAAGTTGCTGGTCTCTACACGGAACTCCTCCAATGCGTCGGGGTTCGGCAACGGGTTGCCATAGTTGCGTATTCCCGTCCAGTTGAAGCCGCCATCCAGGTAAAAGCTCACCATAGGAACGCCGCCGTCGATGCCGCCATTGATGATGACCTGCGTCGAGGGAACGCCTACCTGAAAGTTCGGCGTGTTTTGGCTGTTGCTCTGACTATTCGACTGCACGCCTGGCACCACTGACAGTGCCGCATACGCGTTACGAGTTGTCAGCGGAAATTCATTCATCTCCTTCGGCGCGATGGTTCGGCCGACCTCGGAGGAAGCGGTGTTGATCGCGGGCGGAGCCGCCGTGACTTCGATCGTCTGATCCTGTGCGCCGACCGCCAGCGTCACATTCAACGGTTGTGCTTGGTCGACCGCGATCGTAACGTTTTGCTGCACGAACTTCTTAAAGCCCCCGGCCTCTACGGTCACGGAATACGTGCCGATCGGAAGATATTGGATGTTGTATCCGCCAGCGTCGTCGGTCTTCGTTGCTCGTGTAAAGCCGGTTGCGTCGTTGGTCGCTTTGATAGTGGCGTTTGTCACCAGCGCGCCCTGCTCGTCGACCACCTTACCGATAATGGAACCGGTAATCTGCTGCGCATGCGCTGCGGCGCTTCCAAACACGAACGCCATCGCAACCAGACTGGCCAGCAGCCAGTGACTCACGCGCGAAACAACGGCCTCTGCCTTGCGCGGCGCGAACGTAGATCCCAGCGCCGAATTTCCGCGGCAGCTGGTCCCAGGAGAAATTTCATATTTGTTCGTAGTTAGGATCATTTGGATGCACGACCTCTCAGTGTTAAATGTTTCGGTATTCGGGTAAAGCCTTCTTTGTGTTTTTAGGAGCCCACCGAAGATACCCGCCTGACTCCACAAAGGTCAAGAAGGAATATTTCAAAAAACGCCAGATAAAACGTTTTTCTTGCGGCTAAAGTCACCTATGCGTACCGTTAAGCCCCTTAAGTTGTTGGGATTGGGCTCGTTATTTGCAGCAGTGAGCGGCGCCCGAAGCCGCGGTGCATCGCTTTTCAAACGATGAGTACTGGATGTACAGTTTAGTAATAGAAAGTCCGTAGTTCGCCGTAGAGCCAGGATGCGGCAGATTGGGAAGGAATCAGCATTGCCAGGAACACCGTATCTGCGTAGGGCCGGCCACTCGAAACAGTCCCGCAAACTTTCGTCCGAAGTTGAGCCAAAAAACCGCGGACGGCATCGCAGTCTCGAAGCCGAGGCTTCGATTCTGAAGGCCGCACTGTACCTGCTCGAGCGCAAGCCGCTTCGCCAGGTCACAACAGACGCGATCGCCCGGCGAGCCGGCGTAAGCAAAGCGACAATCTACAAATGGTGGCCCAATAAAAGCATGGTCGCGCTCGATGCCTATCTCGGAGGCATGACCGAGCGAGTCGCAATTCCAAATACCGGATCGGCGGAGTTGGATTTCACCGTGCAACTCAAGTCAGTCACCGCTTTTTACAAATCGTCCCTGGGACGTCTTTTCTGCCAGTTCATCGCAGAAGGTCAGAGCGACGCGGGCTTTCTCGCTCTCTTTCGCGATCGATTTCTCTATGCAAGACGGGATGCCGCCCGCGTGATGTGGCGGCGCGGTGTCGACCGCGGCGAGATTCGCAAAGAAATCGATGGCGAAGTCGTACTCGACCTGATCTATGGCCCCATGATCTTTCGCCTCCTCGCCGGACACGGCTCACTCAACGACCATGAATCCGAAGCCATGATCGACGCCATCTTCGGCGGCCTCAGGCAGCCCGGCCACCCACGTCCAAAAGATAAGAATGAAAATCGGCCGGATACCGCCCACGAGACGGCTACTCTTGAGTCCTTCGAGGGTTCAGTGGCGTCTAAATACTGAACTATAGGTTCAGTATCGGCGACCCTTCAAGGCTCGCGAACAGATGTCGTTTTACTTCAACACGTTGCGGCAAAATAGCCCACTGCATAGAGGGCACACGCCAAAGGAGTATCGATGTGGATCGTCCGTCTCGCACTTAGGAGACCTTACACCTTCGTTGTGTTGTCGCTGCTGCTTTTCATCGTCGGCCCCGTAGTCATGCTCCGGACGCCCGTCGATATCTTTCCGAACATCGACATCCCCGTCGTCTCCGTCATCTGGAACTACGCCGGCATGTCCCCCGAGGAGCTAAGCAACCGCATCGTATTGCCTTACGAGCGCAGCCTCACCACGACCGTCAACGACATCGAGCACTCAGAATCCCAGACCCTGAACGGCGTCGCCGTCATCAAGATCTTCTTCCGCCCCTCGGTCAACATCTCGCAGGCAGTGGCTCAGGTCACCGCAATCTCCCAGACAGCCCTCCGCCAGTATCCCCAGGGGACAACCCCGCCGCTGGTCATTCAATACAGTGCCTCCAGCGTGCCCGTATTGCAGCTTGGGCTCTCCGGAAACGGCCTCACCGAACAGCAGTTGAACGACTTCGGCCAAAACTTCGTCCGCACTCAACTCGCAACCGTGCAGGGAGCCGCGCTCGCCTTCCCATACGGTGGCAAGCAGCGTCAGGTGCAGGTCGACATCAATACACAAAAGCTGCAGGAGCACGGACTTTCCGCCTCCGATGTCGTCAACGCTTTCAACGCCCAGAACATCATTCTCCCCGCCGGCGATGTGAAGATGGGCAACATCGACTACCCCGTCGAAACCAATAGTGCCCCAACCTCGATTGCCGCGCTCAACAATCTCCCCATCAAGACCGTCAACGGCGCCACCACTTACATTCGCGACATCGGCAACGTCCGCGACGGATTCCCTCCGCAAACGAACATCGTCCGCGTCGACGGACAGCGCTCTTCACTGCTGAGCATCCAGAAGACTGGCAACTCCTCCACCCTCGACATCATCGCCAACGTACGCGCGCAACTGCCGTCGATCCTCGCCCAACTGCCACCCGCCTTGCGGATCACGCCCATCGCAGACCAGTCCATATTCGTGCGCGCAGCAATCAGCGGCGTAGTTCGCGAAGCAATCATCGCCGCATGCCTGACCGCAGCAATGATCCTGATCTTCCTCGGAAGCTGGCGCTCCACCATCATCATCGCGGTCTCAATCCCGTTGTCCATCATCTGCTCGCTGCTGATGCTGGCGGCCCTCGGCGAAACCATCAACATCATGACCCTCGGCGGCCTCGCGCTGGCGGTCGGCATCCTGGTCGACGACGCCACCGTCGAAATCGAGAACATCAATCGCAATCTCGAAGAGGGCAAGGAAGTCGAAGACGCAATCCTCACCGGCGCCGCGCAGATTGCCGTACCGGCCTTCGTCTCGACGCTCTCAATCTGCATCGTCTTTGTGCCAATGTTCTTTCTCGGCGGCGTCGCACGATATCTCTTCGTCCCCCTCGCCGAAGCAGTCGTCTTCGCGATGCTCGCCTCCTACTTCCTCTCGCGAACCATCGTGCCCACCATGGCGAAGTACCTGCTCAAGGGACACGAACACGATCGAGTCGACCAGGCGAAGGCCAGCCGCAACCCGTTCACTCGCTTTCAAATTACCTTCGAGCACTACTTCGAAAAACTGCGCAACTGGTACTACGGCGTCCTCGGTTTCTGCATGGAGTACCGCGCCGTGTTTCTAGTCGCCATCGTGGCGTTCTGGATTGGTTCCATCGCTCTCCTCTACCCATGGCTTGGGCAGGACTTCTTCCCATCGGTCGACGGCGGCCAGTTCAAGCTGCACGTACGAGCCCACACCGGCACGCGTATAGAAGACACCGCCCGCCTCTGCGATCAGATCGAAGACGTCATTCGCCGTGAGATTCCGCACGCAGAGATTGGCACAGTCATCGACAACATCGGAATACCCTACTCGGGCCTGAACCTCTCGTACTCGAACTCCGCAACCGTAGGCACCGCCGACGCCGACATTCTTGTAACGCTGGCTGAAAAACACCGGCCCACCGAAGAGTACACCCACAATCTGCGCGACAAGCTCGTCCAGGAGTTCCCGGGAACGGAGTTCTATTACCTGCCCACTGACATGGTCAGCCAGATCCTGAACTTCGGCCTCCCCGCACAGATCGACGTGCAGGTCGTCGGCAACGCCATCGACCAGAACCACGATCTGGCAGAGCACATGATGGAGCAGATCAGCCACATTCCTGGCACCACGGACATGCGCATCCAGCAGCCCTTCAACCTGCCGAACTGGACAATTAATGTCGACCGCACCCGCGCCCAGCAGGTCGGCTACACCCAGCATGACGTAGCCAACTCCGTGCTCACCAGTCTGAGCGGCAGCTTCCAGACCTCGCCCACTTTCTATCTCAATCCACAGAACCACGTCAGCTACAACATTGCAGTCCAGACGCCGCAGTACGACGTCCTGAACCTGCAACAGCTCCAGAACTTCCCCATCGCCACCAATGGCTCCAACCAGCAACCACAAATACTAGGCAATGTCGCGTCAATCGATCGCGGTACGGAGCAGGGAACCGTCAGCCACTACAACGCACGGTCGGTCATCGACATCTACGGTTCAGTCGAAGGCTCCGATCTCGCCAGCGTTGCCCGGGGAGTCGACAAGGTTGTGAAAGAAAACACAAGCAAACTCCCGCGAGGGACCGAGATCTTCGTGCGCGGCCAGATTCAAACCATGCACACCTCCTTCGTGGGACTCGTCTCCGGCTTGCTGTTCTCCATCGTCCTCGTCTACGCTCTCATCGTGGTGAACTTCCAGAGTTGGTTGGATCCCTTCATCATTATTGCGGCGCTGCCGGGCGCGCTCGCCGGAATCGTCTGGTTGCTTTTCCTCACCGGAACTCACATCAGTGTTCCCGCGCTCACAGGAGCAATCATGTGCGTAGGCGTGGCCACGGCCAACTCCATCCTGGTAGTAAGCTTCGCGAAGGAGCAGATGGAAGCCGGTCTCAATTCAGTAGATGCGGCGCTCTCTGCGGGCTTTACCCGCTTCCGCCCCGTCATCATGACCGCGCTGGCGATGATGATCGGCATGGTCCCGATGGCTCTGGGCTTGGGCGATGGCGGCGAACAAAACGCCCCGCTCGGCCGTGCCGTCATCGGAGGCCTCCTGCTCGCGACCTTCGGAACGCTGACCTTCGTTCCGGTCTTCTTCTCCTTTATGCACCGCAAAGATCCGCCACTCATGAAGCCATGGACGGATATCTAGGTTGAACACGATGAGCGACCGCAGCAAAACGAATTTTACGGAACAGGCGCCAATGGCGCACACGGAGACAGGGCGATGAATACCCAGGAACAACCAACGCAACAACCAACCCACGTGCCGGAACTGATCAAACATCAGCCACCGCCAAAGGTTTCGCGCGCCTCTGTTCTTACGCCGGTTGTCCTTGTCTTCGTCGTCACCGTCGTCCTCGCTATCGCCGGCGTCATCCGGCGGCAACACGCAGGCACGGTGCTCGCGAACTACACCGATACAGTCTCGGCCCCAACGGTGTCCGTAGAGCAGCCCGTGTTGCAACAGAGCGCCCAGGAGATAGTCTTGCCGGGTAATATGCAAGCCTTCACTCTTGCGCCGATCTACGCGCGAACGACCGGCTATGTAAAAGGCTGGTACCACGACATCGGCTCGCACGTCAGCAAAGGCGAACTGCTCGCAGTCATCGAAACCCCGGAACTGGATCAGCAGCTTGCACAAGCCAGGGCAGATCTCGCGACTGCCCAGAGCAACCAGGCATTGGCGAAGACAACCGCCGACCGCTATGCGGATCTGATCGGCAATAATGCGGTCTCGCAACAAGACACCGACAATGCCGTCTCGCAGCTGAAGGCGACGACTACGCAGGTAAACTCTGCGACAGCGAACGTGCACCGGTTGGAAGAACTCCAGTCCTTCGAGCGAGTCGTCGCGCCCTTCGACGGTGTAGTCACAGCGCGCAACATCGACATCGGCCAGTTGATCTCCGCTACCGGCAGCACAACAACCGCAGGAGCCGGCACAATTGTCGGAAACAAGGAAATATTCGACGTCTCCGCAATTGATACCTTGCGCGTCTTCGTCAACGTTCCGCAGATCTATGCGCCCGATGCGAAGAACGGCGTCATCGCGACCCTCACTCTCCCCCAGTACCCGGGCCGCAAGTTTGAAGGCAAGCTGGTGCGAACGTCAAACTCTGTCGATCCCGCATCGCGAACGCTGCTCGCCGAAATTGACGTAAAAAATCCCTCCGGCGAACTTCTTCCCGGCAGCTATACCGAGGTCCATCTCCACACCTCGAGTTCGGCCCCCGCTTTGATCGTCCCGGTAAGCGCACTGATTCTGGAGCCCGATGGTCTGCACGTCGGTACCGTCGACGCAAATGGCATCGCTCACCTGACACGTGTGACCCCCGGCCGGGATTTCGGCACATCAGTCGAAATCCTCAATGGCCTCCAACCAGGGCAGGGAGTCATCGCAAATCCGCCGGACTCATTAACCGACGGTGAGAAGGTTCGTGTCATGAAGCCCAACCACGCAGCGGGAGGAAAGCAATGAAAGCGTACACCCTTCCAGCAGCAGGCGCGCTATTGGCCATGCTGGCGCTTGGTGGATGCAAAGTGGGCCCGAACTACAAAGTCCCCGCCATGCCTGCTCCGCCCGCCTACAGCGACAACGGCCAGAATGGAAACTGGTCGGTCGCCACGCCTGCAGATACCGCCATCCGCGAAGATTGGTGGGCCATCTACCAAAACGCCCAGCTAAACGATCTTGAGCAGCGGTGTGCGAACGCCAACCAGAACATCGCCGCCGCATTCCATGCCTATGAACAGGCGCACGACCTCGTCCGCGAAAACAAAGCATCTCTCTATCCGACCGTCTCAATCGGTGCCGCCGCGACCCGCAATCTCATCTCTGATAACAGGCCGCTCCACGTGCCGGGCACCGCGACCAACTATTGGGATTTTCTGATCCCCGTCAACATCTCCTGGGAGCCCGATTTCTGGGGAGGCATCCGCAGACAGATTGAGTCCAGTGCAGCCAGCGCGCAAGCCACCGCCGCCGATCTCGCCAACATACGTCTAAGCCTGCAGGGAATGTTGGCCGTCACCTACTTTCAAATCCGCGGCCTCGACCTGCAGGCACAGCTTCTCCGGTCGACTATCGACTCCTACCAGCAGTCCCTCGACCTCACGCAATTCCGGTTCAAGGGTGGTCTCGCTTCAGACAGCGACGTGGAACAGGCACGGACCCTGTTGGAACAGACCCGTGCGCAGCTGATCGACCTAGGCGTGCAGCGCGCCCAATTTGAACACGCGATTGCTGTGCTCATCGCAGAGCCCGCCACATCCTTCCACATCGCGGAAGACCCCTTGGTCGGAGATCCGCCCAGCGTGCCCACCGGCATTCCCTCCGAACTGCTCCAGCGACGTCCCGACATCGCCGGTGCAGAGCGGCGAGTCGCCTCGGCAAACGCCTTAATCGGTGTTGCCAAGTCAGCCTTCTACCCCAATATCACCCTCGGCGCGAGCGGAGGAGTCGAAAGCACACAGATCAGCCAGCTCTTCAGCGCAGGCAGCGCCGCATGGAGCGCCGGCCCCTCAGCAAACGAGATTCTCTACGATGCAGGCCGCCGGAAGGCGCAGCTCGACCTCGCAGTCGCCCAGCGCGAACAGGCCACTGCTCTCTACCGCCAGCAGGTGCTCTCTGCATTTCGAGATGTCGAGGATCAGCTCGCCGCACTGCGCGTCCTCGAACAGGAGGCAGCGGTAACGGGACGAGCCGTCACCGCAGCGAAACGCAGCACGGAGCTCTCCACCATGCGCTATAAACGCGGCCTCGCTCCATACCTCGAAGTCCTGACCAACCAGACTCTCGAGTTGGCCAACGAGCGGACCGCAGCCTCGCTGGTAACCCAACGCATCGTCGCCAGCGCACAGCTTCAGATAGCGCTCGGCGGAGGATGGAACTCAGCCCAGCTCCCAGCAAACTAGCGGGTGATTCCCAAATTGGGAATCACCCGAAAATAAATTTGGGATTAGTGGCATATTTTCAGCGCCCAAAACTCGACCGTCAGTAAGCCACAATTCACCACGATTCCACCACAACTTCACCACAAAAAAACCACCCGCAACCACCCGTTTTTGCCAAAACCCCCTTGCAAAAACACACAAATAGCTCCCCCCACAAAAAAGAATATCTTCACCCGCCCTAGGCCTTCCGCACTTCAATGACCCCGAAAGATTTGGATCAAAAGCCAGAGGTTCAGGCCTGCGATTAGAACTGCGACGGAGTAGCTCAGATATTTCAGCCACGCTGTATTGACGAACTCGCCCATCCGCTTGCGGTCGCTGGTAAAGGCTACCAATGGGAAGACCGCAAAACTAAGTTGCATGCTGAGAATCACTTGACTCAAGATGAGCAGGTCTGCCGTACCCCGAGCACCGTAAAGGATCACAACGATAACGGTAGGAATGATCGCGACGGACCGCGTGATCAGGCGGCGAAGCCACGGGGCAAGCCGTATGTTTAGAAACCCCTCCATCACAACCTGGCCCGCCAGAGTTCCTGTAATCGTGGAATTCTGGCCAGCCGCAAGTAGAGCGACGGCGAACATAGTGCTCGCTCCTGCGACACCGAGCATAGGTGAGAGCAGCTTGTAAGCATCCCCGATCTCAGCAACCTCAAAGTGGCCGTTCCTATGGAAGACCGCTGCCGCGACGATCAAAATAGCTGCGTTGACGAACAATGCAAGCATCAACGCAGTAGCCGAGTCGATATTCGCGAACCGGATCGCTTCTCGTTTTCCGCTCGGCGTACGTGGGTAATCTCTTGTCTGCACAATTGATGAATGAAGATATAGATTATGCGGCATTACGGTTGCGCCGAGAATACCGATTGCGATATAAAGCATCTCCGGATCGGTAACGATCGCTTTGGACGGAACGAAGAGATTGTGGACGATTGGCAGCCACTCGGGATGCGAGAAAAAGATCTCCATTCCAAAGAGAGCGCTGATTGTGGCGATCAGGGTGATGACCAAAGCCTCAAGATAACGAAACCCACGGTTCTGCAGGAGAAGGAGTAGAAGCACATCCGCTGCGGTGAGCAGAACGCCAAGGATGAGAGGCAGATGAAAGAGCAGTTGCAGCGCAATCGCCGATCCGATCACCTCAGCAAGATCGCAGGCTGCAATCGCAATTTCAGCAAAGAGCCAAAGAGCGATCGCCGTCGGCCGGCTGTATGACTCGCGGCAAGCCTGCGCGAGATCCCGGCCAGTCGCAACCCCAAGCTTGAGCGCCAGGCTCTGCAGCAGTATCGCCATCAGGTTCGACACCATGATGACGAAGAGCAAGGTATAGCCGTAGCGCGATCCGCCGGCAAGATCGGTCGCCCAGTTTCCCGGATCCATATATCCAACAGAAATCAGAAATCCAGGCCCTAGAAAACCGAAAACTCTTCGCCAAAAACTTCGCGATTGGCTCAGCCGGACAGAGGAAAACATCTCCGGCAGAGATGGTCTTCGCTCGAGCTCAATTTCCGATAGAGATGGCATACGCGATCGAAAGCCTCAATACTTAGGCTTAGTATGCCATAAAACCTTAACCAAGGTTTATTTCTTCCTGGTTGCCGAGGTTTCTTTGCCTGTCCTGCGCCGCACCCAGACTCTGCTCGTTGATGCTTCCCCGAGTGTGACCTTGCCATCCGGAGTTCGAACCTGGACCGTATTGTCATAGTTCCGCTCAAGAACACGTATCGCCACCTTTGGGCCGATACCGATCTTATGGAGAAACTCCAGCAGCTTCGCATCTCGCTCGTAAATGCTCGCCACGAAATAGTCTTCTCCTTCGGTGGCTTCCGATAAAGGCACCAACCCCCGGCGCTTGATCTGCGCTGGTGTCTCCGGAAGCACGCGATTTCCATGCGGGCAGTCGCCTTCTTCGCCGAGTTTTTCAATCAACTTGGCTTCAAAAGCGGGTGAGATTGCATGCTCCAGGCGCTCGGCCTCAGCGTGGATCTGGTGCCACTCCATGCCGAACATCTCCGACAACATGCGTTCAACCAGGTGATGCCTGAGAGCCGTGTGATGCGCGGCCTCACGCCCTTTCGTCGTGAGCTTGAGTGCTCCATGCCGGTTTGCATCGATGAACCCGTCCCCCCGCAGACGCTTTACAGCCTTTGTGACTGCAGGCGCAGAAACCTCCAGCCATTGAGCCAAAAGGGCAGGGATGACCGTATGGCCTTCGCTCTCGGCTTCGATAATTGCCTTGAGATAATCTTCTTTCGAGATGGTGATCTCTTGCGACATCTCTGCAAGTTAACCACGGTGAAGAAGATTTGTCGAAGAGAATGAGTAGACAGACGGACCCGCATCAGTTCTCCGAAGTGGAGCGAGTCCCATTGAAGCTCGAAATAGATATTTTTACTTCGCTTGCTGCTCCGCAAGGTTGCCGATAAATGGGAGCTTGTATCGCTCGCCTTTGCTGGCCTTAATCAGCACAATGACCCAGACAATCAGGAATCCGATGCTAAGTAACGGCGCGATGATCCATCCAATGACTGGGATGATCCCAAGGACAAGGTTGACCGCAATCACCGCAATCCCGAGGAAAATGGATTGCCATGAATGGAAGCGGACAAACGAGCTCCGGTTATATGGCTCCATTATCAGAAAGAGAATTGCTGGAATAAAGGTGATGTAGGCGATAGCTCCCGCCGCGTTCTCCGATAGTCCCCCCTGTTGGGCCGGAATTGCGGCTGCAGCGGCGCCGGTCGAAGTGTTTGTACCGCAGTGCGGGCAGAAAGTCGAAGTACTACCTGTCTCGGTATTGCAGGATGGGCAAACCATAGCGTCACTCCTCATGGAAACTCAATTTCGAGCGGCTTTTCGTGCCGGGTCTCTATCGGGAAATCGCGCTACTCATCGTTTAGGAAGAAAATAATTCGCAATATATTTTCCATGCCCCGGACCGGTCACTGCTTCGGCGCTATCTCGGAAGGGGCCGCATCGGCCGGTGGCTGATAGCGTATCATCTTAGGCTCGTCGCCACTAACCCGCAACGCCAGGGCGTGAATAGCCTTCTGCAGAGCCTTACCAAGAGGAGAATCCGGCACCTGCCCGTCGTCTCCCCAGCTTCCCAGCGAAGTATCGGCGTTGCCCGAGACCTTCGTCACATGCTCCTCGCCTGTGACCCGGATGCTATCCAGCTTTTTGCCGGTGACTGAACTATACAGATCCGCCTGCAGCTCAACGGTTGCCTTCGCTGAATGACTGGATCCACCGAGCGTCTGCCCGAAGACACTAGGCCCCTGCGCAGAGTGATCCGACTCCTGCGTCTCCGCAGAGAGTACCGTAGCTAGAACGACCACATCATTTTTGTGGTCACGTGCCAGGCTCACAGCTTGTTCGGAGTCGATATCGCTTCCTGAACCGTCCTCCGGTTTGATGAAGCGGACCTCGAGGTCCGATCCGTGCGCCAACTCGGACTGCAGCAGCCGGGCGATTGCCGTACCCTTATCTCCAAGATTGCCCGTGGCGTCGATAAACGGGAGCACACCAACCTTGTATTGATACTTCAGCGTTGCAAGATTGGAGCCAGCAGAGGTCTGTGCGACAACCACACCTGCGGATAACGCAAACAGAATCGTCAGTTCGCCGATCGTCCTTCGCATCACATTCTCCTTATTTTTCCGAGATACTGAGAGGCTCCGTAACCTTGTACGCATTCCAGTAGTACTCATACTCGTGCCAAACCTGGACACCATTCCGGTGCTCACCCTTTTTGTAATACGTCGCGAACGGAGTCGCCGAGTCCACGTAGGTTGTCACCAACTCGTCATGCGGCGTGCACGGCGCAGCAGGATTTGCGCCAGCCGTCGCCTTGTTCCCGCCAGCCGCAGATTTCACTGGACAAGTAACGGACTTCCGCTCCAACTGCTTCACCTTCCCTGACTTCGAAAGATCGGCGCCGTCGTTGTCGATAAATGGGCTCCAGGTAGGGAACTGCTGCTTCGTCGTCACCATGTTCACCGTGTACTGGACGGTGAGATTGGGATCCCCACCATAGACGTCTCCGTCTTTGCGCAACACCAACTTGTTCCCATCAACGTAGCCCTTGATCTTGAACCTGCGCGACTCCGGCCCCTTCTCAAGCCCCTTGTAGTCGTACTGTACCTTCGTCACGCCGGGAGCGTTCATCAAAACATTCACCGCAGCATCAGAGTTCATCGTCTTGACGCTGTTCAGCAGATCATTCCAACTAGACATCAGGGTCTCCGCGGTAGGAGTATTGAAGGAATTGCCCGCGGTCCGTGTCGAAGGAATACCAGCGCACTCGTCTTTGCCCGGCTGCTCCTGAATATCGAATACATTCAGAGTCTTGAGGGTCTTCTCCTTCAGCGCGTCAGCCGCCGCATCGACCGCCTCTCCAGCAACTGTCGTGTAGAGGTAGTTCGCATCGTGATTCCAGAAGTTGGGATCCTTTTCCTGCAGTTTCTTCCACGCATCCTTGGCAATATCTTTTGCCTGACCTGCAACGGCATTCGCAAGTTTCGTACTTGTGCTTAAGACCTCTCCCGGTTCCGTTAGTGGAGGCCCACCCAGCAGATCCTCACAACTCAGTCCCCCCACAATGCTTACAGGCGCGCCTTTGTTGCATCGCTCGTACCAGACGGAAGCCGCAAGATCCCCCGTATCCTCTGCGTTATGCCCCATATTCCGCCATGGCGAAGCATTTGTCTGCTTCGCTCCAAATTGCGTATCCGAATCGGCATTCTTAAACGCCTTCCACGAATCGATCTTGTCCTTCGCTTCCGACGCTTCGATCTGGCTCTTTGTTCCGAAGATGTCGTTGATGTCCGTCGCATACTGACGCATCTTGCTCAACGCGCTGTTGAAGTTCTTCAACACGTCGATCGCCATATTGATCTGCTCTGCCGCGCGGTACACACCGCAAAGATTTGGATCGAGGTCGTACGTCACCTCGCCGTTCCCTACCACTTGCCCCTTCGCATCCACCGTAAAATCGAACCGCGTCAGATGTCGCACCGTTAGCGTCATCACGCTATTCTTTTCGTTCGGATGTCCATTCCAATCGCCGGAGCGAAAGCGAACTTCCCATGCCCATCCGATTCCGACCCAGTCGCCAACATAAGGTGCAACGGGACTGGTCTGCCATTGATCCGGTGAAGGAGCCGATTTATTTGGTGATGGGTTCGTTCCATTCTTTCCGGGCCCATCACCGTGACCAGGATCGTTTCCGCCGCTGCGATCGGACCCTCCCGGATCATCGTGGCTGTTGGTTCCGCTTTGTCCCTCGCTGCCCGATGTGTCCCCGCCACTCTGGCCTGGATGAACTCCTTGGCCACTCGCGCCCGACCCATGACCGGAGCCGGAACTTCCGCTGTTTGCGCCGGAGCCAGTTTTTCCAGTCCCGCCACTTCCTCCAGACCCGCCGCCCGGGGGGGTAGGAGGCGGAGGGTTAACCTGCGACCCGGAACTGCCGCCTGTCGGAACGCAATTCCACAACGAGGAACCAGCAGCATCGGAAAAAAGCTGAAATGGCATCCGCAATGTGCTGACCTGCAAACTCCACGCTCCATGCCCCGATTTACCGACACCTGGCAAGGAAATCGTCATCACGTTGCCCGACACCGAATAGGTTCCGGTGTCCTGCACCTGAACCGAGCCCGAACCCGAGAAGGAGACGGTGCCCCGCCCATCGAACGTAAGCGAGATAGACGTCCCCGAATCGGCTGTTGATCCGCCAGAATCTGAAATAAACCGGCAAGGCGTCGTTGGCACGCTCTGAGCACCCAGAGCACGAGTGAATAGAAGCGCAACGGCAGTCATGCCAATTCGTATCAGGCCAGGTGTTAGGAGCGCGCGATCCATTAAATTCCTATTGGTCGGTACCCGCCATCTGCTTGAGGATTACCGTCAAGTGATCATGGTTGCGCTTGACGTAGTCGAGGTTCGCTGGTGAAACACCCTGAACCGTACCTACCTTCTGCCCTTCACGTTCCATGTCCACAGCGGCCATGGCAGTCACAAGAACCAGCATCGTTTCAAAATACTGCCGCGCGGTTATGCCCTTGCTAATCAGGATTGCCTGAAACTGAGGTTTCGACGACATGTGCGCAGCCATATCGCTGATCGTAATGTCGGATGCCTTCTTCTTCTCATCGTCCTTATCATCAGGATCCTTAGCCTCGGGGTGCGCCTTGCCCCAATCGACAAACGCCATGGTCGCGCTTCGGTACCGCTCAACAAGGTCGTCGGTTAGCCGGAATGCCTGCAGTTCACGGGAATCGGCATCGTTGTAGACCTGCATCTGCGAGACACCCGCAGGCACTCTACCCAACATCAGAACCGCCAAAGCCAGGGCGGGAATGAAATATCGTTTCATCTTGAGCTCCTTTTTTGGTCTACTGCTCGGTACCTACCAGCTGAACCGCATCGATTTCGTTGTAGCCAGAGATCACATTTGTTGCGAGCGTGATGCGGACGTGATTGCTCTTATAGGCGGTCTTGGGAAAATTCAGGACAAAGTAGTTGAGACCTGTTGTGGGATCCGTCCCAGTCCACAGCGTGTGAGCCTGACCCTGATCGTCATATAGATCGACCTTTGCAATCGCACCCGCTCCTGCGCTCTCACGCATTCGGAGCGCCGTTACAAACACCGGCCTGGAATATGTCAAATCCAGCCACTCCAACCCTGCGTCTGGATTCTTCGCGGTCCAGGCGTTGCCGTTGTCACCCTCCGTCTCTACATTTGGCGCACCAGTGGCCTGAAATGGTGAATAGTCATCATGTCCGGAAGCATCGATATAGGAGGACGATGACGATGCTGTGACTGCCCATTGTCCATTGGGTTCCTTGGCGATGGCGTCCTGTTTCATCGCCCAATCTGCACCCTTCAACCCTGAAGTCGTTTCTATAGTAAGCCCGGCTGTCGAGGCGGGCGCCGAGGTCGGCAAAGCCATAGGAGCCGCCGCTGCGGAGTTAGGCGCGGGGCTCGCCACAGCCTGCGTCGTTACCGCAGCTTTTTTGCAGCCAACTGCCGTCAACAGCACGGGCAGCACAATCAGCGTGAATGTTTTGCAAGGTATTCTCACGGGTTCACTCTCTCCATGGCAGGCCGATGCCAAAAAACCTGCCTTGTATCTCGTCTTCGAACACGTATTCGCCCACCGGAGAATCCCGGAATAAAGATTTCAAACAAAAATAGGCAACGTGTCTCCGCCCCCACTAACCGTGGTTCCTGAGAAGGTAAACTGTTGTCTTATTGCTATGAGCCACTGGGATTTTTGTTCCCTGAGAGAGCGATCCTCTGAACGGAGAAATTGCAACGCATGAAGACTCGCTGTCGCCTGAAAAACTTAGTCATCACCCTTGCCTTTGGGCTGTCCTCGGCAATATTCCTTCATGCAGCCGACAAATCGGAGATTGAGCGCTGGAAACGGGAAGCAGCCAACGTCACCATCACCCGAGACGACTGGGGGATCGCCCATATTCATGGCAAAACCGACGCGGACGCCGTCTTCGGCACTGAATACGCTCAGGCTGAAGACGACTTCGACCGCGTCGAAACCAACTACATCAACGCCATGGGCCGCCTGGCAGAGACCGAGGGTGAATCCAAGATCTACCTTGACCTCCGTATGAAGCTCTTCATCGACCCGGCCGTCCTGAAAACCCAATATGATGCCAGCCCGGCATGGCTAAAGTCCTTGATGGACTCCTTCGCAGATGGTCTCAACTTCTACCTCTACAAGCACCCCGAGGTGAAACCCAGGGTCATCGATCACTTTGAACCGTGGATGGCACTTTCCTTCACCGAAGGCAGCATCGGCGGCGATATCGAGCGTATCAACCTCGACCAGCTCAAAGCCTTCTATAGCAAATCCCCTACCCTCCAGGCCCGCAATCGCACTGCTCCTGAAGTTCAGCTCGCATACATCCACGATGCAGACCCTCCCGAGCCCACCGGCTCCAACGGGATGGCCATCGCTCCCTCAAACACGGCCAACCATCACGCTCTGCTGCTCATCAACCCTCATACCTCCTTCTTCTTCCGCTCTGAGCTCCAGATGGCCAGCGACCAGGGTCTCAACGCCTACGGTGCTGTGACCTGGGGCCAGTTCTTCGTCTATCAGGGCTTCAACGACCACGTCGGATGGATGCACACCTCAAGCGGCGTCGACGCCGTCGACGAGTTTCTTGAATCGGTGACGGAAAAAGCCGACAGCTTCTCCTATAAATATGGCAGCGAAGAGCGACCGCTCACCGTTAAACAAATCACAGTTCCTTACGACACAGATCACGGCATGGCCGAAAAGAAATTCACCGTCTACTTCACACATCACGGCCCCATCATCCGCGAGCAAAACGGCAAATGGGTAAGCATCAGCCTCATGCAGAAGCCCGTCGAGGCTCTCAACCAGTCCTATATCCGCACGAAGGCCAAAGATTACAGATCGTTCCGTGAAACGCTGGAACTCAAAGCAAACTCCTCGAACAACACCATCTTCGCCGACTCCAACGGTGACATCGCCTACTTCCACGGCAACTTTATTCCCCGTCGCGACACCAGCTTTGACTTCACCCGCCCCGTTGACGGCAGCAATCCCGCAACCGATTGGAAAGGGCTCCTCACCGTAGACGAACTCCCACAATTGCTAAACCCCAAAAGCGGTTGGCTCTATAACAGCAACAACTGGCCATGGTCCGGTGCTGGCGAGAGCAGTCTGCGCAAGCAGGACTACCCGGCCTATGTGGAATCCGGCACAGAGTCTGCCCGTGGCCTCCACGCTATCCGCGTCCTGCAAAACAAAAAGGACTTCACCCTCGATTCGTTAATTGCAGCGGCCTACGACAGCTATCTTCCCTGGTTCGAAAAGCCAATCCCTGCGTTGCTCAAGGCATGGGACGATGCTCCAGTCTCCGACCCTCTGAAAACGAAACTCGCCGGTCAAATCGCCCTCCTCCGCACATGGGACTATCGCTGGGGCGTAACCTCCGTCCCCACGTCCCTCGCCGTCTTCTGGGGCGAAGACATCCGCCATCACACCGCGGAAGACGCACGCAAAGGCGGCATCTCAGTCGAAGAATTCGTCGGCACCAAAGCATCAGCCCAGATCCTGCTGCAATCCCTGGCCGCAGCCTCTGACCGTCTCACTGCCGACTTCGGAGCATGGAAAACGCCTTGGGGCGACATCAATCGCTTCCAGCGCCTCAACGGAGACATCGTCCAACCCTTCAACGACGCTGCCCCAAGCATTCCTGTTGGTTTCACCTCATCGCTCTGGGGATCCCTCGCCTCGTTCGGAGCGCGCCCCTATCCCGGAACGAAGAAGTGGTATGGCACCAGCGGAAACAGTTTCGTCGCCGTCGTCGAGTTCGGTGATAAAGTCCGCGCAAAGGCTGTCTCTGCCGGCGGAGAAAGTGGCAACCCGTCATCCCCATACTTTAACGATCAGGCCAAACGATACAGCACCGGCGATCTTCGCGAAGTCTACTTCTATCCCTCCGATCTCAACAGTCACATCAAGCGCGAGTATCACCCAGGAAGCTAACTTCTATTAATGAGCAACGGCCAACCCTCAACACGATCCCTCAACCTCCAGGGCATCGGCAGCCGCAAGCTTCAAATCGTATCTACTCTGCTGGCGACTCTTCTCGCCTGCATCGTGCTCCTCACTCTGCTCGGCCACAAGCCGCTGACTAACTGGGACGAGGGTATCTATGCCGAAATCTCGCGCGAGATGCTCTCCTCCAACCCCCTCATCCCCCACTGGAACTATCGGCCCTGGTTCGAAAAACCCCCCCTCATGCCATGGATTACCGCGATCTTCTTCCGGTTCTTCGGCATTAATGAGTTCTGGGCACGCGCTGGTTCAGCCCTCTCGGGAGTGGCTATCGTTGCTCTCCTTCATTCGTGGCTCATGAGCAGGCGTGACGCGCTCGCCGCATGGCTCAGTACTTTGATTCTCCTCAGCACATTCGGTTTTCTTCATGTCTGCCGGGTCGGAGAGATGGACGCCTTGCTCTCACTCGGCTGTTGCCTCGCGCTCTGCGGCCTCACAGCGATTCAGGACGGCAGACTCAATGGCTGGTACCTGTTCTGGGCCGGTTTAGCGGTCTCCCTCATGACCAAAGGCGCAGCCTGTATCGTCCTTGTCCTCACCGCAGCCCTCTTCGCCGCGTTCGAGCGTTGGAATCCAAAACGTCTGGGCAAGAACTTCTGGCTGGGCCTCTCGCTCTTCCTGCTCGCCGTCCTACCTTGGCACATCTACATGGCCGATCGTTTTGGTGACAGCTTTCTCTCCGAGTATCTCGGCTTTCACGTAGTAGCCCGCGCAACCCATCAGATTGAAGACCACATCACGTACTGGTGGTACTACTTCTGGGTCCTCCTCATCTCGGCAGCACCCTTCGCTCTCCTCTATCCTTTAGCAATCATCGACTCCTTCCGCCGCAAACAACTCCGCGCATGGTCGATCTTCGCCTTGGTTGTCGTCGGCTTCTTCACTATGATCCAGACTCGTCTTCCGCACTACATCGCTCCGGCATATCCCGCATTTGCGATCGTCACATCCATTTTCCTCGCAGATCGACTAAGAGCGCTCGAGCAAAAACACAAGCAGTCACCGACATCGTTCTGGATCAAAGCTACTCTCCTGATCACAGCGGCTTGCCTCGTCAGCGCCCTGCTCACCGGCGGCCCCCGCCGAAAACTTCATCAAGCCAAAGTAGGCCCCGACACGGTCTCCGCCGAGAAGGAGTCCATTGAACTCCTGCGCGAGGTTTTTTACCCACCGCAAACTGTTGAGGGTTCGCTCCTTGTCTGGTGGGAAGGGAATGCCCGTTCCATCGCTACCAGCGTCTTCTACTCCAGGCGACCCGTGCAACAGATCCAGCTTCAACCGTCGTCCTCCCAACCCGCGACCGACAAATATCTCTTTCAACCAGTCCCTCTTGACGATGCCCTCGCCTCCGGCCCGCATATGATCCTGCTCGATCGTTATCTCGTTCCGCAGATTCCATCCGAATTTTCCTATCACCCGATTCTCTCCGGACGATCCATGGAGGTCGGTGTCATTGCGCGCCGCTGAATCTCTCATGAGTCTTTCTCGCCGTAGGTTCCGTCTAGGACAATAATTTCGTGATAGAAAGAGTGTCCGAAGACAGCCGTCGCTTCGAATTTCTCAAGTGGCCAAACTCAATGGAACTGGCTCAGGTACCTGCCTCAAACAGCCCATTTTTTGAATATGTGAACAATTGACAATTGTCCGTCGTGTAGAATCCACGAGACCTATAAAGCATGATTAAGCTAGCGAAAATCCCAAACCTCACAGAGCTTACCTATCGGAGCATTAAGCAGAATCTTCTCGATGGGACCTTCGACGAACTCTCTCGGCTTACTGAGGAATCTCTTGCGACTCAACTCGGCATCAGCAAATCGCCCGTGCGCGAAGCGTTGAACCGGCTCGAAGCAGAGGGTCTTGTCTCAATCGAACCACGCCGCGGCGCTTACGTCCGCCAGTTCTCTTCCAAGGAGATACGCGACCTGTACGAACTTCGCGAGATCCTCGAGGTTCATGCCATCGATGCCGCCAACATCACCCCAAAGCTCCTGACCGATCTCGCTTCCAGCATCAACCGCACAAAGAAGTTCCTTAAGGAAGGCAATAAGCTCGAGCACATCGAGGAGGACATGCGTTTTCACGCCATGATTGCTGCCGCAACCGGCAACGAAGAGCTTTGCCGGACTCTCGAAAATGTTCAGCAAAAAGCACTCCTCTGCCGCTCCAAATCCTACGAACTCTCGGCGACAACCGCGCCCGTCGCACACATGAAGATCTATCAGGCTCTTAAGAAAGACTCGAAAAAAGAGGCACGTCTCGCAATGCGGGAGCACATCGTCTTCGTGCGCGAAAGGCTTCTGGCTTCCTTCAAGACTTCAAACTAGCCTGGCCGCGACGCCGGTTATCTCGTACATGGGGCCTTTCTCACGCTAAAAAAGACTGGTCATTTGCCTAGAGATACACGCTGCCGCCAAATTCTCCTGGCACCCGTTCGCCTTTAAGTCCTTGATTCTTCAATCCGCGGACTTCGCAACCAGATATCCATAGCACTGACCAGCCGGCAGGTCGTGTTCGGAACACGAAAAGCAAATTAATTTCCCACTTGCATCTCAGTACAGTTGTCTATACTATTTGGCACACCAAGAAAGCTGACCTTCTTTTGAAGTTCTGAGCGCGGGGCCCCCAGAAAACGCTTCGGAGGGCCAGCATTGAGTGGTTCAAGATGCACGCAGACCTGGAGCTAGAGAGCAACTCCGCTTCAGGCAACGACAGTACACCGCGAACGAAGTCATCCCCTGAAAAACGGACGCTCGCAAATCAGCAGGTTTGCAAAAAATTGGATCGGAGGCTACCAATGAAAGCACGCATCGCTCTTAGTGGTTTGTTCTTGTTCCTCGTATGCTCCGTCGCCTTCGGGCAGGACATCAGCGCGAAAATCACCGGCACCGTAACCGACGCCTCCGGAGCCGTCATCTCTGGAGCAAACGTAACCGCGACCGAATCCTCCCGAGGCACCGTCTATCCAACGCAGACAAACTCTGCCGGCGTCTACTATCTTTCGCCGCTTCCTATCGGCGATTACGTCCTGAAGATCACGGCCTCTGGCTTCTCTTCGGTGGAACACCCGGCGATCACTCTGGCAATGAACCAGACAGCACGCGTCGACGTTGCAATGACCGTCGGCCAGGCATCGCAGACCGTCGAGGTCTCGAGCAGGGCGCCGCTGTTGCAGACCGATGAAACCTTTCTCGGTACGGTTCTCGATGCCCGCGCCAACACGACGCTCCCGCTCGCAACCCGCAACTACAACCAGCTAACTCTGCTCTCGCCGGGCGCCGTAAGCCTCAATCCGGGCGCGTTCACTGGTCCGCAGGCCAGTTTTCAGGTAGGCCGTCCCTACATCAACGGCAACCGCGAGCAGACCAACAACTACATCCTCGACGGGATGGACAACAACCAGATCGACAACAACGATGTCGCCTTCGCTCCTAGCGTCGACGCCCTGATGGTCTACATCACCGCGGTCTGCCTGTTTTTTGCGGTGGCGATCACTGCGGCAGTCATCTATTTCTTTTTTAAGTATCGCCGCAAAAGCGCCGGGGAAAT